>Ga0310786_10005244_pt1 | contig 17699 bp, 4 predicted proteins | sample AusTroGonzalo_MG_FD_203881 | JGI IMG/M metagenome (GOLD analysis project Ga0310786, IMG submission 203881) | Bovine rumen microbial communities from tropical cattle in Woodstock, Queensland, Australia - Gonzalo_03 (v2) (version 2) | ecosystem: Host-associated > Mammals > Digestive system >... | reverse complement strand
AGTTGCAGTATCAACGGCTCCAAATACAGCTCCGACCGTAGTGCTAAAGATTAGTTTAAATAGAAATGCCCCGCTATCTCCAGTAAGCTTGGCAATACCAGCTTTAATGATATCACCAATCTTCTTTAGAACTTTACCTGTTGCAGTAGCAGCTTTAGATACGAGACTGGTAAGAGATGTTATCGCTTTACCAATAAGACCATCGGCACCGCCAGGAACGATCTTTTCGATAGCAGTTTTAAGAGCTTCACTAGAAGCTATTTTTCCAACCCATTCACTGAAAGACCTTATTGCTGTCTTAGCACCGCTTTCAGCAAGGTCTTCTACAACTTCTCCAGCTGCAGATCTCGTTGCCATTTCTGCGGCACCTCTTGCAACAGCTTCAACACTTTCTTCAACGACAACTTCCGTAACCTCTTCCGTTGCCTTAGATGCGGCTTTCTTTCCAAAGATGGTGGTAATCTTAGATAGCAGTGTGGAGCTACCTTTTGCAACCCCTTCACCGGCTTTAATTGTAGCACCAGCGGCTTTGCCAACAATCCCAATTCCAGGAATTGCTCCAACAGCCTTAGATGCGAGCTTCCCGACACCGGCAACAGCTTTACCAGCAAGACCGGTTGCAGCTTTTGTCGCGTTAGGGAAGATAGCTTTCATCATAGCAGTTCTACCAACCGTAGAAACTGCCTGAGCATTTGCAATGTGAGTGTCTCGACCCTTACTGTCAACACCCTGTCGTTTTCCACGCTTACGGTATTCTACGATATCATAGGTACCATCTTCATTTTCCACGACCTGGGCATTGGTAAACCCTTTTTTCACCGCGAATTCTTCGGCAGCTTCTTTGGTTTCTGTAGTTTTAACCACATTTTCAGAAACATGGATACCATGCTCCTCAAGAACTGCAGCTTCATCTGCAGATAGATTGCCGACGGATTTACCGGTAACACCTTCCCATATACCAGATGCAAGGCCCTTAACCGTTGCCCAGATAAGCTGTGCCATCGGCCAGGCGATTTCCTTAGCAACATCACCCACAGTGCGACCAATTAGCTCGGCATTGTTGCCAAACCAATCGGCGAAGGACTTTGCTGCTCCGGGAAGCCATTCAAGAACCTTGTCTTTCCAACTAGTTAGGGTTGGCCAAATTCCATTACCGTTTCCATCGTTCCAAATTCGTTTTAGCTTATCCTTGAAACCTCCATCGGGGTCATCTTCTCCGCCTTCCCACCAGGAATAGAGTTTCTTTCTAATACCCTGTAGAATGCCGGGAATTCCACCCTCATCATCGTTCATATAATCCAGAGCATTCTGAATCCTAGAGCCAACCTTGGAGATCGTTCCAGGACGAACGATATCAGCGATAGTAAAACCTAGTGCACCAAGAAGCCCGATCAAGCCGAGTTTCTTGACACCGTTGAGTAGGAAGGGACCGGCGTTGCCGGCAATACTTCCAATTTTACTAAATAGCTTAGAGAAAAAGCCTTCTTTATTTTCTCCATTTTCATCTTTAGATCCAAATAGCTTTGTCTTGACTGCAGTAACAGCCCGACTCAGTCTACCGGTTGCCTTTCCGGGAGTTTCCCCGGCTTCACGTTCAGTATATTCTTTCTTACGCCTATTGGCAAAGAAACGCTTCAACCAACTTCCACGCTTACCTCCACCCTCGGTGGGGTCGATTCCATTGGCAGCGGCAGTAAGATTAGCTTGTTCTTCCGTATTACCGGCAATTTCATTGAAGATTTTCCTCTGCTCTTCCGTGAGCAATTTTTCCTCTTCAGAGTTCTTAAGAATCTGATCAATCAGTGAGCGAATCTCTTTAAAGATATTCAGCTCAGATTTTTCATCATCTGTAAGTTCCTGTCCAGGGAAGTTAATCTTAAACGGATTCTCTTCACTGGAAGGGATTCTGAGACCAAGCCCAGTTAGAGTGTTACGAATCTGGGATCTTTCCTCAAGATTATCCCAGTAGCTTTTATCCATAGAAGGAAGTGATAGACCAAACTGTGCAAAGCTATCTCGTATGTCTAGTCTACCCTGTTCACGCTCTCTAAAGCGTTCTGCAAACTCAGAAATGTGTCTAAGTCTGGTTTTAAAGGACCGGTTGCGAATATCTTTCCGATCATTCAGTTTCATCTGAAATTGATTAGAAAGAGCCTCATCAATATTGGGAAGCTTTTCCCTAAGGTATCTACTGACCGTCTGGCCAGAGATGCCAAATTGTCTTCCAATCTCAGCGAAGCTGATTTTGGTATCACCGTTCACGAACATCTGAGCCATCTGCTTGATCTGCTCATCACCAATTCTGATTCGAGCTATAACATTCGGCTCTTCGTCTACGGGTTCGGGTTGAATAGTTTTCTTTTCAAAGAGTCGCTTAATCGCACTTCTCTTCGGTATGATTGCAGGAGCAGGAGTGGAAGATGTTGTGGTAATCGTGGGTGTTGCTTCTACTTCATCCACATTACCTTTACGTTTATTCTGCTCTTCATCCACGGGCTCGGGCTCGGGTTGAATAGTCTTCTTTCCAAAGAGTCGTTTAAACACGCTTCTCTTCGGCATATTTACAGGAGCAGGAGACGTTGCGGTAATCGTGGGTTTTGTTTCCGCTTCATGTACGTTACCTTTGCGTCTATCTAGTTTATCCTGTACCTGCTTAGCAAGGTTAGAATCAATATTGGGAAGCTTTTCCCTAAGGTATCTACTGACCGTCTGGCCAGAGATGCCAAATTGTCTTCCAATCTCAGCGAAGCTGATTTTGGTATCACTGATATAGAGCTTTGCCATATCAATGATTCTAGCATCTTTATCAGAAACACCGTTCACGTCAGGAATCTCGTCAGAACCCTCCGGAACGGGTCCAGTTAGATTTGTCCATCCACCGATAGGATCGATGTGATTTTTCTGTAAAAACTTAAGCAGGGTATCGGTATCCGTCTTAGCGAAACGTCCTTTACCTGTCTGCACTGTAGCATAGAAGTCTCTAAGGGTCTTATTATCAATGCTCCTAAGATCGAACGCTTTCAATCTTGGATCTTCGACATCAATTCCCTTAAGTCTAGCTCCTTTAATCCGTTTATCGAGACTGGATCTCTCCTTCTTATCTCTAGCGGCAATCGAAGCATCCAGTCTTTCCTTAGCATGTTCAATGGCAGCGGGTTCGCCACCAAGATGCGCAACGATCATGTTGAGAAGTGCGTCTCTACGCTCATCACGGATACGCTGAGCCTCTTCAGCCTCATTGACCGCATCAGCGACATCACCGATTTTCTGTTCAGAACCTTTTTCAGGAGCAGTTCCATTCATACGCGCTCTGAACTCATCGGGATGATATAGTAGCTGCATGATATCATCGGAAGTCTGTAGGAAGTCTTCGTCAATACCATGTTTCATGAATCTCTCACGATAGGTCTTTACCGCCTCATCGGAGAGAGTAACTCCAGAGTTTCCTCTCAGATCACGATTAATAATACTCTGACGGTCTCTGTAGATTTTCTCATTCCAGAGCTTATTCTCTTTCTGACGCTCCTTACGAGCATCTCTACGTTCATACTTTTTCATAACCTCAGAACGCCAATCAAGACTATTCAGATCTTCAGCGGTCATCTGAGCATTGTATCCGGTTCTAAACGCGTTGGCGAATTCACCGCGACCCTTTCTCAGATCTCGCTTCATCATGGCACGTTCAATGAAGTTAAGTTTGTTTTCACCATCATTCTCGATGATGTTCTGATATTCATTTAGAGCATTCTTTCCCTCTTCAGTTCCGAGATAGTCACTGAAAGATTTACGGAAAGATTTTTCTTCCTCACGACGCTTTTTGCTTGTGAGTAGACTTGCACCCTGAGCAAGTGCTGAAACGGGACTCAGTAGTAGCTTAGCACCACCAGCAAGAGCAGAAATGCCAAGCTTACCAACTTTTCCAATCAGATTTGTAAACGGTCGGAATAGCTTTCCCAGTAGACCAAAGGTCATGTTATATAGAGCCCTACCAAAGGACTCCATCTTATTCTTAGCAAAGTCACGAATGTCTTCGCCAATCTTCTTAAAGTTATCGATGATCGGTCCAAACGCGAGTTTAAAAGGCATGGTAATCTTATCTTTAGTCCAATCGATCATATCAAGAAGCTTTTCTTTGAAAGCATTTCCGATAGGCTCAACTAGATTAACATTGATCAGATTACGTACCTTGGTAAGAAGACCATCTTCTCTCCTACGCTTGTTTCCTTTTTCATCAACGTATTCGGTTCCGAATATATATTCCTGGAATCTCTTCGAAGTCGAAGCAATTCCAAGACCCAAACCAGCAATTCCTAGTCCAATAGGACCGCCGGCAGATAGCATGGCAGGAAGGAAACCCGCATGAGCTAGAACGGTACCGGTTAGAGCACCAACTCCAGCTCCACTTAGACCCTTAAACAGAGCCTGTTTTACGTCTCCTCCAAACATGCCCTTGATCTTATTATAGGACTTGGATAGGAATGTTCCGGTACGAGTACCATCCTCATCTTCCTCACCAAATAGAAGCGTTTTAAATCTATCGGAGTTCTTTAGCAATCCGATGCCTGCACCAAGAATGGCTCCACCAATGATTCCACCCGGAAGAAGTTGCATTCCTAGCACGCCAATGCCGGAATTAAAACCAAGAGCTCCTTTAATAACTCCATGAAGGGCACCAACGGCAGCTCCGCCCACTACAGAAGGAGCGATAGCTTTAAACCGTTCCTGCATCTTCTGAGAAATTAGTCCACCTTCTCTTTCACCGGTCTCATCATTGAGTTTACCGAACATGATATTTTGGAAGGCTTCAGATTTTGTAAGAATAGAAAGACCAGCGCCTACGATAGCACCCGATAGTGGGCCCATAGGCCCGAGCATGGCACCTAGGACACTGGAATTTGCAGCATTGAGAACTCCGACACCAGCACCAACCAATCCGCCGGCAAGAGCCTTCGGAAGACGGTTCTTAAGAGTTCCCATAAAATCTTTAGCATATTCTGCAGCGGTACGTTTCTTTTTCTCCTCAGGATTTTCTTCGATCTTCCCGATGGCAGCTTCCGTAACCGCTATTGTATTTTCTTTAACTAGATCAAGTGTGTGGCCAACTTCAGCAACCTTATCACTGATCTTAACCTTAAGAGTACGCCTTTCACCCTCGACAGGTTTATTGGCTTCTCGATATTCTTCCTGTCCTCTACGAACGTTGGTTATGATATCGGGAATAAGTTCTCTATCTTTAAGACTTCTGAGAGCATCTCGATGCTCTTTAATATATTTCTTAGCGTATTCTCGCCGAGATCGACGAGGTTGCTTTTTCTGATTTTCATCAGATTTTTGATCTTCATCAGGACCATATCCTAGGACAACGGATCTGTCAAAGAAACCTGGACCATTTCCAAGAGGTTCGTTCTCTTCAACGGGTTCAAGATCTGTCAATCTTGCCTGGCGTTCAGCTTCACGTTCAGCCTTCCTACGAGCGGCTTCTTCTCGAGCTTTAGCCATACGATCTCTAATCCAGGTTCTATCTGTATACTGACTCCAGAATTTACTATTCTGGAAATCTTCGTTTTCACGATAGTTTTCACCGTACTTATACTTTAGTGCCGCATCTCGAACGTAGTCGTAGCCACTTCCGAGCTCCTGCTTTGTACGGTTCCAAATATCTCTTCCCCAGTCTTTAACCATCTGGTACTGAGCACCAAAGATGGCATCTTCGTCTGTAAAGAGTCTTCCGGTGACCTTCTTTCTGGCAGTGGAATTCCATAGCTTTCCAAGCATACCATCTTTACCAAAAATAGATGCACCCCAGCCAATAAATTTACCAACCATTGCACCGAGTGAGGTGCGAATGGCGTTTGCAGCCTGTGTAATGGTGGAGCTCAGATCCTTTGGAGTTTCCTCTTTCTGAAGCTCATTGATCGCACCATTAATGATGTTATCATTGTTTGCAATGTCTCCAGGAGAAAGTTTATCCATGGGAGTCATTGCAATCTTTTCTACCCTCGCAGTTGTGTCAGATGTCTGATTCTTCTGCTGAGGAGAACGTTTTTCAGAGTAGTATGTGGATGCAGCTCCCGGTCCTCGACCAAGAGCTTTTTTCATGTTAAAGAAACCCGGACCATTTCCAAGAGGTTCTTCATCATCCTGGTTACGGCGAAATTTAGCTTTTACCTGGTTGATTTTATTTTTGATGCCTTCTGTCGTAAGATTGTCTGCCAGGTCATAGGTAAGATCATGTGCCCGTTCGGTAACATAGTCTAGCACCTTTGACACAGTTCCGGCGTCAATCCTTTCGATAGCACCAGATACACCACCACGAACGGTTCTAATTCGAGGTCCGTTGAGAAATCTACCGGCTGCGGTATCGCTACCAGAAGCACGATCGTACGCGACCTTTATTAGATCTTCGAGCTTATCCTGCTCTGCAGCCGTATCATATCCAGTAAAGAGGATATTGAGTACCTGCTGCTGAAGAGAAATATCTCTGCTCAGATCAAACTCAGTGAGTCCAACTTTATTCTGAGTCTCTCTAATCACCTGTCTGGGATCTCGGTTAAACTCTCTATAGTTATAATCTCGATTACGATGAACCTCTCTCTTAGATTCGACCAGATCAGGACGACCTTCGACATTCGAGAGATTTCTATAGACACTCTGTGTTGTCTGGATATCGTTATTGAGATCATTAATCTGGCGGATGCCATTTCGAATACCGGTGGATACCTCACGGACAATGGATTTTGCTACCTGATCATCGATTCCAAAATCAGTTAACTTAGTACCAATTGTCCTAGTTGCTATCCTAGCATCCTTTCCGGCAAAGGCATCATCAAATAGGGCAGAAATCTCTTTAAAAAGAGCTGCCTGTTCAGACTGGGTTTTACCAGATTCCTCCAATGCATCCGTGATCTTCTGTATGGCAGGATTCATGGACGCGTTGATCCGATCACGGTATTCGTCATCATAACGTTTTTGAATCTGGGACCTGGTCATAAACTTTCCGGAATTGTAGTCGTAGTAACGATCTTCAACTTCACCCTTATTGATGCTCGTGTTGATCTGGGTTAGAAGTTCCGGAATGACTTCGGTGAGAGCCTTCTGCGCAAGACCATTCCATAGGATCGGTTCTTTAGAGTATGCTCCCATATTGAGAGCATTAACCTTGGAGCGTTTATTTCCAAATACTCCAGCTAGAGACTGGAATAGTGGATTTTTACTAGCTTCGAGTCGATCGGAGATCTGTTCCATGAATTCATCTGCTAGATTTCGAAAATCCATCCTTGCAGAATCAACTCGATCTATAATCGACTTCGGAAGGAACGATTTAGCAATGGTTTTAGTCAGCCTTCCGACCAGCGATCCAGCTTTACTGGAAAAACCACCGCCTCCAAAACCACCACCTGCAATTGTGGATAGTGGCTTATCTCCACCGAGTCCACCACTAAGCGAACCCAGTACGGTTTCCATTAGACCACTTGTAATATAGTCCACATAGCCCTTAAAGAAACCTTTAATTCCTGTGGGAGAAAAGCGCCGCTCTTCTCTCTTAGAAGGAGCAATCGTCTTGTTAAAATTTTCGAGCATTTTTCCGAGGCCATTCACCATTCCAAGTGTCTGACCATAGAATTTTGCCGTATTCTGATTCTGAAAATTGATCAACGTTTGAATAGAACCGTTGATCGTATCCAGTTTACCATTCGTAACGAACAGCGTATTTGTAATGAGATTGGCACCCTGATTAATAGATGCACCAATTGCTCTAGACATTGCCTCAGAGTTTTTGGTATTGCGTCTGGAGATATTAAATGCCAGGGAGCTCATTCCACGAAGCTGTGCGTTACCAACGTACATCACGGACTGGGCAACACCCCTATTTCCCTGGAGCATGATCTGCTCAGAGGACATATCTGCAGCATCTTCACCGGTAGGAGCCTCAAAGGAGCTATCTACATCGGTTTCGTAGGCATCATACATGTCTCCATTGATCCGATCAATGGAGTAGGTGCCATGCTCAATGTCAGATTCTGCGGCTCTGAAGGCATTAAATGCCCTGCGAGATTCACTCGCATAGCCAGCATTCGCGCTCTGTTGAGCACGTAGAGTAAGTTTCTGTCTCCTACTGGCAATTCTAGTATCTCTTACCAGAGAGGGAGAATTTGTTGCATTATTCATTCTGGGACTTTCTATTGCGTTAAAGCGAAAGTTTCCAGATGGATCTAGCATATCATCCCAACGAACTTCGCCATTAGGAGAACTGTGTTTTGGAGCCAAAGTGTTTCACCTACTTTCTCACTCAGGCTTACATTTATATGATGAAAAGACAATTAGAGCCTTGTTTTTTCGCCTATTTTCCGAGGATTTAAGAGAAATAAAAGGTCTCTGGACTACTGTCCAGAGACCTAAAATCATCTTTCACATATCCATAAACGAAACGAATGATATCAGCCAATTCAAAGGATCCAGAGGTGTTCCGATCCCACCAATAAATTCTTCAGAGATCCACCATCCAAGCAAATGATGATTCTAACCAGATTTTCCTTTCTCCAGTGACCAGTATGAACTAGAAATCATCTGTACACGAACATGTAGACGCCCAAAGAGACCTCCTCCTATTCGGAGTGAGGTTTCTAACCAGGACAGTATGCTCCCTGACTGACTATTCTAGAAATATCGGGCTAGCGATTAGATAGACCCGGCTGTTCACATCGGTAGCTCTTTTAAAAGAATCAATGAAGACCACCTTGATGGTACCGATAAAAACACGTTGCGAAAGCCGCTGCAGTGGACCGGTTAAAAAGACTAAAATTCGTGCGGTGTAAGATAATAGACAAGATGTGTTTTATATTTATAAAATTTCAGTTGTCGATTTGCAAAGATTTCAAAAAATGACTGGATGATTTGTGAGTAACAAGATGACACAGATTCACCGAATCAAAGTCATTATCCAATCATATAGATTGAAAACTTTTCCGGGTTTCATGTAAATACCTTTACATGGACAGCAAAACTCCGGAATGGACATCTAGTCCACGCACTTTTTTACAGCTATGTTAGTATAAAAAATATTAAAGATTTCGGTGAGTTTCGTTAATGTGGACGACCGTGGCGTTGCCGGCAACAGCGGCGCCTACTCCGCGCGTGGTGTCAAATCTGAAAATTGATCTAATACGCTAATGCTCGTGACTTCGGAGAGATTTGCTTTTATATACTATCTAGGGGATAGCAATAGTATATATGCAAAAAATCAGATAGGTGTCCGATTTTAAATGATAAAAATGGGTGGGGTGTATCATACACCCCACCCAAAAACGAACGCTCACTTGCTGATGTTTTCAGCCATGACGCTGTATCCGCGATTCTTGAGAAGATAGTCGAAGTACTCGGTCACGTTCTGAAAATGAACGCCGTCCATGGTGAAAAGCTTGTTCAGGGTAACACGCTTCACCTTACGTACCTCGGTCTTACCGGGATCGATTCCCCTGTAGTTCTTCTCGTAGGTCTTGGCATCGATCGCCCTGATGAGAATTTCCTCAGAACGAGGGGAACTCTCACCGGGGAAGACATAGGGCTTGGTCACAAGCCGAATTGTGCGGCCGTCGATCTTCTCGACTTCCTTTTCAGACGGCTCCTTCTTCTTTTCGGCATTGGCTTCAACGACCATTTCCTTATTTTCATTGGTCTCCACGTTAGTTCATCTACCTTTCATAGAAAATTCATACGGGAGAGAATTCAAGAATTCTCTCCCGTATGGTTGTTCTCTCACTTGCTCTCCTTGAGCCAGTAGGGAACGGCGTTCTTGGCCTTGATAACGGTACGCTCCTTGGTCACAGTTACGGAATCGTTGTCGCCATCCTTTTTGAAACGGTTGCCAACAGACACCCGCTCCGGAGCCTTCTGGCAGGCGATTTCGAGACGGCACTCATCGGGTTCAGTGACCGGAAAAGCGAATTTACGGCCAGCGAGCATGTAGTCGTGGACCGCGTAGGTGATCAGCTCGGCGGCGGCGGCGGCATGCTCCTTGTCAAACGGAATGGTTTCCACGGCGTCCACGTCATGTTTGTCCATGCCCAGCTTCCTCAGCATCGGCTTGAGAGCCGCGCGATAGCGGGCAGACGGCTTCTTGTCCACTCCAACGGGCTCACCAGTACCACTGGTATCCTTCGAGCTGAAGGAATACTGAGTAAAGGTATGGTCCGGGGAATTCATGAGGCTGAGAACGCAGTTTTCCATATCCGATTTCGAAACGGCACTACTTGCCTTGCCGCTGGCTCGATTGCTTGCAGAGGTTTTTCCTCTGATCTCATCGATCAGCATATCATAGCTGTCTTTCGTCTTCATTGTCTCGCTCCTTATGAATAGTGATGTTCCCGAGCAACATGTGTAATATGTCACTCGCATTACAAAGGAGTTCCGCTGTGAATATTTTTATATCACATATTCCCCGGGATTTCGAGACGATAATGTTTACTTATTTTCCTGTGTATCAGGGATGTTAGGCATGCCGAAGCTGTTGGTAAGAGGCTCAGAATTCTGCAATTCATCATACTCTTCAAAGTCATCGGAAGACTCTTCAGAGAGACGATAATAGGTGTCTACCTTGAAATGCACGCAAAACACTCTAAGCAGATTTTCCATCATAGCACTGGAGAAATAGCACTCCCGAACCCGAGTATCAAATTCGGACTCCCTATCAGGCGTAAGAGCTCCATTCGGGTAGTTGATCGTGATACGAATATCCATAGAAATTCCATCAGGAACCTCGGAATAGAACATATCACAACCAATGTTATCCAGGTCGATCTTGCGGCCAAACATGGATTCGAAGAGGTGACAATGGAAATTGAGCATTAGCTCGGCAACGTCGTCGATAGCTTCCTGGATCGGTCTTGGAACCGAATCGGTGAGACGCTTCTGGATCATTCCACGCATTTCCGCAATGGGATTTTGCACATCACAGAGATCAATCGCTCCGATTCCATAATCAAGGCCGCCAAATGTGACCCAATCACAGGTGAGATTCTCAAGGTAGTTTCGAATGAACTTCGTTGCCGCCTTGATCATCTGAAAACTATTCTTGGGTTCGGAATGCTTCGGTTTTGTCCCAAGAACAAAGGTGAGAAGTTTCTTGTCGGGATCGAGAATGCCGGTAACCAGAGGGAATACCTTGGATTCTTTGTAGATATTGATAGCCAGCCCGGTAAGGGTACTCTCGAGATCCCTGAAATCGGTTTCAAAAAGGCCGGTCTTACTATAGATAAGACCTGCCGTATTCATGAAGAGGGTTTCCTCATCGGCAGTGTCAAGAAGATCCACAGCATGGAAAATACTGTCGCTGGGAATCTGGAGACGCTCAGCAATGGCAGTACCGAATCTGCCTATGAGGGAACGAAGATTGGAAATGCTATATCCGTCCACATTTCCATCGATAAGCACTCTTGCCCGAAATTCGAGAAGATAGTTTTCAGACATGGAAGGAACGAGATTTAGGTACACGCCAACATATACCGCATCATTCGAAGCGATATACGCTTTGACAGCACTGACGATCTGAGGCTGGAGATCTTCAAGAATATTGCGAGCTGTGCGATCGATCAGTCTCTCATCCATAAAATCACCATCCAGAGCATCGTTGTCGGAAGATTGTACTGCGAGGGGTTTATCAACGATGGTTTCACCCCCCGCCTCATCGACGGGGGGTTCTATCTCACTTGAGGTATCCTCCTCGGACTCTTCTCCCTTGTCAACACCGTTCACGACCGAGATAAGTGTTTTGGTGGGAATTGTCGTGGAATCGTCCACCTGCTGATCAGAAACGGGTTCGGTAACGGGGAGCTTGGTCACCTTGGGCACATCCTTCACAGGCACAACCACACCGGTTTCAAGGAACTCATCAAGATCGTCCTTCATATGGATCTCATCAGGATCGATCTCAGAAGCATCTTTCGCCGGAGCCTGCACAGAGTCCACCGCACCCTGGCTTACGAGCTTAGCCACAACCACATTGGCAATGGCGTCCACGAGTTTCTGGGACTTGGCATCGAGGCCAATGATCTTCTCGGGAGAGGGAACATCGAGATCGTCATCATCATCTACCTCACGGATGATATCCGCAATTTCGGCAGAGGAGAGACGCCTACCGAGTCGACGCTGAATGTTGTCAATGAGTCTCAGAATATCGGGATCGATATCGAGATCCATGTCGGGTTCCTTACTCATATATGCGATGGGCTTAGGAAGGTCCTTTCCGGTGGTAAGGGCCTCAAAGTAGTCATCAACATACCGACTGTAGCTATCATCCTCAGAGTCAGAATCCTCATCATCATCGGAGAAATAGCTAAAGCCCCTATGACCGAAGCTTCCGGTGATCCTCGAAAGCTCCGGATAGTCGTAGTTGATACGGACTTCCTTCGTAACCTTAGAACCCACGAGTTTCCTGGTTTTCTTGACCGCTTTAACGTAGAGCTTATGCAGATAGCTGTGAGCATCGCGATCAACCATCACACTCGATCTGCCAGCGCGGACTGCCTCGGAGAGAACTTCAACCAGTTCCAACCTGGCATCATGCATTTTCTCAGAAAAGAACCGCATGATACAGTCACCACGGGCACTGCGGATCGCATTGAGTATGACGGCCGACGGATTTCTGGACGCAAGAACGGAGGAAGCAAAGCCTTCAATTCCACAGACATCGGCAATAACGCGATCTGCGTAACTGGTTCGACTATAGCTTCCAAGCTGATCTCTGGACATGGCCATGAGCTCTCGCTTAACCATGATCAGATACTGCTCCACTTTCGTCATAGCGCTCACTCCTTTCTTGAAGAATAGAGAATAACAAATAGGTCGAGTATTCACTTAGGTTTTTTGGTGTAGAACTAAAGCAGAACCTCTCGACCAGATAGATGCTAGACCGTTCAGATAGAATCTCCTAAAGTTATTGAAGTTTCTACCTGTTCTCCTGTGAATCCCATGAAAATAATATACGGATAAAAAATTGATCGAATTTGTCTAGAATTCCGGAAAATAGGCGTTTTAACAACCCCCTAATTCATACATATACAAAGAAAACTCTAGGAAAGGGAGATGAAACCAAGGTGATCTATGAGAACTACCTCGACAATCGAGTCTATCCATCCCAGAGGAAGTTCACATTTCCTAGGAAAGACCCTGTAACAGAGAGACCTGGTGAGGGTACCATGATTATGATCATGTGCCCGAATCGAGATAAGGCTCTTGAATGTATTTCCGATGAGAGAATGGCATTTCAACAGTCTCTCACAAAACGCTTTGTAACAGACTGTGTTTTTAGAGAAAAGATCGGAACGAAGATCGTAAAGAAGCTCGAGCGGAGTAAAATCGATGCATACTACATCGATCTGAAAACTCTCCCGCTTAAATATATTCCATACGCTGGTAGAAAAACCGTTGTTAAAACCAAGAAAAATTTGGTCAACGATATTTCCAGATGGATGGAAATATTCTTTGCTCGCACAGGAAACCTGAGCGTCCGTAAGATCTGCTCAGAATTCGTTAGGATTCTAAAAGGTAGGATCAACGATCCTCTATATACAGGATATGAAAAGATCCTATTCTTCGATCTGAATTCCTGGAATCAGCACGTTAAATCCTGTGTGGTGATGAATAAAAAGCTTCTCAACAATCCTCTTTCAATCCTTCTCTATACAGCTTGCTACTTTCCGGAATATCTCATTGATTTTCCGAACGTTCGCCTAATCATCGCAAACCGTGCCCATGGACAGATATACTTTTGTCACATGGACTTTATTACCAAGAAAAACTATCCGAAGATCAAAACTAAGCTTTCAACATTTAAGGATCTGGTGTTTTCTGTAGAGGATGAGCAGTCTCCTACAAACGACGAGTCTAATGTGGATATCGAAGTTAAGAGTGAGGTTGTGAACTCTTTCAGAGCAGATATGAAATCCAGACTTAGATACAACCTGCTTGGAGCACAATCTCCGGACAATCCCTTTGATAACGTCGAAGATATCACTCCAGATGTCGCAGATCCGTTCGATGAACTCGATTCTGAGATGTCCGATATAGATCCAGATTTTCGCGAACAGATGAAGCCGTCTAAGCGGCCAATTCCTAAGACAAAGCTATCCGATGCAAAGCCTAAAAAGCCAGTTTCTCTTCCAAAGACCAACACAGAGATTGAAGATGAAATGGAGCAGGAGATAGAATCCTCTAAAGAGGACGAACCGGACGATCAGATCGGTGATATCAATCTCACGGATGAGATCAGTGACGCTGTTGACGATGCCTTTGAAACCATAGAAGACATTGACAGCGTTGATACGGATAAGCTCATTACCAAAATTGCAAATGATATCAGAACCAATCGGTATAGGGCATCATTCATGCCTGAAAGAACTGAAACTGAAAAGGCTCGAATTGAGCGTCTTACAAAGGATCAGGAAACCGTTCTAGATCTTCCGGCAGTCGAAGATGTGAAACGTAAAGCTCTCACATCTAAAACCACAGGTGGATATATTCGAACGACTAATCCGAATATCATGAGTTCCAAATTTGTGAACTTTGATCGAGACTACTCTGAAAAGAGCCTTCCGAAGAACATAGATGCGGCCGTAGCAAGTCTTTCCAACGCATCTGATAAGATTTTCATCACAGAAAAAACCGTTGAAGATAGTTCTGATATGATGAACCTTAAGGAACTTCATACCTATCATATGGTCGATGAAAAAGGTAACAAAATGACCATTGCGTTTGATGTACCAAAAATCATCGACGGTAACTATGTTTTCCTTAATGGTACAAAGAAAATCATCAGACATCAACTGATTCTAAAACCAATTGTAAAGACCGGTGCAGACGTGGTTCAGATCGTAACTGCGTATAACAAGGTCTTTATCTATAGACAGGGCATTGAAAACCAGAACGTAAACCGCATGAGAGCGTTTCTTGAAAAGAACATGGATCGATTCTCTGCACGTTCTGGCAACTGTTCTATGCTCAATTCTAACTATGAAGTTCCCCTTGACTATGCGATGCTCTCAAGGTATTTTAGCAGCTTTACCATCAAGGGAATTCGTTTTTACATGAGCATTGATAATATTAAGGAAGCCTATAAAAAGGCTAATGGGAAAGATCTCATCTACGATGAAGCGCATGAGATTCCTATTGGTCTTAATGTGAAAACAAAGGATCCGATCATGCTCAAACTAGAGGATTCCTATACGGATACTCTATATAAATACTTCTCTGAAGAAGATCAAAAAGCAATCGCATCTATCAAAAGAAAACCGAAGGTTGTAATGGCCTGCGCCAAGATGATGAAAAAGTTTGTACCTTTGGTTATCTTTATGATGTACTGCGAGGGCTTTTCTAGTGTGATGAAAAAGGCAAATATCAACTACAAGTTCATCACAAAGAAAGAAATTCGTGAATATGATTCCATGCACTGGGACTTTATTGAACTCAGTGATGGATACATTGCCTGGGAAAAAGAGCCCTTCCGCAATGAGCTTCTAATGAACGGGTTTAAGAAGTGTGATATGACAGACTTCACCTATGAAGAACTCGAGTCTAAGGATACTTTCATTTCCCTCATTAGTGGATTCTATCCTGGGAATTCGAAAATCCACTTTGCCTTTGATAACTATCGTGATTTCCTATTGGACGAAAAGACCAAAGAGATTCTGACCGATTTCGGATATCCTACTGATCTGATTTCTCTTATGGTTGTCGCCGCAGGAATGCTCACAGATACCAAATTCATGATCGAGAATAACCTTAACAACATGCGAGTTCGTAGTTCTGAGGTTATCGCAGATCTTGTGTACATCGCTCTTACCACAGCCTATAATAAATATAGAACCACTGCCTATAAAAAGAAGCCGACAAAGGTTTCTATCAAGAGGTCCATGATCATTGATAAGCTTCTTGATTCTGATACGAATATGATTGAAGAATATTCTTCTCTCAATCCAATCCTTGAGATTGAAAAGCAGAGAGCCGTTTCCTTCAAAGGACTCCGAGGAATTCAGATGAGCAGAGCCATGACTCTCCCTCGAAGATCTTATGATAGGTCCATGCTTGGAACCCTTGCAATAACAACTCCCACCGATGCAAACGTTGGTGTGAATAGGACTCTCACGCTCGAGCCATGCGTTACTTCGACATATGGGTACATTGACGCGGAGAAGTCCAATAGACTCAACGAACTCAATGCTACAAACCTTTTCTCTGCAGCAGAACTACTCCATCCCCTGGGAATCGTTCATGACGATCCTGACAGATCTGCAATGGCTGCAAAGCAGGCAAAATATTCCATTCCCGTCGAAGATGCAGATCCTGTCCTATTTGGAAATAAAGTTGAGGCGACGATACCATATTTACTCTCCAACGAATTCATCGTAACCGCACCGCAGGATGGTAGAGTAGAAGAGATTTCCAATGGCTATTGCGTTGTGCGCTATCAGGACGGAACTAGATATGCCATAGACATATCGGAAAGAGTTCAAAGAAATGCAGCCTCCGGTTTCTGGCTTGACAACACTCTGAAATGTGATCTAAAAGTTGGCCAGAAATTTAAAGAGGGAGATATCCTTGCCTATAATGACAAGCAGTTTTCTAAAAACAGAGATGATCGTGGAGCCTCTCTGAATATGGGCGCATTGGCTAAGATCGCAATCTCCAGCCAATGGGACGTGTTTGAAGACAGTGCTCCTATCAGCTCCAGACTATCTAAAAAGCTCGCATCTAAAATGGTGGATGAAAAGCACATCGTGTTTTCTCCATACACTCACATCGACTATATTGCCAAAGTTGGTGATTCCATCAATGCTGGAGATCCCCTTGTGATCTTCTCTGATGCGGTGGATGCCGAGACTCAAAACCTTCTCGATCGAATGAGAGAAGATTTTAGAGAATCTGTGATCGAATCCGCAAAAACATCAATCACCAGTAAGTTTACCGGAACGATCGCAGATATCAAGATCTATACAACAAGTGCTCTGGAAGACCTTGATCCAACTCTCAGAACGGTTGTCGAAGACTATTGGAACCGAATTCGGGAACGTAATGCCGTTCTGGAGAGAAATAAAAACCAGGGTGATCTGGCCTATTATCAGGCTGGACAGGTAATCAAAGAAGTTGCTGAAGTTGCAAAGCTTCCGGATAATCACAAACTCATGGGATATGAGGTTGAAGAGGGTGATGTGCTCATTCTCTTCTACGTCAAATATGAGGTAGCAGCATCCAAGGGCGATAAACTCGTCTGCTCGGTATGTAAGGGCATTGTATCCCATGTATTTGAAGATGGACTTGAGCCGTACAGTGAATTCCGTCCCGATGAGCCAATCGACACGGTTGTCGCACCTCTCTCGGTAAGTGCTCGAAAGATTCCGAATATCTTCTTTACCATCTTTACGAATAAGCTTATCATCGAGCTTAAACGTCAACTAGAGGAGATCTATAACTCCTGACAGATTAAAAACCATCTAGGTAGTTCATTCTACCTAGATGGTTTTACTTTTATAGAAGGGTCCGGAGGACTTCATACAACTTCATACAGTTGAAAAAAAGGAGCGATACACACACGAACTTGGGAGGAGGTACCCGGCATTTTCGCCTCCGGACCCATTATATCTCTGTTATTTTTTGACCTGAAAATGGTCATTTTTCACCCATTTTTCATCATTTTACAAAAATTGACA
>Ga0310786_10005243_pt1 | contig 17700 bp, 39 predicted proteins | sample AusTroGonzalo_MG_FD_203881 | JGI IMG/M metagenome (GOLD analysis project Ga0310786, IMG submission 203881) | Bovine rumen microbial communities from tropical cattle in Woodstock, Queensland, Australia - Gonzalo_03 (v2) (version 2) | ecosystem: Host-associated > Mammals > Digestive system >... | reverse complement strand
CGCGATCTTTTCAGAGAACAAGAAAGCACAGGAAGAACGTGCAGAGCAGCTCAGAGAACTCAAAATCAACGCAGACAGTGCTTCGGAAGAGTTGAGGAAACTCATGGACAAGTACGAGAAGTCGGTTGCTTCGGACAATGCTTCGCATGAACATGACCGAAAGTTTGTCGCTGATGCTATCGCAGAACTTGACCGTTCAATCGGAGATAAGACGAATGCACTCAATCAGGCAAAAATCTCAAAGACTACGGCACAAACAAGCGTTGCCGACATGACCGAGACTATCCGGCAGATGAACGAACGCGCTGACAATGCGATCATTTGTCCGACTTGTGGCAGACCACTTGACGCTGAAAAGGCAATCAAGATTAGAGAAGCGCACCAGAAGCAGATTGATGAATTGATCGCAGAAGTCGAACGTGCCAAAAAAGCAGTATTGGACGCTACAGAAGCGGAAAAGAAGCTTACCGACGAAATCAATGCCATGTCAGAAAGCAAGAACGGATATTACACGCAGCTTGAAGAAATCGACAGTAAACCCGTAAAGGCAAGTAAGGAAACGAAGGACTTACAGAAATCGCTTACAAAGGCCAAGGCTGATGCTGAAAAGGCACTTAAAGAGTATTCGGATTTATATACCGCACCCGCTCCGGCCATCGAGGTTGAAAGGTTAAAGGAACTCGATGCAGAACGTGGCGAGTTGAACGGCAAACTTGCAGTATTCGATGCAAACCGTGCGATTGATGCGAAGATCGCTGATTTACGCAAGCAGCAGATGGAGTACGAACAGGCAAAGGCAGATGCCGAAAAAACGCTTGACGAAATCGACAAGTTGAATCGGTTCATCAATGAACTTGTTACTGAATCGGTCAACAATCATTTCAGCATTGTCAAATGGAAGTTCTTTGACTACAAAAAGAACGGAGAGTACACAGAAGTCTGTGATGCCTATATCGATGACAAGAAGTTGGGAGAATCGGCTAATACCGGCAGAGAGGTTATCGCAAAGATTGATATTGCGTTTGGCTTACAGTCTTTATTTGAGCAGAGCGTACCGCTTTTTGTTGATGGCCTTGAATCACTTTCAAGCGACAGCGAAAAGAGAATCGCTATGGAGATGCCTTTCGGAAAGCAGTTGATCGGTCTTGTTGTTTCAGAGGACAAGGAACTTACACAGTAAGAAAGGAGATAATATGGGAACAGCAGTTGCACAGACACAGAAAACAGGAATTGCCACCTATCTTGGAAGTGAAAAAGTCAAGGAGAACATACTTCCGGTAGTGGGCGAAAAGGACTACACCAGCTTCGTGACATCTATCGTATCAGCGGTACAGACCAACAAAGACCTGGCACAGTGTACGAATGCTTCAATCGTCAATGCAGCTCTGCTCGGTCAGAGTTTGAAGTTAAGTCCGTCACCGCAGCTTGGCGAGTATTACATGGTTAAGTACGAGAACAAGGGTGTTGCAGAAGCGGTATTTCAGGCTGGATATAAAGGGTTAATCCGACTTGCCATGAGAAGCGGTCAGTATCGCAAGATGAACGTGATCGAAGTCAGAGAGGGCGAGTTAGTTCACTACAATCCCTTTGACGAGGACTACAAGTTCGCTCCAATTACAGACCCGAAGAAGCGCGAAAAGGCAAAGGTTATCGGCTACTACGCATACTTCGAGTTGACAACAGGCTTCCGCAAGGAAATGTATTGGACGATTGAGGAAATGCAAGCACACGCGAAGCAGTATTCCAAAGGCTACAAGAGCGACATCACCAAAGGCACGTCCTACACGTTCTGGAGCAAGAACTTTAACGAAATGGCGAAGAAAACAATGCTTCGTCAGCTTATCAGTAAGTGGGGCATCATGAGCATTGAGTTTCAGAATGCTTTTAACAACGATCAGGCAGTCATTCGTGACGATGGCACACCGGATTATGTGGACAATGGCGACCCGACAGTTGAAGATGTCGAAGCTGATGTCATTGACGGTTCGTTCAAAGAAGCTATGCCGGAAGTTGACATGTCAGACCCCAACTTACCCGATTTCATGAAAGGATAAGACATGGTTTTAAAGGTTGTCGGAACGGGCAGTAGCGGAAATGCGTACATTTTAAGTGATGGCATTTCAGACGTGATTCTTGATGCGGGAATGAGCATTAAAGAGATTAAGCAAGCGTTGGGATTTGACGTGACAAAGATACGCGGTGTATTGATTAGTCATATTCATAAAGACCACACGCAAGCACTCGAAAAACTCTTGATGCAGGGGGTACTTGCATACATGAACCCGACTGTAAAAGAAGCGTACACTGACTACTACAACGCCCGTTCCGTGAAACCTTTTGAGGTATTCGGATTAGCAGAAAACATTACCGGTTTAGGTTTTGATGTACCGCACGACAATGTTCCTTGCTATGGATATTATCTCAAATGGAATGATAGAAGAATCCTATATCTGACAGACTTGGAGTATTGCCCTATTGATCTATCCAAAATCACACCTACTGACGTGATAGTAGAATGTAACTATTGTGAGGACATGGTGGACATGGAAGCAGAGAACATAAGGCACAAGCTGCTCGGTCATATGGGATTAAAGACTTGCAAAGGCTTTATTAAGCACGTTGCAAGCACCGAACTCAAAAACGTGATTCTTTGCCACAGAGGACTTGACACAAGCGACCCTGACGAAATTACAAAAACGATTTCGACTGTTGCTGAAACTGCTCATGTCTATGTGGCGAGGAAAGGGCTAGAGGTAACGCTATGAGGTTTTATATCGAAAGAACTATACCTGTATACTTGGAAGATGGAATTTCGGAAGCCGTGCCGACAAGCGTAGTCGAGTGTAAACCAGTAGAGGGTAACATATGGCACCCGTGGTCTTGCGAGATCAATTCAATTGAAGAACTGAAAGCTATTGCTGACAAAGAGGGTCACGATTTAGTCCTGATGTTCAAAAAGTCGGACGTTGGCGAAATGGACGGAGTTGTTGAAATCTACAACGGTTGGCGAGAATAGAAAGGAGCATTTATGAACTGTTGCATACTTTCGGGAAACCTGGGAGCAAATGTTACTATCGGAAAGACCGAAAAAGGACAGACAATAGCAAAAACGTCTATGTATGTGCGTTGCAATCATTCCACTGATGGAGAGTGGCACAATCTTGTGGCGTTTGACAAGACCGCAGAGCATATGGCGAGATTTTGCAAAAAGGGTACTACAGTAACTGTTTATGGGGAAATCTCCCCGAACAAATACACGATGAACGGAGAAACGCATTACAATCCTCAGTTGATTGTGAACCAATTTGAAGTTACTGCCAGAGGACAAAACGACAAAGAGGTGGAAGAAAATGCAAAAGCAAAGAAAAAATAACCATTTCCCTCGGTGTTCGTGCGCTTTTTATCATCGTGACGATTTGTGTGCTTGCCTTACAGAAATGGTTTGTGTTAAAACCGGAAAATGCAAGTTTTATAAAAGAGCCGACAAATTCGACTTTGACAAGGTTGAGGACGAGATAAAGGAGTATAATTGCGATGGACATTACAAAAGGAGATTAAGACATGGATAGGATTCTGCTTCTTGAAGATACACGTCAGCAAGTGAAGAAACATACCGCAAAGCATCAATGGTTCTTGAAAAATGGCATTTCATGGACAAGAGAAACGCTTAATTGCGGTGATTATCAACTTGCCGGAAAGTCGGACGTTGCAGTTGACACCAAAAAGGATATTCAGGAATTGATTGGTGACATTCAGGCAAAGACCATTAGCAAATCCGCAGTATCGGCAGCGGTAAAAAATCTGTTGACTGTTTCGGAAGAGGGAAAATATCACAAGGACTTAGTGAATATCATCACTTCGGATGATACAAACCGTGACGTTGACAACGAGATAACGATGTATATTTACGAGAATAGGCTTTCTGAGACGCTTATAAGCCGTTTACAGACCCTTTATACGAAGTATCGAGGATTCTTCCACCGAGGACTTGTAAGGGCGCAGATAAGGCGAATAAAGCTGTTTATTCTTGTTGCATCAGACCCCGAAATGATCGGTGCAAAAAAGGACATTCTCAACAAGGCCGTTACCGATATTGAGAGCCTTAAAAGTTGGACTAATCCGAGAAGTCTTATCGTCAAGGCTTGGACTAAGCGAGACACCATGGGAAATCGCAGACCTATTTACAAATATCCATACGCTATGAAAGGCGACAAATTAGTAAAGTCACTCGAAACAATGGAACTGAAATATGGTTGCAAGTTCGTATTTTGCCGGAACAAGGACATGGGTAAGCGAATAATTGAACTACTGACAGGAGAAACGTATGAGCGATAGAACAATAGCCGGATTAAAGTGTATGCAAGCCGCTCCTTTATCCGTCAAGGTTCGTATGTCAGAATCAAGAATCAGAGATTGGTTCAACGAGTTTGGTGAGGACGGTGTTTACGTCAGCTTTTCGGGCGGCAAGGATAGCACGGTTCTACTTGATATAGTCAGATCGTTATATCCCAATACAAAGGCTATGTTTGTTGATGTTCCTACGCAATATCCCGAACTTCGGCAGTTTGTCAAGAGGTTTCCAAACGTGGACATCGTAACACCAAAGATGAACTTCGTACAGACTTGCAAAGAGTATGGATTCCCATTCTTTTCAAAAGAGATAGCAGAATCAATACAAGGTGCAAGAAAATACTTGCAAGCAATAGTGCAAGAATGCGATAATCCTATAGCAAGCAAGCAAGCAAGCAAGCAAGCAAGCAAGCAAGCACCTTACCGCTATTGGTACGAACGAGTAACCGGAACAGGGAATTATCAGAAAAATCCGACTATCCCTAGTATAGCCGATGAAAACGCCTTACTGAAGCATTCTGGGGGGGCTACGACCGAAAGTATCGCAGAATCAGAGGAATTGGCGAATTTGCTCAACACCAAGATGCACAACAGAGAGGGCGGTCAGAATCAGAGACTTGCGATAATGCTCGGAATGCTGACGAAAGACGGTCAGATTCTTCCAAAGGGGAATATCCCTAGTAAAGACCGATCAAGGTATTCGTTGCAAGGCTACGCATTTACACTCGAAGCACCGTTTGAAATATCCAACAAGTGTTGCGATGTCATGAAGAAACTGCCTGCCTATGAATACACAAAGCAGACGGGCAGAGTTCCGATTACGGCACAAATGGCAGAAGAGAGTCATTTAAGAACGCAGAAGTGGTTACAACACGGTTGCAATATGTTTGACGCAAAGCATCCGAAGTCAAACCCGATGTCATTCTGGACGGAACAAGATGTTTTACAATATATCCGCGAGAAAAACCTTGAAATCTGTTCGGTGTACGGCAAAGTAGTAACAGACGATGAAGAAATGGGTCAAATATCATTTGCTTCGCCAGGAAACGAAAAGTACCACTGCACGGGTTGCCAAAGGACAGGATGTGTCCTATGCGGATTTGGGTGTCATCTTGAAAAAGAGGGGGAGCAAAGGTTTGTGAAGTTAAAGCAGACGCACCCGAAAATGTATCAGCTTTTGGATATTTGCCAGAACAACGGCTATACATATCGTCAGGCTATAGATTGGATAGCGCAACATAGCAACAAGATTATTAAGTATTGAGAGGTAGAAGATGGACATTTCAAGCTACGAATGCGAAAACCAAATGAGTTTGTTTGGCGACAAGGTATTTAGGATAACAAACCATGTACGGCTCATAGAACTGTTTGGTGGAATAGGAGCGCAAGCGGCAGCTTTACGGAATATCGGAGCAGATTTTGAGCATTACAGAATGTGCGAGATAGATAAGTTTGCGGTCAAGAGTTATAACGCAATTCACGGAACGAATTTTGAGCCTATGGACATTAGAAAGTTGACCGGAAAGGACTTGGGAATTGCCGAAACGGATAAGTACACTTATATTCTGACCTATTCTTTCCCTTGCGTTGACTTGTCGAGAGCGGGTAAGGGTCTCGGAATGCAAAAAGGTAGCGGAACAAGATCAGGTCTGTTATGGGAAGTCGAAAGACTGCTTAAAGAATGCACCGAACTTCCGCAAGTTTTACTTATGGAAAACGTACCGCAAGTTCATTCAGAGAAGAACCGTGCAGACTTTGAAATGTGGCTCGATTTTCTCAAAGGCCTTGGATATTCAAACTTTTGGAAAGACCTTAACGCCAAAGAGTACGGAATGGCACAGAATCGGAACAGATGCTATGTAGTGTCAATTCTTGGGGATTATACATATACATTCCCCGATAAAGTACCGCTCGAAAAGGACGCATACGCTTATCTTGAAGATGATGTTGACGAGAAGTATTATTTGAAGTCTGAAACGGCTCAAAAGCTGGTTGACAACCTGGAACAGAAGAGTACAATCGCTAGAGCAGAGCAGAGCAGAGCAGAGCAGAGCGATTATCGACTTGTCAATCGTTAGCCCAAAGGCAAGAGACATCGTTAATTGCGTATCAGCAAGAACAAACAGAGGGGTTTCATTCAGACCCGCAGAGGGAACTGGTGTTTATGAACCGAAAAAGAGTAGACAAGAGGAACAGTAAGTTAGCAAAGACACTCGCACACAGAGATTATAAGGGTTTCGGAACAGGCTTTGACACAATGAACGGAGTAATCGAATGGGAACACAGAAACGAGCAGTAGCCATTATGGACTATCGTTATGACGAGGGTTGCAGAGTAAGGAAAGAGCCTATCTGCCCTACGATTGCGCGTTTATCTGATCGGGGGGGACAGCCGGAAAGCCTTTAGTGGTGGAAATATGGACGAAGAAAGAAAAATCAGAATTAGACAAGCCACAAAGCTAGGATATATATATATATAGGCGGTTTGTTTGACAACAGCTTTCCCGATAGCAAGACAAGGCGAGGGAGAGTGCAGAACGAGGGCAAAATTTGTCCTACAATTATACGAACAAGCGAGGTTTGCAGAATGGAGAGTGAAGCAAGGATAAGGAAGCTGACTCCAAGAGAATGTTTTCGGTTTATGGGATTCAGCGATGAGGATTTTGACAACGCAACTGCTGTTAATTCTGATACACAGTTATATGCACAAGCCGGCAACTCCATCGTTGTGAATGTACTTGAACTGATATTCAAGCAGCTTTTCTGAAAGGGGGCGTGAGTACGAAAGAAATATTCGCAGAAATCGAGGGGTTCAAAGGTTATTATGTAAGCAATTTTGGAAAGGTTGTAAACGAAAAAGGACGCGAACTTTGCCCTTATGAGAACCACAAGGGGTATCTGAAAGTCGGGCTATGTGTTCCTGGAGAACACGGGATAGCACACAAGAAAAGAGTACATAGACTTGTCGCACAAGCATTTATTCCTAATCCCGACAACTTGCCGGAAGTTAACCACAAAGACTTAAACAAGCAAAACAACAGAGTTGATAATCTTGAATGGGTTACAGGAGAAGAAAATCGCAGACACTACAACAACATCAAAAGCATGAGAAAGGACGGTATAATATCATGACACCTGAAGAAAAGAATACCAAACTTATTACGGCATGGGCGGAAGTGATGGGCGACTTATCAGCGAAAGCGGTTAACGGAATGATAAGCCTTGACGATGCAAGGAAGATTATCTCGCACTACATCGGAAGCGTATTGGACGAGATCAGCGGAGAAAAGGAGTAACGACAAATGAAAGGGTATAAGGCATGGGCGATTATCTAACAGAATCCATCAAGAAACGTCTTAACGAGATAAAGTACACGGTATGCTGCCCTTTGTGTGATAATAAGACGTGTCAAAAAGGAACTGTAAACTGCGAAGCAGAGTTGTGGGTGGCAAGAACTATACGAGAATGCGAAGCAAAGAATGCTCTTAATGAAGCTGCAACAAAGATGACAAACGATATGACAGAAGCAAGAACAGAATCCTTGGTTGAGTTGATGAAAAAAGTTTGCTTGAAGAAGTAATTTCTCACTTGACATATTTAGAAAAACGTAATATACTACATACAACAAGTCGATTTAATGTCGCTTGTATCTCGGTGGCGGAATATGTAGACGCATGGTAAAACGAAGGGCAAAGCAACGGAGCATAAACCGGTAAAACGGAGTGCGCTACGAGTACCAGAGAACGAATATTACAACCATCATGTGAGGTGAAAATCCTCACCCGAGATAGCCTGGGAAGATGACACAAGAGAACTGGGTGTTGCAATCCGTCTTGAACGGTAAACGCAGGGGAGTCATCAAGAGTGCAAGTGGTTATTGCACTTAACAATAAACAATTACAAAGGGGGTTCAAAATGGAAAAGCATAGGAACAATTCTACCACTTCCAAAATTCTGGAACACTTGCAGACGCACGGAACGATAACTCCGCTTGAAGCACTTAACCTTTACGGTAATTTCCGGCTATCAGTTGTTATCAAGCGGCTTCGCAAGTATCATGTTATTTCAACAGATAAACCTACGGACGGAAAAGATTATGCGGTCTATAGGTATATTTGCCCTATTCAGACCGCAAACAAAAGCATAGACGATTAAAAAGGTAAGGATTATTACCATTTCGAAAGAGAGGTTATCAATGAAGAAAAGAAATATTGTTTTGTCTGTAGCACTGTTGCTTTGCGGATTGTTCGCGATAGCACTCGCAGTTCAAGTACGGTATCTTAACGAAGAAAACAGACTGATCTACGAACGCATGACGACTTATGAGCAGAAAGCACTTGATTGGCAGACAAAAGCAGAGGACTATGAAATCAAGCTGCTTGAAGCACAGACAGACCTGGAGTTATGTTCCAAAGAAATGGAACGGCTCGAAACGATTATTTACGAGCAGGAACAGACTATTTCCGGTCTTGAATCAGAGACAGAATCACTTGAAACCATTGTTTACAACTACAATGAATCGAGCGAACGGGATTCTGATTATACCAACGAAGATAAAACGATACTTGCGGCTACCATATATGCCGAAAACTATATAAATGGACGGTATGAAATGGCGTTAACTGGTTCGGTGGTTATAAACCGCAAAAATTCACCACTTTACCCGAACACAATAAAAGGCGTTGTTTTTCAGATTGACGGAAAATACGAGCAATACGCTAAACGTACAAAGAACATTGTAGAACGCGTTTTGAGGGGTGAAGAAACCATACCGAGCGAATGTTACGACCTTGCGGAAATCCTTTTGAAATATGGCAGCATCACACCGTCAAACGTCTATTATCAGGCACACTTCAAGCAAGGCACTGGAGTATTTTGGGAGAAAGACGGAGAGTATTTCTGCTTTGGATGAGAAAGGGAGATAGAATAATATGGATAATTTTATGGATAATTTATTTGGCATTTTGACAATGAGCGACAATTATAAATCACGCGTTGTTAAGAACACAAAACGGAATACATTTACACTTGATACTGTACGGGTGGCTGACCGAGAATTACCTTATGAGACTGCTGTAGCGCATAAAGATTTTAACGATGGAGACTGGATTGTGCTTGAGTGGTCTGAAACAAAAGAAGATGCAGAGCGTACACACGATAAGTGGTTAGCAAAACTTGATGCCGGTGTTGATTCGTTACTTGATGTATACACATGTGAAAGATTTGAGCAGGAGATAGATACAGATGAGTGAACAAGTGACAGAGAAACCGTTAACAGAACTCGACTTTACCGAATGTCACACGTCAAAGGGAGACAAAACGCCACAGACTATATCACGACCTTGTTTGTGTTGTGATGCAATTTGTAGCCCCGTGGATTCAGAAATGTTTGCTCCCGCGTCGCGGTGTTCTCGCTTCCACAGGAAAGAAATAGGACGAGAGGGGTGATTAAATGCAGGTATTGATTGACATTAGCGACAGGGCATACGAATACGCCAAGACGCGTATGGCATTATTCCTCGATGTCAATACGGAAATCTTAAAAGCGGTTGAAAACGGAACGGTGCTTCCCGAAAAACACGGAGATTTGAAAGATGCAGATGCACTTAAAGCGGACGCTCAAACCATGACAGAATGGAACGGTGATGTGTTTAGATGTGTAACCGAGAGAGCAATCGACCTTGCAGATACAATCATTCCCGCTACGAAAGGAGAGTAGCTATGTGGAAATCAGTATTAGCAGTATGGGGTTCGTGTGCTGTAGCAATCAGTGTGGCGCTGTACTACACGCAAGACATGAGATGTTTGTGGTTCTTGATTATTCCTATGCTTATGAACTTTAAGACAGCGGGTGCGAAAGGAGAAGATACATGACAATAATTGATGTTCGAAAACATGGTGAAAGCATACCGTTCAAATTTATGAGAACGGGGGCTACTTTCTTAAATGGTATGGGTCAAGTTTGCATCAAAGTGTCGGACAAAATGTGGTTCAATTTTATAACTGATACACTAGTTGATGTAGATTTCGTCGATGTATCGTATGAGTTAGTTGATGCAGAGTTGGTACTAAAGGATTTCAAAGGAGCAGAAGAAAATGGCGATTAGCGAACGCGAAGCAATACAATATATGCAGCTATACAAACTCCGGTTGCAAGGTTCGGTTGGAGATTTAAAAACTGACATCGAGGCCTTTGATAAGGCGATCGAAGCACTTGAACATCTGGAGAAAGACAAAAAGAACAAAGCATGGAGAGAGCATTGGGCTGACAGGGGATATTAAGGGGCGAATGAATGAAGCGTATTACCGACAAGGAAGTTCAGAAAAGAATCAAAAAACTTGATTATAAGGGCTGCAAGAACTGCGCCAATCAGATTGACCCATTGAGAATGTGTGAGTGGGCTGAACGCGGTGGCGACGGACAAATGCACTTTATATGCCCTAGGTGGAAAAAGGCGGTGAACGAACGAAAACAGTAGAAGAAGCAATAAAGACACTTAAAGAAATTTGTTGCATTAGGTGTCCTTATGGTTCACAGGATATGGACTCTTGCGATATTCGTGGTTGCGATGAAAGAGAAGCGATCAAAATACTGGAGCAAGAGCCTTGCACAGATGCTATAAGCCGGGAAGAAGCACTCAAAGAAATGCAAAACTACTATGACGATTGCGCAAAGACGAGCGAATATACAAGGCTTGGATTTGAAACAGCCATGAATGTTGTTAGGGAATTACCACCCGTAACACCCGAAAAGACAACAATAACTTATAAAGATTGTTCAGAAGCGATGATGAAAATGTGGATTGATAACGTGATTACAGACGGACAGTATAACAAGATCATGGATAAGTTGAACGCAAAGCATATAGCAGACATGAGAGGAGTGAGCGAATGATACGGGTTAACATTGAAATGCCAAAAGACTGTAATACTTGTCGATTTTCCGTACATTATAATTCAGGTGGCGCTCATGGATTTTATTGCTCATTGTCAAACAATCCTGAACACAGATGGGGAGAAGCTAATGATGATGGTTTTAAGTTTGCCGATTGCCCCATATCTGTTGTCGAATATAATACGCAGGTTTTTGACAAGATAAGAGCCGAGATAGAGCCAAAATGTGACCGCATCAATAGTTTGGCAAGCGCATTACCTTATACAGCCCATAGAGAGATACAAGAGTTGTTATGCGAGATTATGGATTTGTGCAAGACAGTACAGGAGGGTGAGGAATAAATGATTAAAGAGATAGACTTGATAGAGAAAGATAGTATCGTTGAAAGATTAGAGAATTTTGTAAAGAGTTTTTGCAAAGGCGATACGGAAAAATACACAGATTTAATCGAGGGTGTCAATTATGCAATCGCTGAAATATCGGTTACTAAACCTAAAGCAAAAATTTTTGAAGAGGTAGAAAGTGAGGGCAAGGAATGACTGTAACAGAAATCATGAATGCAATACATGAGCAAGGTGTTGAGAATGAAGTCTTTGAACTACTTACACAGTGGATGATTGAAGATAGATATAATAAGATGGTCAGGATCGGAGAGAACGAAGCGACTATCCGAGCCATTAATAAAATTGCTACACAGAACAAAAATGCAAAGCAAGCGATTGATGGAATTATCAATTTAAGCAGGAAGTGAGGAATAAGGGATGAAGAAAAAGCAAAAAGGAATCAGCGAAGAAATCAAAGTAAAAATGTGTAAGAGAGCAGTACGAAGTGGTGTATGTCCCCATTGCTGTGAGAAATGTGCGTGGCGTTAAATTAAGGCAGAAAGCGAGGATAAGGAATGAAAGACATGTATGATGTATTGATAGTTTCTTTTGATAGCAGATTAAAAGATGGTTCGGGATTATGTGTCGCTCGAAAAAACGGAGAAACAATCGTTACACTGAAAATGGAATTAGGAGAGCAGGCTGATATTTTATATCATCTTTTGACCGAACAGACGTTAAAGGCAGAAATCAAAACAGAAGGAGAGGAAAAGAAGTGAAACAATACAAAACCCCATACAGATCAATAACAATGCCTAAATGCCCTTATTGCGGAAAGGAAGTGCAATTTACGGTCGATGACTACGACACAAAGCGTATAGTAGCATTAGCAACAGGCACAGGGAGTAGTAATGTGGTTGTAACATGCAAAGGTTGTGGGGAAAAATATAGAGTTACTTGCAACATAAGATATTATGGCAGAAAGCAAGCGTAAGAAAAGTGAGGAAAAGGAATGATAGCAATAATACATTATAACGGAAAGTACGAAGATGACATTAAAATCAGAGGAAACACAATAGAAGAATTGAGAAAAACGGCTCATGAAGAAACAAGCAAAAGAGGTTGGAAAGAAGAACATTGTTGGAGCGAGGTCTTAAGCAGAAAGCGAGGAAGCATGACAAGAGAAGAACGAGAGATAGCAATACAAGAATTGGAAGATGGTAGAGATGGATACTCTGAGTACATCTCTACCGAAACATTCAACAGAGCAATCGAAGCCTTGAAGCGCGAACCGTCAACGGACGCGATAAGCCGTGAAGCGGTGATAGATGAATTTGATAAATGGGTGGATAGCCGAGAAAAGTATTATGAACACCCTGTGGAATTTGCAAGAAGTCTCATAAGTTTGCCGCCCGTAACACCCGAAAGACCTAACGTAAATGATGTTCTCGATAAGATAAGAGCAGAGATAGAGCAGTTACATCATCATCCAATACTTGACTTTATCAATAATGACAAGGTTGTAGATATGGCACTTGAGATTATCGACAAGTACAAGACAGAAAGCGAGGAGTGAGAGAATGAGGCTGATTGATGCTGACGCTATAGACGTTAAAAGCGACATTGAGTGTGTAAGAGAAGTTGTAGAGATTATCATTGATAACGCACCTACAATCAATGCGATCGTTATCCCTGAGAATGCAACAAACTTGGACATGATAAAAGCACTATTTCCTAATACAGAAGTAGTGAACAAGGGATTTCATAACGTAACTCTTTCGTTCGGGAGTTTGCTAAATCAGATGTTTGATAATCATTATGACGAAGATTGGCTGAATGAACCATACAAGGGGTGAGCGAATGACAGCAGACAAAGCACTTGAAATATTATCAATGTCCGAACAGGCACGTTGTAGCGAGTGTGCCGTTTTTTATAAAACGGGCTACGAAAGCAAGGACGTTGAAGAAGCGGTTGAAACCATAAGAGAAGCACTAAAGCCTTGCAAGGATATTGCAGACGCACTGACAGAAATAATCAGTTACGTAGATAACGGAAGCCAAAGAGATTTAGATAGGGTTGACGAATTGGCGAAGCAGATTATGGCTAAGGTGGCACAACAGCCTTGCACGGACGCGATAAGCAGACGTAAAGCAATACACGCTATATCGGCTTGTGATGGTAAATCCGCACAGATAGAAGCGCTTGAACAGTTACCGCCCGCCACACCACAGCAAAAAACAGGGCGTTGGATATTCAAGGCGTTTGACGAAGAAACAGGCATATCAAACAGTTATTGGTGTTCCGCGTGCAATTATCCTATGGCGCAAGTATATGACGATTGTTGCGCTCATTGTGGAGCGAAAATGGAACGAGAAAGGAGAAAGAAAAATGCTGATAACACCTAGCTTTTCAATACAAAAGATCAACAAGACATTGAAAGAAAACCGCTATGTTGAGTTCAAGGCCGGAGTTTATGACCTTACAAAACCGCTGACCGTGTATAGCAATACGGATATAGTCTGCCAGCCAGGAGTGGTGTTCAAAAGGCGACACAAAGGAAGAATGATGCAGCTTTATGTCACGCCTGATACCACGAAGTACAACGGCACTCACGATGTTACTTGGACGGGCGGTACATTTGTTGCTGATACCAACTCGGCTAACGCTAATGTCATAACTCTGTTTCACAGCAAGGATATAAGGTTTAAGGACTTGCATATATCGGGTTGCCGAGGATTGCACTCTATCGAGGTCAACGCTTGCAGAAGAGTTGTGGTTGATAATTGCTTTATCGCAGAACAGACCTCGAAAGACAAAGACACTTTCCGTGAAGCTGTTCAGATAGACTTCGCAAATAAAGATGGTCTTTCAATCTCTGGAGCAGACGGGAAGTCGCCTTGCTACGACGGAACGCACTGTGACGGCATTACAATTACGGGTTGCACGTTCTTTAACTGCCCGAATGGAATCGGAACTCATACGGTATCTGAAAAAGAAAAGTATCACACCAACGTCGTGATCGAGAACTGTACCTTTGATGCAATATCCTATAAAGACGTTCAGTTGTGCGGAGTTGACGGTTGCACTATAGATAGCGATGGTAGCGTATGGTTGCTCACGAAGAACACTTGCCACTTGAACAGCGGTGGCAAAAAGAAGTTGGTAGAACCGAGAAGAAACAAGGCGGTTCATATCTACGTACATGATGATGCAGTACACATAGAATAGGAGAGGTCAAATGGTAGGAATTATCACATTTTGCATCGTCGTATTGACGATATTCAAAACCATAGAGTTTTGCATGGTAATTGTCGAGAATGAGAGAAGCAGAGAAGCCTTTGACGAATTTATGAAAAACCGCAAGGACGCTCTTGAACGCACAAAAGAAAACGATTTGCCATTTAAGTGAAAGTGAGGTTTAATATGGATTGTAAGAATTGCGAGTATTGCAAAACCGGTTCTTCTGCTGCAAAGAACGGCACGTTAAAGTTTAGGACGTATTTCTGCCGACATCCTAACCAAAAACAGATTTTGAGATATTTTGTTTCGCACAAACTCAAAAGTCAAGTTGGGTATATCGGCAGAGGAAGTTTTTACTCCAACAAACCCGAAAACGCAAATACTCCGGCATGGTGTCCGAAAAATGGTGAGATCGAGAGGTAGAATGATATGGAAGTTACAAATCAGATGATTTTTGATGCCTTACAAGAAGTGCTGAAAGAAATAGAGCAGATAAGACAAGAGATTTCTGAACTCCGCTCTAAGAAAAAGGTTGCAAAAAGAGAAACGGAACAGATGCAGAACATTTGCTATTTTCCGAACAGTACAGAACTTGAAGCGTGTTTTCGGAAGTTTATTGAATATCGCAAGCACGACAAGCATAATGCCATGACCGAGAGAAGCATTAAAATGACCGTAAACACCCTTAACAAGTTTACTGCGGAAGAATCTATACTTGCGCTTGAAGAAGCCATGAGAAACGGCTATACGGGCGTTTTTCCGAAGCGCATGAAACGCTCTATTGTTGACGAATGGGGGAACGCATGACAAGAGAAGATACACAGAAACTGCTTGCCACTATGCAAGCACTCTATCCAAACTTCAATGTTCCCGATAAGACCGCTACCGTCACAGTATGGGCGGCACTACTCGAACCATACGACAGGCCTTTAATCATGAAAGCACTTCAACACTTTGCGAGGACGAACACAAGCGGTTTTGCTCCGACTACGGGTCAGTTGATCGACACGGCATATAGTTTGTGCGAAACCGATGTTGTTCCAGAGGGCAAGGCCTGGGAAATGCTGATGCAAGCGGTCAAGAAAGGCATAGACAGTTACAAAGAAGAGTACGAAAAGTTGCCGAAATCCCTACAGATTTATCTTGGAAGTCCTTGGCAGTTGCATATGTGGGCGAGCAGTTCAGATTTTAACGAATCTGTTGAACGCGCTTTATTCGTCAAGGCATATAAAGGCATTTGCGAAGCAGACAAAAAGGCTTTTATCGCAAACGGAATGAAGCAACCTCAACTAATCGAAAAAACCGAACAATTTGCACTTGAAAAAAGCGGCAACGGCAATATATAATCAAAGAAGGGAGAAAAAAGATATGGATTACGTCCACAAAGTACACTCAGGAGAGTACAAGGAAGAAGAGTTAAAAGGCGATAACAAAGCGTTTGTTGCCGGTATGCGCGAGGTACAAAACCTTGTCGCCAATCAACTTAAAACACACGAAGTCTTTGATGAAGATGCACAAAAAACCATCATTGGCAAGATGAGGGCAGAAATCGCAGAAGAGATTATTGATGGAATTGTCAAGGACTTGGAATCGGACGTTTGTTTTGTGATCGTGGCTTGTCTTGATGAACAAGCTGCTCAAAAAGAGGACAAAGAAGAGTGAATGAACTTGAACTTTGCACTTGCGGATGCAAACCGAACATTGTCGTATATTACGGCACATGGTTTATCGTCCGCTGCCGAGAATGCGGAAAACGCTCTGAAACAACGAGATGTGCGGAATCGGCTATTGACGCATGGAACAGACAGATTATGAATCAAGGGGGAATAAGAAATGATTTTAAGTCATAAACAGATAGAACTTCTCCAGGAAACTGTTGAAAAGTTCGGACACGAAAGACAGATTGATAAGGCTATCGAGGAAATGGGCGAACTCGCTCAGGCTCTTTTAAAAGATCGTTATGCGGAAGATGATGCCTTTACAGACAATGTTTACGAGGAACTTGCAGACGTGTTTATCACGTTCACCGAACTCACGATTATCTATCCGCAGCAGAAACTTGTTGATAAGATCAATGAGAAACTCGAACGTCTTGAAAAGATCGTGCATCCCACGAGTGAAATGCCGGTTACAGCCGAAGCTGTGGATGCCTTTTCAGAAATTCTCATTAAGGTTTTTGAGCGTGGCATGGAACACGATATTGCAAGCACCGAAACAAAGAAAAAAGAAATCGCAAAGGTGCTTCGGGAATATTCCGCTAATATTTGACACACTTCTTTTCAACCATATAGACACTCCTTAGAAAAGGCCACCCTTAATTGGGTGGTTTTTTCGTTTGCGTTTCAATAACATCATCATTTCTGTTTAACTACATCATTTGGGTCAAAATGATGCAATTAAATAATTGCGTTATTTGCCCTTTAAAGGCTTTTTGTTTCAAAGTTGCACAATTTACCACCGAAATGATTTGAAGTCGAATATGGTCGTTCTGTGGCGTTATAATGCCATTCTAGGCAAAGAGAAAAGCACCCTTTCGGATGCTCTACTCTTGAATTGGACAGGAGTATGTGTGATATATTGGTGCAACCAACCGGTTACAGACTTATTGTAACATATAAACAAAAACAAAACAAGCACTTTTGAACAAAGCAAAAAGCGCAACACTTTTTATCGTGTCACGCCTTTGCAGAAAGGTAGGTATATGTCCAGTAATAGTTAGTTGTCGTTTGTTAAGTCAGGAAGAACTACTCCACTGAATGTTTCGGGTTCTCTTTTCTTCCCTGCTCCGTGTTTACGAATAATTCCCGCGTCTTTATTTGCTTTCTTTTCTTTTGCGTGTCTGACTTTGTTGTTGTCCTGGGCGACAATCCAAACATCAACACGCCCTAATTG
>Ga0310786_10005242_pt1 | contig 17700 bp, 17 predicted proteins | sample AusTroGonzalo_MG_FD_203881 | JGI IMG/M metagenome (GOLD analysis project Ga0310786, IMG submission 203881) | Bovine rumen microbial communities from tropical cattle in Woodstock, Queensland, Australia - Gonzalo_03 (v2) (version 2) | ecosystem: Host-associated > Mammals > Digestive system >... | reverse complement strand
CGATGGTATAGTCCATCGCGCCTTTCTCGCGGAGGACGTTGACGATGCTGGCGACGGTGGAGCCTTTCTGGCCGATGGCTACGTAGATGCAGAACACCGGTTTTCCGGCCTCGAAGTTCGCACGCTGGTTGATGATGGTGTCTATCGCGATGGCGGTCTTGCCGGTCTGGCGGTCGCCGATGATCAGTTCGCGCTGTCCGCGGCCGATGGGAATCATGGCGTCGACGGCTTTCAGGCCGGTCTGGAGCGGCTCGTTCACGGGCTGGCGGAAAATGACACCCGGCGCTTTGCGCTCCAGCGGCATTTCGGTCAGCTCGCCGGCGATGTCACCCCGGCCGTCGATGGGCCTGCCGAGCGGGTTGACCACACGGCCGATCATCTTTTCGCCCACCCGGATGGAGGCGATGTGGCCGGTGCGGCGGGCCGTCATGCCCTCTTTGACCTTTTCGGTGGAGCCCAGCAGCACGGCACCCACATTGTCTGCCTCGAGGTTCATGACCACGGCCATCACGCCGCTGTCGAACTCGATGAGTTCGCCTGCTTCCGCGTTGGTGAGCCCGTAGAGCCGGACCACGCCGTCGTGGACCTGGAGCACCTCGCCGACTTCTTCGTACTTGGCGTCGATGTTGATGTCGTGGAGCTGCTTGAGCAGCACCTCGGAGATTTCACTTGCTTTCAGATTGTCAACCATTCTTGCGATTTTTTCTGTTTTTCTCTTCCCATTCCTTGCGGATGGTCTGCAGCTGCGAGGCGATGGAGGCATCGAGCCGCTTGTCTTCGACCTGCAGGACGAAGCCGCCGATCAGGTCCGGATTGACTTCCGTCCGGAAGTCGATCTCGGTGAATCCCTGCAGCTGCATCAAGGTCTCCAGCTTGCCGGCCAGCTCCGGGTCTTCCGCCGCCGTCGTGAGCCAGGCTCGCGTGATGCCCTTCTCCTTGCGGTAAAGTACCCGGTAGTCGTACAGGATGGCCGACAGGTACGGGACCCGCTTGTTGCGGATCACCAGCGCGAGAAAGCGCTGCATGGTTTCCGATAGCTGTGCGACGCAGGCTGTCATGTCTTTCTCCTGTCCCGACATCATCGCTCGCTTCAGCGCGGCGGCTTCTTCGTAGACGCGCGTCTCCGTATGCTGTTCGTGGGCGAACAGCAGCAAGGCGTGGGCGTAGCGCGAGGCGATCAGACCGGTGTCCATGACGGGGCTTAATTGACGGGTTGGTGGCTGGCGCGGGCCTCTTCGATCAGCTTGTCGATGAGGCTGTGCTGTTTCTCTGCGGAGTTGAGGTGCTCGCGGACCAGTTTCTCCGCCACCTCGATGGAGAGGTTGGTTACTTCATTGGCGATTTCGCGGCGGGCGGTCTCCTGCTCGATGCGGATGTCCTCGCGCGCCTTTTCAATCATGGCGCTGGTTTGGGCACGGGCTTCTTCGCGGGCTTCCTGGACAATCTTGTCGCCGGCAGCGGCCGCTTCGTTGAGGATGCGGGCCTGCTCCTTTCGGGTTTCTTCGATGAGCTTCTTCTGCTCGGCGGCCAGGTCTTTCAGGGCCTTCCGGGCCTCTTCCGCATCACGGAGCGACTGCTCGATGGTGTCGGAGCGCTTCTTGACCATTCCCGTAATGAGGGGGAAACCGAACTTCGCCAGCACGAAAAACACGATGGCGAAGATCAGGGTCATCCAGAAGAGGAGGCCGAAATCGGGTGTGATCAGGGACATGGACTAGCGGGTGATGCCCAACAGGCAAACGAGGATGGCGAACAGGCAGGCACCTTCGATGAGGGCGGCAATGATGATGGCGGTGGTACGCATGCCGCTGGCCGCTTCCGGCTGGCGGGCCGAGCTTTCCAGGGCCGATTTACCGATTTTGCCGATACCGATGGCGGCTGCGATGGCTGCGATGCCGGCCCCGATGGCTGCGCCGAATTTTCCGAGCGCCGAACCTGCGACGGCTTGTAAGATAATCATTAACATAGTTTTGTGTATTTATTGTTTATTTCGTTGTTTCCAATTGTTTTTCATGTTCGGGTTCCTGACGCGAGAGGCCGATGAAAACGCTCGAGAGCATCGTGAAGACATAGGCCTGGATGAAAGCCACCAGCAGTTCGAGCACATCCATGAAGACGCCGAACAGCACGGAGATGACGCTCATCGAACCATTGATCGCCGGGCCGAGCTTGGCCGTGATGAAAATCACCGCCACCACGCCCAGGATCATGATGTGTCCCGCCAGGATGTTGGCGAAGAGTCGGATCATCAGCGAGAAGGGCTTGGTGAAGATGCCGATGATTTCGATCAGCGGCATCAGCGGGACCGGCACCTTGAGCCAGGTGGGCACGTCGGGCCAGAAGATATCCTTGTAGTAGTGCTTGTTGCCGAAAAGGTTGACGGCCAGAAACGTGAAGACGGCCAGGACAAGGGTCACGGCGATGTTGCCGGTGACGTTGGCGCCTCCGGGGAAGAAGGGCACGATCCCCAGCAGGTTGTTGAGGAAGATGAAGAAGAAGGCCGTGAGCAGGTAGGGAGCGTAGCGTTCCCAGTCCTTGCCGACGCCTTCCTTGATAATGTCGTCGGTGACCATAGCGATGAGCATCTCCATCAGTCCCGTGAAACCCCGCGGCGCCTCCTGCAGAACGTCGTGCCGGCGGTACCAGCGGGCGGTCGCCAGGACCAGCGCCACCAGCAGGATGGAACTCAGGAACAGGCTGAACACGTTCTTGGTGATGGAGATGTCGATGGGGCGTTCCCCGCTGGCCGCATTGACGAGCTTGCCGTTTTCGTTCAGGGTATAGCCGTTTTCCTCCATCTTGCGCGAAGAAAAGGCATGCAGGCCGTCGTCAATGACGATGCAAAGCAGGGGAAGGGAGATATGATGGTCGTTGATGGTGGTGATGTGCCATTCGTAGGCGTCTCCGATGTGGCCGAAGATGTATTCGTTCAGGTCGAAATCCTCCGCTTCGGCCGTATCCGCATGCTGCGCCGCGGCGGGAACCGGGGTGGAAAGCAGCAGGACGGCCGCCAGCAGGAGTATCTTCGTTATCCCACGCATACGGTCACGCAATTGTCGCGGACTTCGACGAAGCCCGCCGGACATTCGATTTCGTGGCTTTCGCCCGCCTGGACATAGCGGATGACACCCGCCTCGGTGGAGGAGATCAGGGGCGCATGGTTCCTGAGCACCTCGAAACGGCCCAGGGTTCCGGGCAGTTCCACCAGCTCCGTGTCGACCGAGAGCATTTCTTTCTGGGGCGATATGATTTTCAGGCGGATCATCATTTACCGGCTTGTGCAAGGAGTTTCTCGCCTTTGGCGATGGCTTCTTCGATGGTGCCCACGTTGAGGAAGGCCTGTTCCGGGAGATGGTCCACCTCGCCGTCCATGATCATGTTGAAGCCCTTGATGGTGTCTTCGATCGAGACCATCACGCCCGGGACACCCGTGAATTGCTCGGCTACGTGGAAAGGCTGCGAGAGGAAGCGCTGGATGCGGCGGGCGCGGTTGACGGTGAGCTTGTCTTCGTCGGAAAGCTCGTCCATGCCCAGGATGTTGATGATGTCCTGCAGCTCCTTGTTGCGCTGGAGCACCTGCTTCACGCGCTGGGCGGTCTGGTAGTGCGCCTCGCCCACGATGTTGGGGTCGAGGATGCGGGAGGTGCTGTCGAGGGGATCGACGGCCGGATAGATGCCCAGCTCGGCGATCTTGCGGCTCAACACCGTTGTGGCGTCGAGGTGCGAGAAGGTTGTAGCGGGGGCAGGGTCCGTCAGGTCGTCGGCGGGCACGTAGACGGCCTGCACCGAGGTGATGGAGCCGTTCTTGGTAGAGGTGATGCGCTCCTGCATCCGGCCCATCTCCGTGGCCAGGGTGGGCTGGTAGCCCACGGCCGACGGCATGCGGCCCAGCAGGGCGGACACCTCGCTGCCAGCCTGGGTGAAACGGAAAATATTGTCGATGAACAGCAGGATGTCTTTCGGGTCGTCGGGATTTCCGCTGTCGCGGAACGACTCGGCGAGCGTCAGGCCCGAGAGGGCCACCGAAGAGCGGGCTCCCGGCGGTTCGTTCATCTGGCCGAAGACCATCGCCACCTGCGATTTCTTCATTTCTTCCTTATCTACCTTGGAGAGGTCCCAGTGGCCCTCCTCCATGCTCTTGTCGAAGGCTTTCCCGTACCGGATGACCCCGGACTCGATCATCTCGCGCAGCAGGTCGTTGCCCTCGCGGGTGCGCTCTCCCACGCCCGCGAAGACCGAGAAGCCGTTGTGCTTCTTGGCGATGTTGTTGATGAGCTCCTTGATGAGCACCGTCTTGCCCACGCCGGCGCCGCCGAACAGGCCGATCTTGCCGCCCTTGAGATAGGGCTCCAGCAGGTCGATCACCTTGATGCCGGTGAAGAGCACTTCCTGCGAGGTGGTCAGGTCTTCGAACTGGGGCGGTTCGCGGTGGATGGGGAGGGAGCCCGTGCGGTCGAGGGAGTCCATTCCGTCGATGACGCCGCCTACCACGTTCATCACCCGGCCGCGGATCTGCGAGCCCACGGGCATCGTGATGGTGGTGCCGGTGCAGCGGACTTCCAGCCCGCGCCGCAGGCCGTCGGTCGAATCCATCGCCACCGTGCGCACCGTGTCCTCGCCGATGTGCTGCTGCACCTCAATGGTCAGGGTGCCGCCGTCGGGACGGGAGACCTGCAGGGCTTCGTGGATGGAAGGAAGCCGCATCTGCTGGTCCTCTGGAAGCGTGAAATGAACGTCGACCACAGGCCCGATGATCTGGGATATGTGTCCGGTGAGAGTAGCCATTCTGTTTTTTTGCTTTTGAATTTACAAAGATAGGCATTTTTTTGCTAACTTAGCAGCAGCAAACGTCCTGCAACATATAACTAAATACTATATCTATATGGCTAACTCTATCCTAGACCTCATCAAACAGCAGGTCACGGCCCAGACGGGCAACATCGAGATTCCGGCGCAGGCGAAGAACACCGTTCTCAACGGCCTGACCGATTCCATCTTCGGCAGCCTTACCCAGACCGTCACCAAACCCGGCGGCATCGACGCCATCAAGTCGCTGCTCACGGGCAAGACGGAGGCCTCCTCCAGCCCGATTACCGCCCTGGCCGGCCAGCTGTTCAGCGCCAACATCCTCAAGAATCTCAACCTGGGCTCCCTGCTCAACGGCAAGCTGTCGGCACTGATCCCTGCCATCATGGGCAAGCTCTCCGGCATCCTGAAGGACCAGGACGGCGACGGAGACGTCGATTTCCAGGATATCCTCCTCACCCTCAAGGGCGGCGGCCGCACCCAGACCCAGACCCAGCAGGGTGGCGGCATCCTCGGCAGTATTCTCGGTAAGGTGCTGGGTGGAACCCGTTAATTTGTAAGTAAGAAAGAAAGCTATGACGACAACGACAGCCAAACAGCAGAACTTCACGATTCCCATCATCGTGATGTTCGCCCTCTTCTTCATGATCGCATTCGTCACCAACCTCGCCGGTTCGATGGGCGTGGTCGTGACGAACCAGTTCGGCGCCTCCAAGGCGCTCAGCCAGCTCGGTACGCTGGCCAACTTCATCGCCTATGCCTGCATGGGTATTCCCGCCGGTATCATCCTCCGCCGCAAAGGCTATAAGTTCACGGCCCTGCTGGCCGTCATCATCGGCTTCGTGGGCGTGGGCATCCAGTTCCTGTCGGGCTATGCCGAAAGTTTCTTCGTGTATGTGCTCGGCGCCTTTGTGGCCGGTTTCTCGATGTGCATGCTCAACATCGTGGTCAACCCGATGCTGAACACCCTGGGCGGCGGCGGCAACCGCGGCAACCAGCTCATCCAGTGGGGTGGCTCCTGCAACTCCATCGGTGGCACGCTCGCTCCGGTCCTCGTGGGCTGGCTCGTGGGTGGTTCCATCGAAAACGCCACCGTGGCCAAGGCAGCGCCCGTGATGGTCATCGCCATGGTCATCTTCGCCATCGCCTTCATCGTGATCCTGCTCACCAAGATCCCCGAACCGCACATGGAAACCCCGGCGGAAAAGGCGGCCCGTCTGTCCGGCAAGGCGAAGAAAGATCCGCACAGCCCGCTGAGTTTCCGTCACTTCGTGCTCGGCGCCGTCGCCATCTTCTTCTACGTGGGCATTGAGGTCAGTATCCCGAATACGGCCAACATCCACTTCTCGTCCCTGCCGAGCGTGGGTCCGGCCATCGCCGGCACCTTCATCGGCGCCTACTGGTTCTGCATGCTCATCGGCCGTCTGATCGGCGGCATGATCGGCGGCAAGGTCTCCAGCAAGAAGATGCTGCTCTTCACTTCTGCGGCAGCCATCGTCTTCATCCTGCTGGCAATGTTCATTCCCGAGTCCTCCACCCTCACCATCGGCAAGTTCACGGTTCCCTGGAGCCTCGGCCTGCTGACCATCTGCGGTCTGTGTACCTCCATCATGTGGGGCTGCATCTTCAACCTCTCGGCTGAGGGCCTCGGCAAATATACGGCAGCCGCTTCCGGCATCTTCATGACGCTGGTCTGCGGTGGCGGTATCATTCCGTTCATCCAGAACGCCATTGCCGACAAGGTGGGTTCCATCCAGAGCTACTGGCTCCTGATTGCCTGTCTGGCCTACCTCATCTACTATGCCGTCTCCGGTTCCAAGAACGTGAACAAAGACATCCCCGTGTAGCGTATGGAAAAAGAACTCGTAATGGGCATCGACGTCGGGGGTCAGAGCACCAAGCTCGGCGTCGTCAATGCAGAAGGTGAAATCGTCGCCCAGACCGTCATCTCTTCGCTGCAGACCGAACTGATCGACTATATCAATGAGCTGACCAAGGCTATCAAGACCCTGATTGCCGAGACGAGCGAGGTTGGCAAGGTGAAGGGCATCGGCATCGGTGCCCCGAACGGCAACTACTACAAGGGAACGGTGGAATATGCTCCGAACCTCAAGTGGAGTTATGACCCTGAAGGCAAGCCCACGGTCGTCGACCTGGCCGCCCTGGTGAAAAGCTTCACCAGCCTCCCCGTGACCGTCACCAACGATGCCAATGCGGCCGCGATGGGTGAAATGGCCTACGGCGTGGCGCGCGGCATGAAGAATTTCATCATGATCACCCTCGGCACCGGTGTCGGCAGCGGCATCGTGGTCAACGGGGAAGTGGTCTACGGCCACGACGGTTTTGCCGGTGAGCTGGGCCATACCATCGCCATCCGCGACGGCCGCCAGTGCAACTGCGGCCTGAAAGGCTGCCTGGAGACCTACTGCAGCGCTATGGGTGTCCGCCGCACCGCCCAGAAACTGCTCTTTGCCAGCCCCGATGTCCAGAGTCCGCTCCGCGACATCGATCCGGAGAAGATCAGCTCGAAAGACGTGTTCGATGCGGCCGAGAAGGGCGACCAGATCGCACTCGACATCTTCAAGACCACGGGCCAGATCCTGGGCAATTCCCTGGCAGATTTCGTGAAATTCAGCGCGCCCGAAGCCATCGTGCTTTTCGGCGGCCTGACCAAGGCCAAGAAATATTTCCACGACGACCTGGTGGCCGCCATGGAAGAGAATCAGCTCCAGATCTGGAAAGGCCGCATCAAGGTGCTGTATTCTTCGCTCAAGGACTCCGACGCCGCCATCCTCGGCGCCAGCGCCCTGGCCTGGTAAGATCCTACTTCAGGCTCTGCGTCAGCTTGTAGAGCTTGACCGAATTCTCGATTGTTTTTTCCTTAGCCTCGTTGCCGTAGCCTTCTACGTCAGCGAGGTTTTTGGGACTATGGGTCAGGCAGAGGGCGCCGTTGATGCAGCCGCCGTCGCAGGCCATTCCTTCGAAGAAGTTGGCTGTGGCCTTGCCCATCTTGAGCCGCAGCAGGTTGGCCCTGCATTCGTCGATGCCGCTCATCACGACCGGCTCCACGCCTTCCACGCCGTAGGAGGCCGCCACGTCGGTCACGCCGCGGGCGATGCCGCCCGATTTGGCGAAGATGCGCCCGTAGAACGAAGCGTTGTCGAGGCTGCTGTCTTCCAGGGCGGTCGTGTCGATGTCCAGGGCATCGAAGAAGGCCTGGAGTTCTTCGAATGAAAGGACGCTGTCGATGGCCCCGCCGGTCTTGGGAAGGCGGAACTCCATCTTCTTGGAACTGCACGGTCCGATGAAGACCACCTTGGCCGTCGGATCGGAATGCTTGATGAGCCGGGCGGCCTCGACCATCGGCGAGACGGAGGAGGATACATACTTCGTCAGTTCCGGGAAGTTCTTTTCGATGAAGGCCACGAACGAAGGACAGCAGGAAGTGGTCAGCATCCGTTTCTCTTTCCACTCGTTCACTTCGTGATAGAGCGTGATGTCGGCGCCGAGGGCGGCCTCGACCACCTGGTGGAAGCCGACCTTCTTGATGGCGGTCACCACCTGGGTCACGCGGCCGAAGTGGAACTGGCTCACGATGGCGGGAGCGATGACGGCGTAGACCCGGTAGCGCCGGCCGCCATCCGAGTCCTTGAGCATCTGGATGATGTCGGTTACGAACGACTTGTCGGTGATGGCGCCGAAGGGGCAGCGGTACACGCAGGCCCCGCAGGCGACGCATTTGTCGTAGTCGATCATCGCCTTGCGTTCGGCGTCCATCGAAATGGCCTTGACCTTGCAACTCTTGATGCACGGACGATGGCGCGTAATGATGGCTTCGTACGGGCATACCTGGCTGCATTTGCCACATTCGATGCACTTGTCCTTGTCGATGACGGCGTGCTTGTCGACGATGGAGATCGCGTCGCGGGGGCAGGCATCCTTGCAGGCATGCATCAGGCAGCCGCGGCAGGCGGAAGTGACCAGCATGCCGTCGATCGGGCACTCGTCGCAGGCGATGTCGATGACGGCGATCGGATTGATGTTCTTCCGGTCACCGCCCATCGCCATCCAGACACGCTCTTCGGAGATCGCACGTTCCTTGTAGATGCAGCAGTGCATGCTCTCCTTGTTGCCGGCGGCAATCTCCTTGGCGATGTCGATGCGCGACGATTCGAGGTCTCCGGCAAAGGCATGCCGGATGACTTCCTTGAGGACCTTGTACTTGACGAGTTGGACGTTGGTATCGAATATCTTGTTGGTAACGCTCATGAGAGGGGAGTTAGCGGTTAATCGTAAAACAGGGTGACTTTTTTGCCCATGGCACGCAGGTTGGCGGCCAGGTGTTCCACGAGCTTGAGCTTCATCGTGGTGTCGATCTCCAGGCCCTGATGGGCCTTGTTGACGCTCTGGCCGACGAAGAATTGGATGGAGGTGGCTTCCTCGAAGAGGATGGCGGCCAGCCGGGACGCACCGTCCTTCTTGTGGAAGGTCTTGGGTGTCAGGTCGTCGATGGACTTGTAGCGGTCCGACATCTCCAGCAGGCGCCGCATCGTCAGGACACCTTCCGTGGCCAGGTCGATGCCTTCGATGTAGCCGATGGGCGGAACGTCCTTGTCGGGGAAGTCGAAACTGGTTTCCAGCGTCTTGCCGAGGTGCCGGGCGACGATCTGGGCGGTGGTGCCGCCACAGACGACTTTCTTGCCTTCTCCTTCGAGGAAACTCGAGACATAGAAGTCGTCGCTTTCCCGGTCGACGGGCGGTCCGACCATGATGTTGACCTGCAGCGGCTCACGGATCTTGATGGCGGCGACGGTCGTGTCGTCGCCGGGCTTGTCGAGGTAGAGGTCGTTGCAGGCGGAGGCCAGCATGCAGGCGATGGCCCTGGCCGACATCTCGGGCCGGATGGTCCGGTCGAGATGCTCCATGATCTGTGGACGCGTCCAGCCGAAATTGAGGATCTTGCCCACGCCGGCGTGGACGGTGCCGTCGCTCATCACAATCACCACGTCGTTTTTCTGCAGCTGGACATTGCTCTTGAAGACTTTCTTTCCGCGGATGTCCATCTCCTCACGCGTGAAATCCTGGCAGTGTCCGTCGTGGTACCAGATGGCCTGGGGGTTGTCGAACTCGAAGAGGCAGCCCTCGCCCTGCCGGTTGACATGGATGACCGAGAAGGTCGAGTAGGCGAGGCGGCGTACCTTGCAGACGGGAAGCGTCTGGATGATGGTCTCGATGCAGTCGATGATGTCGATGTCGTTGGCAATCATCTTGCAGAGGAGCTTCGACGTGAGCGTCGACAGGATGCTTGCCTTCACGCCGCTGCCCAGCCCGTCGGCCAGGACGAGCGTGGTCCACTCGTCGGTCTGGCAGAGTTCCACCTGGTCGCCGCACAGCTCCTCGCCGAACTTGTTGAGGGAAGAGCATCCGTATTCGAGACAGAGTTCCATCGGCTACTCTTCCTTTTTGTCTTCTTCCAGAATCTTTTTCAGGTTGACCAGCGCGACTTTGGTCTCGGCGGTCGTCTCGCCGAGCAGGGAAGCGATCTCCTGGGCCACGCGCATCTGCTTGGTGATCACCTCGTCGGCTGTCCGGATGGTGTTCTGGCGCACGGCGTCAAGCTGCTGGTTGTAGTTGACGATGCCGGTCACGTCCTTCATCAGGCCGAAGAGCACGTGCTGCTCCGGGATCTTGCTGATGGTCAGATGGGCATACTTGTCGGTGTTCGGGATGAACATATCGGTCTCGTAGACGCCGGCGCCCTGTTTGAGGGCGTGCGTGAAATCGGCGGGATCGAAAAAGTCGGCGGCCATGCGTCCCTTGAAGTCCGTGCTTTCGATGCCGAGCAGTTCGAGCGCCTTGTTGTTGATTTCCAGGATGCGGAGGTCGTTGTTGAGCACCACGATTCCCTCGGGGCTGTTGTGGATGATCTCGTAGGACATGGTTTCGGCGCGCTGCCGCATGTACGGCAGGCACACGTCGACGTCGGCATAGCCGTTGATCACGGCCCAGGCCTTTTCCCGGCAGGTGGAGTAGCCGCAGGAGCCGCAGTTGCGCTCGTCTTCCGGCTTGTATTTGCCGATGCGGTGGAGCACCTCTTCGATCTCCCGGTTGGAAGCGGGGCGGCCCTTGGTCCGCAGGCGCGGGTATTCGGCGTCCAGGATGACGCGGGTCTTTCCGGCATCGGCCTGGACGGGATACTTGCGCTTTTCTTCATCCACGTATTTCCATACTTCGCAGGCCGAGCGGATGGTGCCGCCGTCCTTTTTGATGATGCAGGGGCCGCCGATGCAGCCGTCCTTGCAGACGTTCATCTCCAGGAACACGTGGTCGAGGTGCTCGATGTTGTCGAGCGCCCGGATACAGCGGTTGATGCCGTCGATGGCCAGGTAGGCGTAACCCTGGGGACGCTGGACGAAGGAGTTGATGATGCCCCTTGAAACCGGATAGTTTTTGGCGAAGTTGGCATGGGTCTTTTGAGCATCCAGCTGTACGTCCATGATGTCCGAAAGAACGATGCCTTTCTCTTCGAACATGGACTGCAGCTCCTGGAAGGTCAGCACGCCGGACACCAGCCCGCTTTCAGCGGCTTCTTTCTTCTTGGCGATGCAGGGGCCGATAAAGACGACTTTGGCGCCGGGAGTCTGTTCGCGGAGCATCTTGGCGTGGGCGATCATCGGGGAATCGACCTTGGCCAGGTATTTCAGCGCCTTGGGATAGTATTTCTGGATGAGCTGGCAGGCGGCCGGGCAGGCGGAGGTGATGAAATTGTCGTAGGTGCCGCTCTCAAGCAGTTCCCGGTATTTGCGGGTGACGGCTTCGGCGCCGACGGCGGTCTCTTCGGCGTCGGCGAATCCGAGTCGGGCCAGGGCCAGCTTGAGGACCGAGAAGTTTGAAATGCCGAAGCTGGACACGAAGGAAGGCGCGACGCTGGCGATCACTTTCTTGCCGGAGTTCAGCAGGATCTTGATCCGGTCGGCCTCGCTGACGACCACCTTGGCATTCTGGGGACAGACCCGCGTGCAGTGGCCGCACAGGACACAGCGGTCTTCGAGGATCGTGGCTTCACGGTCTTTGATGGCGATGGCCTTGACCATGCACTCGTGAAGGCACTTGTAGCAGTCGTTGCACTGGACGGTCTTGGAAAACAGATACTCTGCCATCGTTGGGAAAAGGGAAGATTACTTTTTGATGAAGGGATAAATTTCTTTCAGGAACAGATCTTCGATGTTCTCGCAGTTGACGTTGTGGAGCAGGAGCTCGCCTTTGCCCAATGTCTCGATGGAAGGCTTCTCCAGCCCTTCTGCCTTGACGGTGACGCCCTGGGCGCAGAAACCCAGGCAGAAGCTGGCCCGGAGTTCCACGAGGTCTTCGACATCACATTTCCGGATGATGTCTTTCAATGCCTCGATGACGTCGTAGGAGCCCTTGAGGTGGCAGGAGCTGCCGACACAGACTTTCAGTATCATGGTTTCGGTCTTCTTTTGAAATTATTCTGCAAAGTTAGTCATTTTTACGGACATGAAGCCCGCGCTGAGTTCGGTTTCCAACCCGAGTATGACAGGGTTGTCGGAGATGGAGCGCCAGATATAGACCTCATGGCCGCTGCCGTTTTCCATCAGTCCCCGTTCGGTCATCCTGAGAAGGAATTTGTCGGCCGGCGTATCCGGATATTTGTCAGGATCCTGGCCCAGATACTGCAGTTCGGCCGGAAACGATTTGCCGGAAATCAGGATATGCAGGGGAAGGGGCTCCCGTGCCGCTTCGAGGTCGAGGAAACGGATAAAGAAGACAAGGGACAGGAAGTCGACCGTCTGGTTGTCGTTCGGGAAAGAGGTGTAAATTGCCGGACCGGAGCCAAGATCCGACTTCGACTCGATTTCCTGTTCCCGGTAAACATATTCGTAGGTTGCCTTTTTCCCTTTGTATTTGAAAGGGTTGGCAAAGAAAAGAGGTTTCCGTTCGTCCTGGTTGAAATAGGTTTCCGCATAATAATAGGGGCTCAGGAACAAGCGGAAAAAGGGTCTCGTCTTGAGGACGGCTTCGGAATGATAGGCCGGAATTTCGTTCCATTCTGATTCTTCCCAGGTGATTTCTACCGTGATGACGCGCGTGTTCAGGTCTCCCAGAATGTAGCGGACGTCATAGTTGATCTTCTCGGGGGTGGAGAGGCCGAGAAGAAGCGGAAGCAGGAGATAAACAAAACGTATCATGTTCGGAATCAGGTGAAAAGGTAGGCGGCGGTGACGGAAGCGGGGCAGGAGTGGAGTCTGGAGGGGGTGCCGGCGTAGAGCATGCGCCCGCCCGCTTCGCCGGCGCCGGGACCGAGTTCGAGCAGGAAGTCGGCCGAGCGGATCACGTCGAGGTTGTGTTCGATCATATAGACGGTGTTGCCGCGCGCCACGAGCGAATCGAAGAGCGCGATGATGCGCCGGATGTCCTGGACATGCAGGCCGTCGGTCGGTTCGTCGACGATGAAAATCTTGTTTTCGACACCCAGGTAGGAGGCCAGTTTGAGCCGTTGCAGCTCACCGCCCGAGAGGGTGGAGAGGGCCTGGTTGAGGTGGAGGTATTGCAGTCCCACGTCGACCAGCGGCCGGAGCTTTTTCTCGATGACGGTTCCGGCAAAGAAGGCGGAGGCCAGGCGCACCGACAGATCCATTGCCTGGGCGATGTCGAGCGTCTCGCCGGTCGCCGGGCTGGTGAGCGTATATTGCAGGGCTTCCGGCTTGTAGCGCAGCCCCCCGCAGGCCTCGCAGGTGGTCTCGATGGCATCCATGAAGGCCATTTCCGATACGATGACGCCACGTCCGCCGCAGACCGGGCAGGCGCCGGCGCCGTTGAAGGTGAAATAGGCCTCCTTCATGTGGTGGGCCCGGGCGAAGGCCTTGCGGATATCTCCGGCCACGTCCATGTAGGTGCCCGGCGTGGAGCGGAGGCTTACGCCGATGTTCTTCTGGCTGATGTAGATCACCTGCTCCGGGTCGGGATACTGCTGCCGGAAGCATTCCATCAGTGAGCTTTTGCCCGATCCCGCCACACCGGCCACCACGCCGAAGACGCCCAGCGGAAAGTCGACCGAAAGATGCTGCAGGTTGTTGAGCGAGGCATTTTCCACCCGGAACGTACCGGTACCGGGACGGGGCGCGGCCTTGAAGGGAAGCCGTTCCTCGACCAGCCGTCCCGTAGCCGTTTCGCTTTTCAGCAGTTCTTCCCACGAGCCTTCGAAGAGGATGCGTCCGCCGTCGATGCCGGGACCGGGCCCCAGGTCCACGATGTGGTCGGCGATGCGGATCATCTCGGGATGGTGTTCCACCAGCAGGACGGTATTGCCCGCATCGCGCAGCCGCCGCACCGAGCGCTGGAGCCGCTCGATGTCGCGCGGATGCAGGCCCACGCTGGGCTCGTCGAGGATATAGAGCACGTCGGCCAGCGACGAGTTGATGTATTTGGCGATCTTGCATCGCTGCGCCTCGCCGCCCGAGAGTGTGCCCACCGGCCGGTTGAGCGACAGGTAGCCCAGCCCGATCTCCTCCAGGGCCGTGAGGCGGGCGCCGATGGCCTGCTGGAGGTCGGCGGCAAGCGGATCGGTAAGGGAAGCTACCCAGGCGTTGAGCCGTGTGACCGGCAGGGCGCAGACTTCGGCGATGTTCAATCCCTCGATCCGGCAGGAAAGCACCTTGGAATTGAGGCGGGTGCCGCCGCAGTCGGGGCAGACGCCCATCGTGAGCATGGGGTTGAGCACCGCGGCGTGCAGCAATCCTTCCTCCGAATTGATGATGCTGCGGTACATCCGGGGGATCAGGCCTTCGTATTTGGCGGTCTTGGGCCAGTTGGAAGGCGGGTTCTTCAGCTTGATCTGCGGGCTGTTGAGGAAAAGGTCGAGTTCTTCGGGCGAATAGTCGCGGATCTTTTTGTCGAGGTCGAACAGGCCGCTGTGTGCATAGCGGATCCATCGCCATCCGCCCTTGCCGAAGGCGATGTAGTGGATGGTGTCTTCGTCGTTGAGGCTCTTGTCGAAATCCACGAGTTTGTGGATGTCGAGCTCCCGGATCTCGCCCAGGCCCGCGCAGCGCGGGCAGCTGCCCTGCGGATGGTTGAAGCTGAAGCTGTCGGAGTATCCCACGAAGGGCTTGCCCACGCGCGAGAAGAGCAGGCGCAGCAGGGCGTAGATATCCGTATAGGTGCCGACGGTCGACCGGGAGTTCTGCGCGGGTTTCTTCTGGTCGATGACGATGGCGATGGGCAGGCCTTCGATCGCATCGACTTTCGGGCGCCCGTATTTCGGCAGGTACTGCTGCACGAAAGTGGGAAAGGTGTCGTTGAGTTCGCGCCGGCTCTTGGCGGCGATGGTGTCCATCACCAGCGAGCTCTTGCCGGATCCCGAGACCCCCGTGAAGACGGTAATCCGATATTTCGGAATGTCGAGCGAGAGGTCGTGCAGGTTGTTCTCCCGCGCGCCGCGGATCCGGATGGTATCGAAATGTCTCATAGGCAGAGTCCGTAGCTGTGCTTGATCTCGTCCATTACGAACGACGACTGGATGCTGCCGATCGAGTCGAGGGTGCCGAGGACGTTGATGATGAATTCGTTGTATTCCTTCATGCTGCGGGCGCGGATCTTCAGCAGGTAGTCGTATTCGCCCGAGATGTTGTAGCATTCCGCTACCTGGGGAATCTGCCGGATCATCCGGGTGAAGTCGCGGGCCACGTCGCGCGACATCTGCTTCAGCTTGACCGAGCAGAAGACTTCAAAGCCGAGATCGAGTTTTTCCGCATCCAGGACGGCCACATACTGCCGGATGTATCCTTCCCGCTCCAGGCGTTTGAGCCGCTCGAAAACGGGCGTGGTCGACAGGTTGACCTTTGCCGCCAGCTCCTTGGTCGTCTGTCGGGCATCTTCCTGCAGGCAACGCAGGATCTGAAGGTCGGTGCTGTCGAGGGTCGAGGCCATGGCGAAGTTTATTCTGTTTCTCCTTCCAAAAACGGAAAGATTTTCTATTTTCCTTTGATTTTGGGGCAAATTTAGAAATTTTTTCCAAATTTTAGCAAGCTATTGCCAAGTTTTTTCCGACCTTTTATCTTTGCGGAGAAAAAATAACCAGGAGCATGAGCAAGCAAGGCATCGGTACGCGCTGCGTACACGCGGGCTACAAGCCCGGCAAGGGAGAACCCCGGCAGATTCCGATCATCCAGAGCACGACCTTCAAATACGAGACTTCCGACCAGATGGCGCGCCTTTTCGACCTCGAAGAGAGCGGCTATTTCTATACCCGTCTCCAAAACCCGACCAGCGACTGTGTGGCGGCCCGGATCGCCGACCTCGAAGGTGGCGTGGGGGCGCTGCTCACCGCTTCGGGCCAGGCGGCCAATCTCTTCGCCTGCCTGAACATCTGCAGCGCCGGCGACCATATCGTCAGTGCCGGAAATATCTATGGCGGCACGTTCAACCTGCTCGGCGTCACCCTTCCGAAGATGGGAATCGAAGTGACCTTCGTCAATCCTGACGACCCGGAAGAGGCCATTGCCGCGGCTTTCAGGCCGAACACCAAGCTACTCTTTGGCGAGACCTTGTCCAATCCGGGGGTCGAAGTGCTCGACATCGAGCGCTTCGCCCGCATCGCTCACGCCCACGGCGTGCCGCTGATCGTCGACAATACCTTCCCGACGCCGGTCCACTGCCGGCCTTTCGAATGGGGTGCCGACATCGTGACCCACTCCACGACCAAGTATATGGACGGGCAGGGCGTGACCGTCGGCGGCGCGCTGGTCGACAGCGGAAACTTCGACTGGGAGGCGCACGCCGACAAATTCCCCGGCCTGTGCCAGCCCGACGCATCGTACCACGGGCTGGTTTATACGAAGGCCTTCGGCCGCGCCGCCTACATCACCAAGGCGACGACGCACCTGATGCGCGACCTGGGTTCGACCCAGAGTCCGCAGAACGCTTTCTACCTGAATCTGGGCCTGCAGACCCTGCACCTGCGGGTGGCCCGTCACAGCGAGAGTGCGCTGAAGGTCGCCACCTTCCTGCAGGGCCATCCCGACGTGGCCTGGGTGAAATATCCCGGCCTGCCCGGCGACAGCCAGCACGGAAAAGCGTCGAAATACATGCCCGAAGGAACCAGTGGCGTCCTCTGCCTGGGCCTGAAGGGCGGCCGCGCCTTCGACAACCGCTTTATGGACGCCCTGCGGCTGGTGACCATCGAGACGCACGTGGCCGATTGCCACAGCTGCATCCTGCACCCCGCTTCGCATACACACCGGCAGCTCTCCGACGAGCAGCTCCGCGCCGCCGGCATCGCTCCCGACCTGATGCGCCTGAGCATCGGCCTGGAAGATGCCGAAGACATCATCGAAGACCTTCGTCAGGCATTGGAGGCGGCGCACGTATGATGATCCGTCACGAACTGGAGTTGGAAGATTTCCGTTTCGAAGCGGGCGGCCGCCTCGACCGGGTGAAGGTGGTCTACCATACTTCGCCGGTCCGCCACGGCCGCGTAATCTGGATCTGCCATGCGCTGACGGCCAACAGCAATCCCGAGGACTGGTGGCCGACGCTGGTGGGCCCGGGCCTTTTCTTCGATCCGGACAAGGATTTCCTCGTCTGCGTGAACACGCTGGCCTCGCCTTACGGTTCATCGGGGCCGGCTTCGTTCAACCCGGCGACCGGACATCCTTACCTCTTCGACTTCCCGTCCGTGACGGTCCGCGACATGGTGGCGGCGATGGCGGCGGTGCGGCGGCACCTGGGCATCGAGAAAGTGGATTTGCTGGTGGGCAGTTCCATCGGCGGCTTCCAGGCGGTGGAATGGGCCGTCGCGGAACCGGACCTGTTTACCCATGTTGCGCTCATCGCCACGTCCCCGCGTGTTTCGCCTTTTCTCTCGGCCGGCAT
>Ga0310786_10005239_pt1 | contig 17705 bp, 19 predicted proteins | sample AusTroGonzalo_MG_FD_203881 | JGI IMG/M metagenome (GOLD analysis project Ga0310786, IMG submission 203881) | Bovine rumen microbial communities from tropical cattle in Woodstock, Queensland, Australia - Gonzalo_03 (v2) (version 2) | ecosystem: Host-associated > Mammals > Digestive system >... | reverse complement strand
ATCATCGAGGAGTTGGAGAGACTCGGCATCAACGCAAGCGAGATCACGAACGAGGTGGCGATGCACATCCGGCAGATTGAAAAGGCAAAACGCAAGGCAGACACCAACGCGTACAAGGCCGTCAACCGGGCAGCGGGTTACACCGACGATGACGAGAAGGGTGGCACCACCGTCCAGATCGTGATATCGAAGGAGGCAGCCGCCGCCGCAGACAAGTGGTGCAAATGATCTACACACCAGTGTACTACCGGACAATGGATGCCATCTGCAAGACCGACCGTTTCGTGTCCTCTTGCGGTGGCACCCGTTCCGGCAAGACCTTCGCCGACCTGCAGTGCCTCTTCGAACTCGCAGTCCAGGACAAGAAACCCACGATCACCTCGGTGGTTTCGGAGACCTTCCCACACCTGAAAAGGGGTGCGATCCGTGACTTCCCGGAGGCCATCGGGGACTATTGGGACGAGGCAAACTGGAGCAAGGGGGAATACATCTACCGTTTCCCCCACAACGGGGCCATCATCGAGTTCTTCTCGGCTGACACCCCCGCGAAGGTTCATGGCCCTGCCCGTGACCGACTTTTCCTGAACGAGGCGCAGTCCATCCCCTACGAAATCGCCCGGCAACTGTTCGTGCGTACCAGGGGCCTCATCATCCTGGACTACAACCCCACTCACTCCTTCTGGGTGAACGAGAATGTGGAGATCCGGGACAACTGCAGGACGATCCACTCCACCTACAAGGACAACCCCTTCCTGACCGTGGAGCAGGTGGCCGAGATTGAGGCGAACCGTGGCGACCGTAACTGGTGGCAGGTTTACGGGGAGGGGAGGGTCGGAACCCTGGAGGGTGTCATCTACGAGTTTGAGCAGATTGACGAAATGCCCGACCACGAGGAGGGAGCAGCAGACGGCCTCCGTGAGACCTGGGGGATGGACTTCGGTTTCACTCACGATCCAACGGCCATTGTCCGTGTCCTTGCCGACACCGGACGGAAGATCGCCTATGTGGACGAGATCGCCTACAAGACCGGAATGGTCAACGGGGAGATTGCAGAAGTCCTCAAGGGCCAGTCCGTCCCCCGGTGGGTTCACATCTGGGCCGATGCCGCAGAACCCAAGTCCATCGCGGAGATCGGGATGCAGTCCGGCCTGAATGTGGTGCCTTGCGACAAGTCCGCACCCGTCCGTTCCGACCGACTGAAGTTCCAACTGCAGTGGATGCAGGGTTGGAAGATCTTTGTCACCAAACGGTCGCTCAACCTCATCAAGGAACTGCGGAACTACACCTGGGCCAAAGACCGTGACGGCAACTTCACGGGGCAACCCATCGACACCTTCAATCACGCGGCTGATGCGATGCGCTACGCACTGTTCTCCGAACTGGCGGGCAACGAGGGCCGTGGACAGTATGTTTTGGGATTCAACAACAAGCGAAATGAAAGAAAGAGGATTTATCGATAACTACCGGAAACTCCCCATCGGGAAGTACCTGGACATCGTGAAACTCTGCGAAACGGAGATGGACGATGTAGACCGCCGCGTGAAGATCGTGGCCATCCTTGCCGGAATGACGGAGGACGAGGTCTTGAACCTCCCCCTCACGCAGTTCACGGAGTACTCTGCCGCCTCCAGGTTCCTGGATGACTATTGCCCGGACAACCTCATCCCCGGAGTGTCCCGATCCTACCCTCTCGGCGGGTTCGTGTTGCTCCCGGTCACCGATATGCGGAAGATAACGACCGCGCAGTACATCGACTTCCAGACCTTTTCGAAGGACAAGGAGAAGAACCTGGTGGAGATGCTCTCCTGCTTTCTGGTTCCCAGAGGCAAGGAGTACAATGACGGCTACGACATTCTCGATGTCCACGATGCGATCCGCGAGGAAATGTCCGTGGCCGAGGTTCTGGCCCTGCTCGGTTTTTTTTTCAAGTCGTGGGCCGCATCAATTCAAACTACCCTAACCTCTTCGGTGCGAGAGGCGATGAAGATAGAGGACAAGGAGACGAGGGAGAAGATGATGCGGAAGATCCGGGAGTATCAACATTCCAGGATCGGTGGGGATGGGTAGCCAATGTAGACCGGGTGTCGGCCACGATGCGTGTTGACTGGGACACCGTTTACCGGATGCCCGTCATCGAGTTCCTGAATGTGGTCTCCTACATCAGGGACAAGGGAGAGGAGGAGAAGAAGGAACTGGAGAAATGGAAAAAGAGAAACTAACCAATCATCAACAACTATGGACAATTACAAAATCGAACAAACCGCAGACGGGAAATGGGCCGTCAAGAAAAGGGATTACTTCTGGCAGAGGTGGAGACCCTACACCACCGCAGGCGGGAAGGCCGTCATCAAGGACACGATGGAAGATGCGCTCAAGAGCATCGGCTGCGCCTGGTGGAAGGAGTTCCGCATCCGCGTGAACTCAATCGGTGTGTGGTGATGGAAGACGAACTGATGTCCTTCCCGAATGTGGAAGAAGTCCTGAAGGAGATGGCAGAGGCGGTCAAGGCCGCATACATCTCCAACCTGAACACGAACAAGCGTCCCACCGCCAGGATGAGCGAGTGGATGCAGAGCCACTACCCCGGCAAGTTGGCAGACACCATCGAAACGGTCGTCACCATTGACGGTGGCAAGTTCACGGCATCGCTCCGGCTCAACGACTACTGGAAGTATGTGGAAGAAGGTGTCTCCCCTTCCGGAAAGTACGGGAACCCCGGATGGAAGGCCTACCCCGCGATCCGCGATTGGGTGGACATCAAACCCGTCATCCCCAGGCCAGACGGAAACGGCAGGATTCCATCTCCCAAGTCCCTGGCCTACCTCATCACGCGGAAGATCCGGGAAGTGGGAACGCACGGGACGCACGACCTCAAGATGGCGAAGGATGCCGTCATTCCGAACTTCCTCCTGCGGGTGGAAGAGGCCCTGCAGAAGGATGTCGGAGCCATCGTCCTCAAGACCTTCAACTGGTAACGGAACCGCCCTGATTACACCGGGGCGGTTTTCTATATTTCTAACGAAAAGAAACGAATATGGCATCTATCCCAATTTGGAAAGACTACTTTGTGACGATTGGCACATCGGCAAAGTACTATGTGCGAGTCCGTCAGGGCAGCACCACCATCTACCAGGGAATCGCGTACAAGAAACCAGGAGCGACAAATGTGGTGGTCAAGGTCAACGATGTAATCGCGGACTACCTTGCGATGACCGCACCCGGTGTACCTTACTCCTACCCGACTGCGACCTTCTTCCCGGTACAGTTCACGGTGCAGTCATCCACGAACGGGTCTACCTGGTCTACAAAGGCAACGATAGACATAGACTGGGACTGGTCGTTCAAGAACGGTGTGGACTTGTCCACCAACGGAATGGCCTACCCCATCACGGGCCGCATCACAAACAATATGATGCTCTACCAGTCCCGCTACGCATCCGGCACACCCACCACCACTGCCTACTACGGTGCGACCACACGATCCATCACTCCCACGGTGGACACCTCCATATCCGGCAACGGTGCGTTCTACGATATGGTCAGGTTCGCGGGCAACCGTGTGGCCTACCTGAACACAAACACCTATGCCGTCTACTCGTCAAAGGACTTGACGAAGATCGTGATGGGCGGTGTCACCTATGAGGTTTCCAAGAAATGTCCCAAGTACTGTCTCTATTACCTCAATCCTTTTGGAGGTGTCGACCACCTTCTCCTGGAGGGGAATGTGCAGAAACACCGCACGGTCAAGCGGGACACCTTCGTGGCCGACTATGACAACTCCCAACCGACCCGCGAGGAGTTCAACTATATGAACGAAATCACGGAATCGTACACGATGAACACGGGCCTGCTGACCGATGACGAATCCTCCAGGATGCCGTACCTCCTGGAGTCGGTTCAGGTGTACCTCGTTGACCTGGCATCGCCGACAACCTTCATTCCGGTCACCATCGACACCGACAGTTACTCCGTCCAGGAGTACAAGTCAAACGGCAATAGGTTAGTCAACTACACCTTTGAGGTCAAGGTTTCCCAAAACCAGTACAGACGATGAGGAACAAGATAGAACTCTGGATCGGGACTGAACGGGCCGACCTGGACAACCAGTCCTTCCTGCTGCTCAACTACACGATGGAGGAACTGTCGAACCCCACCATCGTGAAGAACTCGTTCTCACGGCAGATCACCCTGAAGGGAACTCCCCAGAACAACAAGATCTTCGGCGGCATCTACCGGAACGACCGTAGCATCGATCCGAACACCGCAGGGGAAGTTGGCCCCGCCTTTGATCCAACCAGAAAAACCTCGTTCAAGATCTACGACGAGTACTCCGAACTCCTGGAGGAGGGGTACCTGAAACTGGACAAGGTTTCGATGGTCAAGAAACGGGTGGAGTACACGATCACGCTCTATGGTTCCCTCGGCTCGTTCCTCTATGGCTTGAGTTACAAGTCCAACGGGGACAAGATGACCCTTGCCGACCTGGACTTTGGCGAGACCCTGGACTTCACGATTGACCGGGATGCCGTTTCCGGTGCCTGGGCAAGACTGGACGGGGACTCCTCCAAACCCGCGAAGTGGGACATCATCAACTTTATGCCGACCGCTTATATGGGCCTTCCTCCGTCTCCGTTCGATGCGAACAAGGCCATTGTCAAGGCCGCATCGGTTGGACTTCCCACGAGGGACGGGGATTACTCCACGAATGACGGGTGGGCCTTGCTCACCCTTTCGGAGAAGGTGACCGGGAACGAGGCAAAGGACTACCGTTCCTATTTGCAGAAACCCGTCATCAAGTTCTCCGAAATCATCAACGCGATCTGCGACCCTTCCAACAACGGCGGTTGGACGGTCAACCTGGATGCGTCCTTCTTCACTCCCACGAACCCCTACTGGGCAAATGCGTGGATGACCTTGCCGATGCTCAACGACCTGAACATCGACGAATCTTCCACTTCCGGGAGCGACAACTTCACGACCGGAACATTCACGATCCCAGGCGGTGGCAACATCTCCAAGTTGTACAATGTGCAACTCGTTCCGGAGTTGTGGGGTGACATTGCGGGTTCCGATCCAACGGGACACTATGTCCTGGACTGCGAGGATGACTGGGCGGCGGGTATGTCCCCGGACGATTCCCCAGGTTTCTATTTGAACTACCTGGAGTGGGAGGTCATCGGCTACGACTCAAACAACAATATCCTCAAGCAGTTCACCTTCCGCGCATCCACGGCCCAACCTCCTGCAGAATACCCGCAGATGGATGACCTCTTCGACTACATCGAGGGAGGCATCAATTTCGTGAAGAACGGCCAACCCTGGCTCCCGGCACTCGGCCTTTCCGAGTACGGACTTGCAAAGGTCACGGTCAACTTCTCCATCAAGGGAATTGCCTGGGGCCACCTTCGTGGCGGTTCCAATCCATACCTGATGTGGCCGGACTACTCATATGACTTCACGGACGGAGAATCGTTCTCGGCAAGTGAGGAGTTGCTCGGCAGTTGGATCTACTACAATGCCGTTTCCTCTTCCACCGTCAGGACGGGTGCGTCCATTACGAAGGCCAACCTCCTGGGGCGCAGCAACACCCCTGCAGACTACCTGCTCTCCTACTGCAAGATGTTTGGTTTGCAGTTCGTGTGCAAGAAGGGTGAGAAGACAATCGACATTATTGCCAGAACCACCTTCTATTCCGGTAACACGATAGACATCCACCCCAGGATTGACCGTGGCCGGAACATTGAGAAACTGCCGTTTGCCTTCGATGCGCGGTGGTACCTTTTCGGGAACGATCCGAAGGGGGAGTTTGCGGAGTACTACAAGAACAAGTACACCCATCCCTTCGGACAGTACCGGGTCAACACCGGGTTTGAGTTCAACGCGGACGAGAAGAGTATGACGGATTCCATCGTGTTCGGGAATGCGGTCGATGTGATGGAAACCTCCAAGTATTTCTGCGACCTCACGGATCGTGGCATCAACATTCCGTCCATCTTCCTGGGCGGTGGCAAGTACACCCTTTTCAAGGGCGGCGAGTCAAAGGACTACGACATTCCCTACCCGGTCAACGCGATAAAGGTGTGGTTCAACACGGCCTACCCGATGCACGATGACAAGGCGAAGGTGCAGATCCACGGAGCGAACAATGCGCACCTTGACGAGAGGGACACCCTCTTGTTCCTGGACGGTATGGTGACCCCGGCCTCGTCCCACCTCACCCTTTCGGATGATGTCCGTGCGATGCTCTCCCTGAACGGCAACAACCCTTGTTGGATGCCGAACTACTGCGACTTCGATGCAACCTGGAAGATTACCAAGATGCCCAGGTTCACCCGGTATGTCTGGAGCGGGAACAACATCTCCTACCAGATGGACTTCGGCGACCCTTCGGAGGTGCAGATCCCAGGCGCATCCATCACCCCCTCATCGAACATCTTCGAACAGTTCTGGCTCAACTACATTTCCGACCGCTACGATGACAATTCCATCGTGCTGACTTGCTATGTGGATTGGCGGGGGTACCAGGTCGGGCCGGACTTGTTCAAGGACTTCTACTGGTTCGATGGGTGCGTCTGGGCATTGAACAAGATTATCAACTATTCCCTTACCACCTCCGGCCCCGTTCAGTGCGAGTTCGTGAAGGTGCAGGATACGACACACTACACATCATAGTAAAGCGATATGGCACAAGAGCAAGTAGACATATTTGAGACTATTGCCAAAGGGACGGTGACCCTGGGCGAGTTGAAGGCGGCACTTTCCGATGCAAAGAAGGCATTGGACGGGATGACCGTTGGCGAGGAGCAGTACCAGAAACAGTTGAAAGATGTCATCATCCTCCAGAATGCGGTGCGCGGTGCGATGAACGGTACCACGGCATCGATGGAGGATGTGGCGAAGGCGGCTGACGGCACTTCCAAGACCTACAACGGCCTCGTCAACCAGATGGCCAATATGAAACGGGAACTCCGGAACATCGATGTCTCCACCGAGGAAGGTGCAAAGGCATTCGAAGATCTCGCCAAGAAGATCAACGATGTGAACGCCGAGTTGAAGGAGATGGATGCGATGAAGGGGGATTTCCAACGGAATGTGGGCAACTACAAGTCCGCTCTGGACGGTGTCGGCGGTGTCCTCACCCAGATGCCGCCAACACTCGGTTCCGTCAAGAAATCCCTCGGCGATGTGGGCCAGACGATGCAACTTGTCGGCAAGCAGCCGATCCTCGGCATCATCGGCCTCCTGGCACCCATCATTTCCGAGATTGTCAAGGGCTTGAAAGACAACGATGCGGCCCTGGCCGGAGTGAAGAATGGGATGGAGGCCCTGAAACCCGTGATGGACTTCTTCTCCGGCATCCTGGAGACCATCGGCACCTTCCTCGGCGACATCATTTCGAAGGCGGCGGCCTTCCTCTCCTCCAACGGGGTGTTCCAGAAGGTCATCCAGGGGGTGATGGGGGTCGGCAATGCCATCCTCAAGTTCGTGGTGGCCCCCTTCAAGGGAGTCGTTGCGGCAATTAAGGTGTTCAAGGAGCAGGGTGTCAAGGGCCTGGGCGATGCTGCAAAGGCCTTCGGTGCGGAAATGAAGAACGGTGTGGCCTTCAAGGAGAACTTCCAGGCGGGTACATTCGTGGCCGATGCCCTCATCCAGGGGGCCAAGTCCAAGAAACCGGATGCGAAGAAGGCCGGAAAGGAGATCGGAAAGGAGATCGGGAAAGGTGTAATGGAGGGTCTGGACGAGATCCTGGACAAGATTGATGAGAAGTGGAACAAGAGACTCGACGAACGGCAGAAACGGCACGAGGAGAGGCAGAAACAAATCGCCGACTACAACAAGGAGCAGGCCGCAAGGTTCCTTGAGGAGCAAGAGGCAGAGGCAGATGCGGAGGCAGAGGTCTGGTTGGAATCTTACCACAAGCAGATAGAGGATGCGAAGGAGGCGGCAGAGAAGAAGATGGCCATAATGCAGGCCTACGCATCCGGGACTTCCGGTCTGCTCAACTCCCTGGCAGACCTTGTAGAGGCGCAGGGGGGTGAGGACGAGAAGGCGGTCAAGGCCACCAAGAACCTCCGCATCGCCGCTGCCACCATCGATATGATCCAGGGTGCGGTCACGGCCTTCTCCACGGCGCAGCAACTCGGCCCTATTGCAGGCCCCATCGTTGGTGCGGTCAATGCCGCAGCAGTCGTGGCATCGGGCCTGGCGAATATTGCCAAGATCCGTTCCACTGCCGTGTCGAAGGACACCTCTCCGAATGTCACCGCCCCGACGGAGGCAACGGTGGCGGCTCCTTCCGTGGAGACTGCCGTCCCTACAACGACCGTGACGGAGGGTGCGTCCCAGGAGATGAGACTCAACCGGGCGGCAGAACCGCAGAAGGTGTACATCCTCCAGAGTGACATCGAGGCGGCGGGAGACACCTCCAAAGTCCAGGTCGCGGAGTCGTCATTTTAGCGGAATCTTACAATTTTCCGAAAAACGATATATCCCCGGCAAAAGATGAATAATTCTATGGTCACTATTGGGGGCATACCCGTATTCGATGCGCTCATCACTGACGAGGACACCGGGATGATGAAGATCTCCCTGGTTGACGATCCGGCGGTGATGTCCAACTTCCAAACCTTCGACGCATCCCGCAAGATGCAGATGTACTCCGTTGCCGATGAGGAGAAACGGCTTGTCTACGGTGTGGTGATGCGGGCCGACTTCCCCATCTACCGCCGGGATGACCGATTCGGCGAATACTACATCATCTTCCGTCCTGAAACGATCCGGCAGATGGCCGAGAAGTACCTCGCGGAATCCAGGCAGAACGATGTCAACACGATGCACCAGAGCGGTTCCGATGTGGACGGTGTGCAGATGGTGCAGTACTTTATCAAGGACACGGCCAGGGGAGTCACCCCCACCGGATTCGACGATATCGCGGACGGTTCCCTCTTCGCGGAGTTCCACATCCTGAATGACGATGTGTGGGCCGCAGTCAAGTCCGGGGACTACAAGGGATTCTCCCTGGAGGGTTACTTCGACTTGACCCCGGAGGAGAATGTCGTGAAGGTCGCGGAGATCGTTGACGACCTGGACGGTCAGTTCGCTAAAATGTTCAAACAAACCATTTCTATACCACTTATGAGCAAGATTTCCAGATTCAAGGCGGCTTTGAGCAAGTTGCTTGCCGTCTTCGGCAATGTTACCACGGACAAGGGTGTTCTCGCCTGGGATGGCGACGAAGATCTCAAGGCCGGGGATGCCGTTTACATCGAAGACCAGGAGGGGAACCGTACGGATGCCCCCGATGGGGACTACATCACCTCCGACAACAAGACCATCGTGGTGGTTGACGGAAAGGTGTCCGAGATCCGCGACCCGGAGGCAGAGGTCGCTCCTGAAGAGCCGAGAGAGCCGGAGGAGAACTACGGTCGCATCATCACCGACAAGTACGAACTCGTCTGGGAAGGCGAGGACGACCTGAAGGAGGGTGACGAGGTGTTCATCCAGGAGGCAGAGGCCGGACTTGTTCCCGCCCCGGACGGCGAATACACGACCGAGGATGGCAAGGTCATCGTTGTCGTGGAAGGCAAGGTCGCGGAGATCCGTGACCCGAAGGCCGAGGTCGCCCCGGAGGATGCCCCTGCGGAACCCGCCGTGGACGAGGAACTCCGGAAGGAGAATGCCTCCCTCAAGGAGCAGATCGCCCGGCTGACGGCGAAGGTCGAGGAACTGTCCAAGACTCCCGCCGCGAAACCCGCCCACGAGGAGGTCACCACCTCCGCGAAGGCCTCCAAGACTGGCATCAAAGGCCTGGATCGCATCGCCGAACTGATGTCCAAGTAGCATTTTCTTACGACTTATCGCATTACGATATTTCAAGCGCAGAAAACCATTAAAAATCTTAAATACTATGGCTGTTACCAACTTCCTCGTGTCCTCTCTCCCCGCCTATGTGGAGAACAACCGGGACATCCTCCTCAAGAACTTCGCCCTTGTGGGTACTGACACCCGCAGACGAATCGGCCTCCAGACCGGAATCAAACTGAACGGCTACCTCAATGCCATCGGCATCACCCCGACCCTCCAGGACGGCTCCGGCTGCGGTTTCAACCCGCTTGACGAGATCGAACTCTCGCAGAAGACCATCGAGACCGCCATCCTCAAGACTGACGGGCAGATTTGCCCCGAAACCCTGCTCGGCAAGTGGGCAGAGTATCAGGTTCGCATCGCGGCCACGGAGAACTCCCTGCCGTTCGAGGCCTACATTATGGACGGCCTCATCCGCGAAATCAACAAACTCATCGAACAGTTGATTTGGGTTGCCGATTCCGGCAACTCCGACCCGATCGACGGTTTCCTCACCCAGTTCACCGCAGACGGCAATGTGGTCTCCGTGACCCTCACGGGTGTCGCTGCCGCCTACGATGCCGTCAAGACCGTCTACTTCGGTATGTCCGAAGAGGCCCTGGACAAGGGTGGCATCATCTTCGTCGATCCGGCCATCTTCCGCGCCCTGCTCAACGACCTCGTTGTGCTGAACTACTTCCACTACGATATGGGCAACGGTGCGAAGGACGAGTTCCTCCTGCCCGGCACGGATGTCCGCGTGGTCAAGACTCCGGGTCTCGCCAACACCCACGCCATCGTTGGCACTTTCGCGGAGAACCTCGTCTACGGCTGCGATATGGAGGGAGACAACGAGAAGGTCGACCTCTGGTGGAGCAACGATGACCGTGTCTTCAAGTATCAGGTCAAGTGGAACTCCGGTGTCGCGTACCACTTCAGCGAGCATATCGCCTGGGGTGTGATGGATGCCGCCCCGACCCCGATGGGTGCTTGCCCGTGCGTTGCCGCTGACGATGGCGGTGGCGAGTAGGCCCACACAAAGGCCCACTGACGAACTGAATCCGAACGGGGCGGGCCAACCCCCGCCCCTTTTCTTAACACCCGTAAATCGAAAGTAAAATGGCTTGTTCACAGACCCTTGCGGGCATCACCCGCGACTGCTCCTCCAATATGGGTGGCATCAAGAAGGTGTACATTGCGAACGCGGCAGATGTCACATCCGTGACCTTGACCTCCAATGTTGTCACGGCCATCACAATGGCATCTACCAAGAAGTTCTACGAGTATGCCTTCGCGCTCGGCACCTCCTCCCTCACCTCCAACTGGCAGGTGAACGCGGAGAACGGCACCAAGTTCGTGGAAAGCGACCTGCTGATGGTGTTCAATAAGGCCGACTCCACCAAGCGGTTGGAGATTATGGCCCTCGCCCAGGCAGAAATGGTAGTCGTGGTCGAAGACAACAACGGTACCCAGTGGTACCTCGGCTACTTCGAACCCGTCCTGCTCAACGGAGGCGACCTCCAGACTGGCACGGCCCGTGGAGATCGCAACGGAATCACCGTCACCCTCCGCGAATCCTCCCCGGAACTCCCCCTGCCCTGCACGGCCACCGTTCCCACCACCTAAACCGACTTCTCTCTCTGGTAAACACCTCGTCCGGACAAGGCGGGGTGTTTTCTTTTACGAATTTCCGCGAATCTATATTTGACAACGAGATGATATACTTGAACAACACAACGGACGCGCAGGTCGTCTATGTCCCGCGAGACACGGAACTCCCGGTGGGAGCCACGGTCAGGTTCACTGCGAAAAGCACGGTGGATCTGGACACCCCGGTCACGGCACTCGTCATCGATATGGAGTTGCACCGGGTTTACTACAATGTCGCCCTTACCCTTCCGGAGGGTGTTGCCCCAGGCGAGTACCAGTACGAACTGACCGCAGGGGACGAGGTGGTCTCCACCGGACTCCTGATCATCAGGGATGCGCGGACTCCGGCAACGGAATACAACAAACAAACCGAATATGAACAGTACGAAAGTTAACGAGCAGACCCGCCTCCGGGCAGATGTGGCATTCGCGGCACTCGACCCGTACATCGAGTCGAACATCGTGTCGCCGAAGGAGACGCAGTTGCACGGCAAGGACTTTGTCGAGTGGGGGGACAACAACTCCTACCCGGACTACCTCCTTTCCCTCACGGAAACCGTCCCTTCCCTCCGTTCCATCATCAACGGAACGGTGGACTTTATCGTTGGTGACGATGTAGTGATCGCACCCCTGCACATCGGCTTTGAAAACGGCCAGATGAACGGTCGCGGGGACAACATTTCGGAGCAGGTAGAGGACATTGCCAGGGACTACGAGACCTACGGAGGTTTCGCCCTGCAGATCATCCGTGGGCGGGACGGCTCCGTCGCGGAGGTCTACTACATCGACATCCGTTTCCTTCGGGCCAACAAGGAGTGCAATGTGTTCTACTACTGCGAGGACTGGAACAAGCGGTATGGCAAGAAGGACACGGTTGTCTACCCGGCCTTCATCCCCGGCCTGGAAAAGAAGTGGGCCACCCTCACGGACGAGGAGAAGAACGCACACGCATCCTCCATCCTCTATGTCAAGACCACCCATTCCCGCACCTACCCTTCTCCGGTGTACGCGGCATCCGTCACGGCCTGCGAAATCGAGCGTCTGGTGGACGAGTACCACCTGAACTCCATCCAGAACGGGTTCAATTCCTCGCTGATCGTGAACTTCAACAACGGCATCCCCACCGACCAGATGAAGGAGGAGATCGAGGCCGACTTCAACGAGAAGTTCTGCGGCCCCAACAATGCCGGACGGGTGATGTTCTCCTGGAACCCGAACAAAGACTCCGCGACCACTGTGGAGACCCCTACAATCACCGATTTCGGAGAGAAGTACAAGGCCCTGGCCGAGAGCAGCAGGGAACGGATCTTCACGGCCTTCCGTGCCTACCCCAACCTCTTTGGCTTGTCCACGGCCACCGGGTTCTCGATCGAGGAGTTCGATCAGGCCTTCAAACTGTACAACCGCACGGCGGTGCGTCCCGTGCAGAGGATGATTGCAGACGCATACGACAAGATCTACGGGCAGAAGGGTGTCCTGAACATCAAGCCGTTCTCCCTGGACGGGAACAACGGCGAACAAACCGTGAACTGATATGGCAGAGTTTCTTTTAACAAGCGAGACCTTCATCAAGTCCGTCACCTCCATTTCCGACAATGTGTCCGGGAAGTACATCCAGTCCTCCATCCGCGAGGCCCAGGAGATCGGCCTGAAGTCCATCATCGGCAGCACCCTGCTTGCCTACATCAAGGGCCTGGGGACTGCGGGGACTCTCAACGATCCGGCCAACGCGCAGTACAAGGATCTGGTAGACCGGGCGCAGTACTACCTGGCTTACACGGCCATCTGCGAACTGGCCCAGAAGGTGACCTACAAGGTCGGCAACTTCGGTGTTGCCAAGTCCAACGATGAGAACCTGACGGTTGTCACCCAGGACGAGGTGGCGAAGTTGCAGTACTACTACCAGAGCAAGGCCGACTTCTGCGCCCTGGAACTGCAGCAGTGGCTCCTGGACAACAAGGCCGCATTCCCGGAACTGAAGGAGTGCGACTGCAGGAAGATCGAGGCGAATCTTTACTCGGCGGCATCCTGCGGACTGTGGCTTGGTGGCCCCCGTGGGAAGATGACCAGATCCCGCTGCTGCAAGACAAGGAGATAGCACTATGACACTTTCCGACACCATCAGGACGATCGAAACCCTCGCGGCGGCAACCCCCTCCGTGAGTTCCATCGTCCGTAACGATATCTTCCGGCTCAACACCCTGCCGGACGCGGAATACGCGGTGTTCGGGTGGACGCAGGGGCAGCACTCCACTTCCGTGGCCTCGTCCCTCGTGACCTTCAACTTCACCTTCTTCTACATCGACCGCCTGACGGCTGACAAGCGGAACCAGGTGGAGATCCAGTCGGTCGGCATCCAGGTTCTCGACAACCTCATCCGCACCCTTGTGGAGCAGGGCATCATCGCCGAGAACCCCTACACCTTCACGACCTTCAATCAGCGGTTCCTTGACGAGTGCGCCGGGGTGTTCACCCAGGTCGCCCTCCAGGTGCCGCTTTCCGAGATCTGCGCGGAGACCTACGCGGACTTCAATGATGACTTCAACGAGGACTTCAATATCGGCAACGCAAAAGTGTACTGATTATGGAAAACTGGAAATCAATGGACATCAAGCAGAAGTTCGCCATCGGGACTGCGGTGGTGGCCTTCGTAGCGGGATGGGGCCTCACGATAGCGGGGTTCATCATCCCCCCGGAGGGAGAGGTTTCCGACTCCGTGTTGTGGATCTTGGGCCAGGCCCTGATCTACACCGCATCGGTTCTGGGCATCGGTATGTACTTCAAGAACCAGATGGTCAAGTTCCGGGCCGACACCAAGAGATACATCGACGAAGAGATAAGGGAGGAGAAGGATGCAACTGAAGATTGACCGCAAGTGGAAGAAGGCCACCTACACCGTCGGCATTTTGTATGTGGACGGTGTCCGTTTCTGCGAGACCCTGGAGGACAAGGATCGCGGCCTCTTCCAGGTGGACACCCTTTCCCAGATCAAGTCCATCAAGGTCTATGGCGAGACGGCCATTCCGGTGGGGAAGTACGAGGTGGCGATGAACATTCTCTCGCCGAAGTACTCTGCCGTGCAGTGGTACAAAGACCTCTGCGGGGGCAAGATGCCCCGGCTCCTGGAAGTCCCCGGCTTTGAGGGCATCCTCATCCACCCTTTGAACAACCCCCTCCAGACCTACGGGTGCGTGGGTGTTGGCCGGAACACGAAAGTTGGGGAACTGACAGAGAGCAAGTCCACCTTCAAGAAGTTGTACAAGAAGATGAAGGCGGCATACGACCGGGGAGAGAAGATCTACATCACGATTGTATGAAACGGACTGTCCTCCTTCTGGTCTGCTGCCTGGCGGTCGCCTGCTCCCCCAAGATCATCGAAAGGGTGGTCGTCCAGAGGGACACCACGGTGGTGCATCACCGCGACTCCGTCAACCACCGGGATAGCATCTATATACGGGAGTGGATCAAGGGCGACACCGTCATCCGTTACGAGTTCCGAGACCGCCTGGTGTACCGTGACCGTTGGCGGGATAGCATCGTCGTGAAGGTCGATTCCTTTGCCGTAGAGACCGTCAAGGAGGTAAAGGTGGAACAACCCCTATCGTGGGGAAAGAGGGCGAAACTGGGCCTTTTCTGGTGGCTTGTGGCCGCAGTCGCGGGACTTGCCATCTGGGTGTTCAGGAAACCCCTCGGCGGGTGGTTTACGAAAATCTTCAAAATGATATTTTAAGCAAAAGATTGTAATAGAATATGGCAGACTTCAACGCACTTCAGGCGATCATCAACGCATACATCAAGCGAAACGGTGTGAAGGCCATCACGGGCCAGATCCTGAACGGTGTCCTTACCGGGATGGTCGAGGCCCTGGGCAAGGGGTGGACGATTGCAGGTGAGGCAGGCCCCACCACAGATCCCGGTGTGATGACCGGGCCAGTGGCCTACATCGCTCACGAGGCAGGAACCTATACCAACTTCGACAACCTGGTCGTGGGCCAGGGCGAGGTGGCAATGCTCATCTTCAACGAGAACACCTGGACGAAGAATGTCCTGGCCTCGCTTGCGGCCAACGCAACGGTGGACGATCAGGTGGGAACTCCCCAGGTGGAGGTCTCCTTCGTCAACGGTGTGCTTTCCTTCGACTTCCGGAATATGAAGGGCGACCCCGGCGATGCCGCAGGGTTCGGTACTGTGTCCGCAACCGTGGACGGGAACATCGGGACTCCGGGAGTCACCGTCCAGACCTCCGGCCCGGACACCGCGAAGAATCTCACCTTCGCCTTTACGAACTTGAAGGGCGAGACGGGCGTGACATCCGTGGTCGCCACCGTGGACAACACCTCCGGCACCCCCCAATGCGCCGTCTCCCTGAACGGCCAGCAGTTGACCCTGGCGTTCACCGGACTGAAGGGAGCGCAGGGCGACACGGGCGTTTCCGCGGACTATCCGATCACCATCGTGAACAACCTGACCACGAACGATCCGACCTCCGCGCTGTCCGCCGCCCAGGGCGTTGTCCTCCAGGGCGAAGTCAGTCAATTAGAGGCCGAAATAGATGGGTTTGTCGAAGAAATAAACTCAAATGAGCATTCAGAAGTCCTCATAGACGCAGACGATAAAATCCTCGAATCCCGTGATGGAACGGGCAAACAAACGGTCTATGTGGACACGGAGTTTGACGGGGATGTGGAGTTCAAGGGAAGTGTAACCGGGACGGGATTGTCCGGTTTTGCCACGAAAACCTATGTTGATGGCGAAATCGAATCCTATATAGAAGAAATGGATGATGATAACTTTTCGGAAGTCCTCATAGATGATGCCGAAAAGATGTTGGAATCAAGGGACGGGAACGGGAAGAAAACCATCTACACCGATGTCGAAGTCAAAGGACAAGTTACGGGTGATTTTATCCCGGAAATCGAAGTCAAGCCGGGGACGGACTTGGTGGATGCGGTGGTTGATGCAGAGGAAAAGACGGTGGAAGGAACAAGGCAGAACGGGGCGAAGGTGTTCTTTGGCGGTATTGAAACCGAAGATGAAGTCCCGTTCAAAACGAGCATCCTTTACGGAAAGAAATGGGCCGTTCTTGGGGATAGTTTCACGAATGGGGGTGGCGATAATACGCCGCTTACTTGGGGGAAGTACAAGGGGAAACCTATCGTCTATCCCTACATCATAGGAAACCGCACCGGGATTGAGGTGATGAAATTCTTTGAAGGTGGGCAGACACTCGCATTTCCGGCAGAGCCGGGCGATTTCACGAATAGTGTAACCTATCCGTCCAACACTCGGTATTATCAAAATGTCCCGGCAGATGTGGATTACATAACCATCTATCTCGGAATCAATGACGGAAACCATTCGGACGGAGAAGGCCCGGACGGGGAAGATTATACGGGAGTTATACCTCTTGGAACGATTAACGATGCAACCACGGCAACCTACTACGGGGCGTGGAATGTTGTCCTTTCGTGGTTTTTGACAAACCGCCCCTTTGCTCATATAGGCATCATTGTTTCAAACGGATGCAAAAATATTGATTGGGTAAACGCACAAATCGCAATCGCAAAGAAGTGGGGCATCCCGTATCTCAATCTCAACGGGGACGAACGATGCCCGGCTATGATTCGGAGTTACAACCCGGATTTATCAGCATCAGCAAAGAGCATCATAGACCAAAAACAAGCCGTAAATTATCCGTCAAATACGCATCCCAATCAATCAACCCACATATACGAAAGTACCTTTATTGAAAATTTCTTAAAATCCATCTAATATGAAATGTATTGTTAGAAAACTGAAGGCCACCATCAACAATGCCAACCTTCCCACCTTTGAGAATGTAGTTTTGAAAAACTACATCACCACAACCGTAGACGGCCAATATATCGCCTTGTCCGATATCGCCTACTCAATCAACAACGCAAAAATGGAAGGCACTTTTGAGGCAACGGTAAATAATGTGAATATCCCGGTTTTTGGTTTGGGTGCAAACCAATATATCCAACGGAATAATGGATATGTAAGAGCCGTAAACACGAGCGAAGGCTCGCTATCGTCCATTGCCGTGGATACCGAATGCCACGCCGGGTTTGACACTTCCGATGGTAGTTTCTTTATCAATGCAACCACGGGGACTTGTTCCAATCCTTCCACGGATTCTACAAGGGCAGACCTTGCAAAAGTTTTTGCAACACACAACCGTACAGGTAGCA
>Ga0310786_10005238_pt1 | contig 17707 bp, 18 predicted proteins | sample AusTroGonzalo_MG_FD_203881 | JGI IMG/M metagenome (GOLD analysis project Ga0310786, IMG submission 203881) | Bovine rumen microbial communities from tropical cattle in Woodstock, Queensland, Australia - Gonzalo_03 (v2) (version 2) | ecosystem: Host-associated > Mammals > Digestive system >... | reverse complement strand
GTTGACGCGCGTTTGGATGAAAATTTTCATGCGGTTTTAACACTCGAAATTAAAGAAGGGTTGAATATTCCCGATGACAGCAGTGCTTCAATCGTGAGCTCGAGCATTATGGGGCATAAGTATATTGAGATTGACGCGGGCGGTTCGGATGAATTTTTGAAAGACGGCGATTCTTTTGAAATTGTTCAACCGGCCATCGTTTTGCAAGAAGTGATGGACAGATTGATTGCCGCAGTCGGAAAAAATAAAACCAAAAATAATGAAAAGGAAGAAGAAAATGAATAAAAAACCTGTTGAAACAATTATGGGTATTGTGGTGCTCTTGATTGCCGTTTTGTTTTTGTTTTTTGCTTATCGTGTTTCGGATTTGCAGGTGGTGAAAGGCTATGAAGTCAATGCAAAATTTTTTAAGGTCGGCGGTTTGAGCGTCGGTTCGGATGTGCGAATTAACGGTATTAAAATAGGCACGGTTACAAGCCAAAAACTTTCAAACGAAGATTATATGGTGGATGTTGTGTTGAGCATTGCCTCTGATGTGAAACTGCCCGAAGACAGCGTGGCTTCGATTACAAGCGACGGACTGATGGGTAATAAATTTGTGAAAATTGAGCCGGGAAATTCAAAAACGTTGCTTTCGGACGGCGGCGAAATTAAGAAAACACAGGATTTTGAAACACTGGAAGATTTAATCGGTAAATTTATCTTTAAGGCAACCGGAGATTAAAATATGAAAATTAAAAACTTTATTTTCGGCCTTGCTTTGGGCGCTTTGTGCTTGCCCGATGCCTTTGCGGCGGAAGTGGATACAAATATGGCCGAACTTCAGGCCATGGATAAAATTACGGGGCGGGTCAGCATTATTGATGTGCCCGTCGGCGGGGCCGTTTCGTTCGGGACTTTTTCGGTTGTGGTGCGTTCGTGCAAAACAAGGACGGAAGAAGAAGCGCCTGAAAATTTTGCGTTTGTCGATGTGAGTGACAAAAGTTTTAATAACGAAGAATATAATATATTTAAGGGGTGGATGCTTTCTTCTTCGCCGGCCGTAAATGCGGTGGAACACCCGATTTATGATGTTTGGCTTATTAAATGTTTTGACGGCGAAGTGAAAAAAGAAATGCTTATGAGCGAAGAAGAGCTTAAAATCAGAGATAACTTGCCGAGATTAAATGAAATTCAGGCACAAAATGCGGCTTTAATGCAAAATTCGTTTGCGGAAGACGAACCGCATAATATTTCGTTTAAGGAAGCAATTTATAAAGAAGAAGTTGAGCCGGAAGTTCAAAATCGCGTGGTTGAAAAAGTGGAAGGGCAGCCGCAAAATCTGCTCAATATTGATGAGGCTTTCGAAATTGATGAGGAGGTCGTAAATATTGATGCGCAGGATTTTGAAAAAGCACTGCGCGCCGAAAAAGAAAAACTCGATTTGAATCAAAAGGATATTGAAACGCTTGAAAATGAGGTGCAATCAAATTTGGAAAATGACGATTTTTCAAAAGCGATTAATGCCGAATTGGAAAGTCTTGAATAATAATCGGAAAGAAAATAAATGAGAACGAATAACAGGTGTGCGGCCGAAAAAATCAGAAATGATGAAGAAATCAAAGAACGTTTTGCAAAACAATTCGATTCGTTTAATTTGGGTCGGCGCGTTGAATGCGGTATATATGGCCCGTCTTTGAGCAAAAAAATAAAGGGCATAGTTAAAGATAAAACACTTTGTTATGTTTGTGAGGCCGATTTTTTGGGATTTGAGCGCAAAGAAACATGTGAGACTTACACAATCACAAGATGCTTTTTGGCAGAAGAAAAAGGCGCCTTTTCAAACCTGATGTTTATGTTTGAGTGCGATAAAATGGGCGCGCAATTCATAGAAGACAGAACGGCGGTTGTTTTTGAAAACGAACGTATATCATTAAAGCCGAATACCAATATTTTTAATATGTATGAAATGCGTTTTGAATTGAGAAATCATCCGGAGATTTCGGCGTTTATGGATGATTTTGTGATGACGGATTTTAATGTGCGCGATTGCTACAGGCAATATGAAAGCGAACAGTTGAGCCGATTAAACATGGCAAAAGTACACGCACAAAAAGGCAGATGAAAAAAAATTGAAAAAATTGAAAAAAATACTTGCGTTTTTAGACAAATAATGCTATAAATTAATTATCAAACAATTTTTGAAAGGATAGAACAATGACAAAATTTGCAATCAATCGCGACGGATCCGTGACAACTTATGGGGCTGCGCTTGAAGCCAAAACATGGGAAGGCGGTGTTGAAACGGATGAAAAACACTATAAGCCCAAAAATATTCCACTTCGTGCCCAAGAAAGAATGAGACTGAATAAATTTATGGGTTCAAAATCCGTTCGTGATTATTTGGCGAGTCGTCCGGAAAAGATCAGAGATGATGTTCGGGCTATTTTGAAAGATACGGCAGCAAAAGAATTGGATGATGTTTTTAAAGCAAGCTTGGCTCGCGTTAAAGAAGGCAAAGAAGAATTGGGTGCCGAAGAATATCAATTACACTTTAATCCTCAAACAAGTATTGTGATTTCGGAACATCGCTTGAAAGCAGAACGCGAAAACCAGAGAGAAGCTCAACGCACTGCCATTCAGATGGCAAATGAAGTTTTTGAAATTTAATTCAGATATCAAAAATTGATGAAAAAAAACGCCTCATTTAATGGGGCGTTTTCTTTTGATAAAAACATTTTTATCTTGACAAAATTAAATAAAAGAGTTACTTTGAAGGTCTCAAATGAATTATTTAACAATTAAACATATATACTTATGACACCTGCAGGTTGGATTTTTATTGTCGTGGTTGTCATTGCCAGAGCAATGATACCCGAAAAGGATTGCTAAAACTTGCTTTGATTCGGCGTTTTTTATCTTTGAAAAAGAAAAAGATTAAAAAGGCGCCGTTTTTTGAAAACACATTTAAATTTTAAATATTATGACTATTACTGTAATTGTTGTTGTGATTTTAATCGCAATAGTCGTAGCCCTTGCCCGAAAGAGAGATGTTTCTCAACTGTTTGTCGGTGATGAGAACTGGGACGGGACGTTTGCTTGCGAGGCACCTGAATTTGCGGGACCTTGCTATGTGTATGCCGACGGAACGGAAGGCAGTGTGCGCTTTAATGTGCCGATAGTAGGCTATCGCGCCGCGCCGGATTTGGTTGTTGCCGTAGCTTTCGGCTATGAGCTGACACCGGCAGAGGCCGCCGATTTTGCACGAAGGAAACACGGAAAAATTCCGAACACCGAAGAGTTACAACGTATTCTTAAGCATTGGGATACCGTGAATGCGCTGAAAGATGTCGTTGAAGATTTGTGCCTGCCCGAAGTTTTTTGGGTGGAAGTTGACGGTCAGCTCGGCATATTTTCGAAGAGAAGGCAACGCGTGGTTAGAGAAGACAGACGTTTTCTCGGGAAAGTATGCGCAGAAACACTTCTGATTATCGAAAGATAAAAAAAGACGGCAGCCTTAAAGCTGCTGTCTTTTTTTAGTGTTACAGATGAGCGCCGTTTAAGTACCAGATGCCGGCATTTAAATATGTGGCAAATAAAAGCCAAATAAAATAGGGATATTGCAAGTATGCGGCGGCAGGTGATAAGCCGTGAAACGCTTTGAGCATGACAAAAACCGTGATGTCGAGCAAAACGATATCAACAAACCCGAACAGGAAAAGCCCTTGCGTAAAGAAGAGATAACACCATAAAATATGCAATAAAAGCTGATAAATAAAAAGCATAACGGCTCTTGAATTGTTTTCTTTTGTTAAAATGATGTAAAACGACACAATCATTAAAACATATAAAACAGGCCATACGAAACGAAAAATTTCGTTTGGCGGATTAAGGGGCGGTAAAGTTAAACTCGGATAAAATGTATTAATGCCGAGATAAGAAAAATATGAAGAAAGGGCTGCCGTGAGGGCAATAAGGGCAAAACTGATTACAAATTTAAGAATATTTGACATGAAAACATACCTCCGATGGGCGAGATATAAGCATACAAAGAAAAATATTCAAGAGGTGTAAAAATTGCTTGTATTTTGTCAAAAAATATGTATGATAAGAGAAAAGAAAGGAAACAAAATGGCAAAAGAAACATACGGCACGAATGTGGAGTTTTTGGGCGGTAACAACGAAAACCGCATCGGCGCAAGCTCTATTTTGATTGAACATCGCGAAAAAGGCAAAAAAGAAAGCCGCATTATGATTGATGCCGGCTCACTCTTTGCACCGGATTGGTCAAACTATGATGCCGTGTTTGCCGATATGTCACCTTATTTTGAAAACCCGTATCAAAAATGCGAATATCCGGTTGACGGGCTTTTTATTACGCACTGCCACGAGGACCATATCGGGGCACTCGCTTATTTGGCGGTTGCAAAATATAAACTGCCCAAAATATATGCGAGCGAATATACGAGAGATTTTATATTAGACCAGATGAAAAAACTGAATGTGCCGGAAGAATATATCCCCGAATTTGAAGTTATTAAAGAAGGCCAAACGATTAAAATCGCCGATGATTTCGAAGTTTCGCCTTTTAATGTTTCGCACGCAACGTATGAGGCGTTGGCTTTTCATGTGCATACAAAAACAAATGGCAAAACAAATGCGGGCATGCTTTTTTCGGGGGACTACAACTTGGGCAAAGTTCCTTTAGGTAAAGGGCACAACGAGGAAACGTTTAAAGAAATTATTTCAACCAAGCCGTTGACGCATATTTTTATGGATTCGACCTCTGCAACAATGGAAGAAAAGGAAACGGTTACTTTTGAAAAGGCTGTTTCAAATACGGTGCGCGAACTGGATAAAAATTCTTCAAAGCAGGTGTTTTCTGCCGTGATTGCGCGCAGCGTTCAGAATTTGGCCATTGATTTGAAAGCCGCTTACCAAACCGGCAGACACGTTTTGATTGCGAGTTCGGGGCTTCGCCAAACCTATGAGATTTTAAGAGCGAGATTAAAAGATAATGACCCCGAATTACGCAAAATGTTTGGGATTAAAGAGGGCGAGGAATTTTATTTGGATTCGTTTATTCATGTGGCAAACACGACGGCCGATATACAAAGATTTTTGGAAAAATATGAGGCTTCTCAAAGATATATGATTATCAGCGGTGCTTTTGCCGAAGAAAAACACGGGCACAAATCTTGTTTGGTTTTGATGTCGGAGCAAAATAAGGTCAGCCGTGATTCGAGCGGTAAAACCAAAGGCAAAGGCTTGAGCGGACATCCGATATTTACGGCAGATGACAATACACTTTTTATGTTGCGGCAGCGTCCGATAGAAGATATTAACGGACCGCAACATCGTGCTTTGGTGGGAAGATTGCGGGCGTTGGGTTCGGTTGTTGTTTTAAACGGCGATACACCGGATGAAAAATATCAGCGCAGCGGTCACGCGAACAAAAGCGAAGCTCAAAAATTTTATGATTTGGCCGTACAAAATTGTGCCAATGCTTCGGAAATTAAAAAAGGACGGGAGAAAGTTGTTTTTGTGTCAGTGCACGGTGACCAGGAACAACTGAAGGCACAAAATGATATTTTTGAACAAAAAGGTGCTGAAGCGCTTCTTTGCGTGAATACGGATATGGTTCGCGTTGCAGAGGGAAAAACTCAAAAAATTGCCGGTCAGTCTTTTGAAAATCAATCTTGGATAGGTATTGAAAGAAATTCAATGAGCGGGCACGGCGTGGATGATGTGTTTATTTTTGATGTGTGTGATACAAACTTTATGAAAATCGATAATTTGTTTACGGTGATTAATATCAGCACCAATGCCAATCCGCACGCCAGAAAAGAAAACAATTATCATATGGCAAAAGCCCTCGAAGCCGCTTTGAAGTTGGAAGAAGAGGGAAGCTCTATGTCGAATATTCAAATCAGAAACCGTGTGCGCGGCGATAAAAGAGGGCGTGTGGTTGAAAGCTATTCTTACGGCGAGCTTGAAGATATGCGGGATAATCAATCAAAATCAAAGAATAAACCGCAATATATGCGTCATGGCCGCGGCGGCAGATAAAAGTTTCTGTGAAGTAATAAACTTTTCTTGTTTTTTTTGATGTTTCAATGATATATACTGCGCGCTATGAAGAAATTAACGCGTTATATTTCAGGACAAATCACAAGCGGTTTTCTGCTTGTGGTGTTTTCGTTGTTGTCAATGCTTTGGCTGACGCAATCGCTTCGATTTGTGGAGATGGTGACAAACAAAGGGTTGCCCTTAAGGCTGTTTGTTGAGCTTACTTCGCTTTTAATGCCGCAGCTTTTTGTTGTGCTTTCGCCGATTGCGGTGTTTTCGGCGGTTCTGTTTGTGTATAACAGATTGCTTGCGGATAGAGAACTTGTGATTATGCAGGCGGCGGGTATCAGCCCGTTAAGAAATGCCATGCCCGCGATTGTGGTGGGCGTTTTGCTTTCATTTTTTGCGATTTATGTTCAGAATATAGGGATTCCGGCATCGGAAAATGCTTTCAGACGTTTGGAATGGGAAGTTAAAAACAATGTGTCGCATTTGATGTTTCGGGAAGGCGAATTTACAAGCCTAAAAAATGATTTGACCGTTTTTATTACAAAACATGAAAAAGACGGCTCCGTTTCGGGGATTTTGCTCGTGGATGAAACAAACCCGAAGCAAAAAGTGACTTTATCGGCCAAAAAAGGCAGAATTGTTTATGAACAAGACCATCCGCACATTATTTTATTAAACGGTGCCAGACAGGAAATAGATGTTGAAAGCAACCGCTTTTCTTCGCTTAATTTTGAACGTTATTCCGTTGATTTGGGCGGTTTTGGAAAAGGCGGCCTGAAACCGGCAACTGTTCGCGAAAAAAGCATTAAAGAACTTTTGACTGCAGGTGAAAATGATGCGCTTTCGGAAGCGGAAAAGCGCAAATATATCGTTGAAGGAAACAGGCGCATAACGACACCGATTTATAATCTGCTGTTTGCTCTTTTGGCCTGCACGGGGCTTTTGGTCGGCAATTTTAACCGCCGCGGGCAGACAAAGATTATCAGCGTGTCGGTGTTTTTTATGATTTTGATTTTGGGTCTTGATTTGATTTTTACGAATTTGGCCGGCAAATTTTTATACTTTTTGCCGTTGTTGTATTTGAATTGTTTTGTGCCGCTTTTGATGTGTATGTATCTTTTGGTGTTTTACAATCCGTTCTTCTTTAATAAACTTAAAAACAAGGTAAGAGGGTTTGCCAATGCTGTTTAGAAAACTTTTCTGCCTTTTGTTTTTTGCTTGTTTGACGCTGCCGGTTTTGGCCGAACCGATTGCCGGCGAAGTTAAGAAAAAAGATGAACAAAGAGGGCCGTATGTTTCGTTTGAACCGAAGCAAAATATTACCGATATTTGGCAGAAACCGGATACAGAGGAAGATCCGGATATTTATTTTGATGCCGACGAGCTCAAAACAAATCAGAAAGAAAAAACAATAGAAGCCGTGGGACGTGTTGAAGTCAGACGCGGCAGTTTGACACTTTTGGCCGATAGATTGATTTATAACCAACAAACGAACACAATTTCGGCCTATGGCAATGTGATGTTGTATGAGCCGAACGGCACGAGAATTTTTTCGGAGGAAGTGAATTTAAGCGATAAATTGACGACGGCCGATATGAATAAAATCAGAGTGATTATGCGCGATGAAAGCAAACTTTGGGCCGAGCATTTTCATAAAAAAGCAAATGACAACAAAGTGATGCGTTATGTTGTTTTTACGCCTTGCGACTGTTGTGAGGAAAATGGCGGCAAGGCACCGCTTTGGCGCTTGAGAGCGCGTAAGGTGACGCACGATGCGGCAAAGAAAGACATGAATTACAATGGTGTGTTTTTAGATGTTAAAGATGTGCCTGTTTTATATTCGCCGTTTTTATCGCATCCGGACCCGACGGTTAAGCGCAGATCAGGTTTTATGCCGCCGAAAATCGGTAATTCGACGTATTTGGGCGGCACTTTCCAAGTAAACTATTTTTGGGATATTAACGAACATGCGGATATGTTGTTTTCGCCGATATTGACGACAGATAAAAACATTGTTTTGGGCGGACGTTATCGCGGATATCTTAATAAAGGGTATGTGGAAGCGGAAGGAACATATTTGGATGATGATAATCCGGCAAGGCCGAACAATCGCGGTAATTTGTTTTTGGAAGGGCGCTATGAATTAAACGATTTGTGGGTTGCTTCAACCAATTTGAAATATGCATCCGATACGTTGTATTTGAAAGAGCTCTCTTTGAAACATGATGATGAAGCATGGCTTACATCGGATTTGACTTTTGAAAGATTTGAAGGCCGCGATTATGCCTCCGTTCAGGCTTATTATTACAAATTAATCAGTTATGATTTGAAAACAAAAGATGCCGCACAATTTACAAAAATGAAATACAATAAGCCGCTTGTGATGCCGTTGATAGAATCTGAATTTATTTCGGAGCCGTCGGTTATGGGGTCGTATTTTAAGAATGATTATTCGGTTGCATCGCTTTATCATTCGGGCGGTAAGCAATCGCAACGCGCAACGATGATTAATTCATGGAATTTGCCGTGGACAAGCCGATTTGGCGAGAGATATAAAATTGTGGCTTCCGTGAAGACGGATGCTTATCATGTGGAAGAATATAAGTCGGGTGCATCCAAAAAAGAATATACCGGCAATCCGGTGCGCGTTTTCCCTCAACTCGGCGTTGAGTGGCGGTTGCCGTTTGTGAGGGCCAATGAAGAAACGCGTCAAATTTTGGAACCCGTTGTAGTGGGTGTGGTTTCGCCGAACGGCGGTAATAAAACAAGCCGGATTCCGAATGAGGACAGTCAGGATGCCTCGCTTGAAGATACAAATGTGCTCGATTTGAACAGATATGCCGGTTATGATAAAAATGATAACGGCAGCCGCATCAGTTACGGCTTGAATTGGAGCAGCTACGGCAATATTATGGGGCGCACATCCGCCTTTTTGGCGCAAAGCTATCAGTTAAACAAGCAAACGAGTTTTTCGGACCAAACGGGCAACGACGGACATTTTTCGGATTATGTGGGTCGTGTTTATGCCGCACCGGCTGATTATTTGAATTTGATTTATCGCTTTAGGTTAGACAGAGAAGATTATAATTTGAAATATAATGAACTGGCGGCTAAATTCGGCACAAATATGTTGAATTTATATGTTTCTTACATATATATGCAAAAAAATCAAAATGCTTCGGAATCGCTTTCGGAAAGAAACGAGCTTTATACCTCGCTTCATGTGGCGCTGACACGTGATTGGGCTTTGAATATTTACAACAGACAGGATTTGGTGCACAACGGGGGATCTTTGGAACATGGCGGTAATTTGATTTATGAAGATGAATGTTTTATGTTTGTAACAAATGTTAAAAAATCTAACTCAAGCGACCCGGAACTTGATGACGCGTATGAATTTACGTTTTCATTTTACTTAAAGACTTTGGGTGGATTGGGCGATTAAAAAGGAGAACAATTTTGAAATATATTTTCTTTGTTTTGAGTATGATGCTTTCTTTGAATGCGATGGCGCAAAATGTTTCGGCTTCGGATTTGGATGCGGCGGCACGAAGTGCCAAAAGCGGTTCGGTGATGTTTATGCAACCGCAGGAAACGCAAGATTATGAGAGACAGCGCTATGAAGAAGAGATGCGCGCAAGAGCTCAATATGAAGCCGAAATGCGTGCACGTGAAGAGGCCTTAAGAAGAGCGGAAGAAGAGCGCTTGAGAGCTTTGAGGCCGGTTAATCTGTTTGGAAATACCTTGAAAATTTATGCAACCGTGAACGGGGAGGTGCTGACCACAAAAGATATGCAAAAACAGGCAAATCTTTTTGTGGCAACGACACAAATTCCGATTACGGAACAAAACAAAAAAATGGTTTTGGAAAAAGTTTTTCAAGAGGCGGTTGAAACAAAGCTGAAATTGCAAGAAGCAAAAAAGAACAAGATTTCTATCAGTCCGAAAGAATTAAATGAAGGAATCAATAATTTTGCGAAAATAAACGGTTTAACGGTTGAGCAATTGCAGGGCATGCTGAACCGGACACAAGTGGATTCGAAAGTTTTTGCCGAGCAGATTAAGGCTGAAATGGCGTGGGGACGTTTGGTTCAGATGAAAGCGGCACAAAGTGTGCGGGTTTCAAAAAATGATATTAAAAATGCCATTTCGCTGATTACACGTGATAAAAACAAACAAAAATTTATGGCCTCCGAAATTGTGATTGCTAAAAAAGACGGGCAGCATATCGGGGTGCTTGTTCAGAATTTGCGTGAAGACCCGCGATTTGAACTTTATGCCATGCAATTTTCACAAAGCCCGACGGCTAAAAACGGCGGTAATTTGGGTTGGGTGAGCGCCGAACAATTACCCGATAAGTTGGCTTTGGTACTTAAAAACATGAAAGAAGGCGAAGTTTCGGAGCCGATTTTAATCGGGACGGATTATTATATTTTAAAACTGACGAAAAAGTATACGCCGGGTGTTGATAAAATGCCTGTTCCGTCAGAAAAGGAAATTTCGCTTATGCTCGAAAATAAAAAATTGGAAGAAGTGGCGAGCAAATATATGCGTGACTTAAGAAATAAGGCGGTTATTGAACGGAACGCTTAAATGGAATTTGAAAAAACATTAAGACAAACCGTTGATGAATATTGCTTGATGGCTAAAAAAGCCTTGGGGCAGAATTTTTTGCTTGATCAGAATATTACGGACAAGATTATTCATCTTTCGCTTTCAGGCCAAAATATGACCGATTTTAAGAATGCGGATGTTTTTGAAATAGGGCCGGGGCCGGGCGGCTTGACACGCGCGATTTTAAAACAATATCCAAAAAGTTTGACGGTTGTTGAGGCCGATGAACGTTGTTGCGCCATTATGCAGGATTTGAAAACGCAGACAAAATGCGATATGAATATTATTCAGGGTGATGCCTTAAAAACGAATGTGAGCGCGTTGGGCCTAAAAAATTTGCAGATTGTGAGCAATTTGCCGTATAATATTTCGGTGCCCCTTTTAATGGGCTGGATGGAGAATCTCGAAAGTATTGCGGCAATGACCTTGATGTTTCAAAAAGAGGTTGCCGACCGTATTTTGGCGCCGATTAAGACGAAAGATTACGGGCGTTTGTCCGTGATGGCGCAACTTAATTGCAAAATTGAAAAATTGATGACATTAAAACCGGAATGTTTTGTGCCCGCGCCGAAAATTTATTCTTCTGTTTTGCTTTTTAAGCCACTTTCCGAAAGGCCCGAAAAAGAAGAGATGCAAAAAGTGGCACGATTAACGATGGCCGCTTTTGCGCAACGTCGCAAAATGATTAGACAGAGTTTGAAAAGCGTGCCGAATATTGAAAAAATATGCTTGGCGGCCGGCGTGCCGATGACCGCGCGAGCGGAGGAAATCAGCCCCGAACAATATTTGCTGATGGCTCAAAGCGGCCTTTTTTAAAAAAAATTATTTTTTGCTTGATTTCAAACAAAAGATTGTTTATAAGAGGATTGTTTTAGCGGGCGCTTAGCTCAGTTGGTCAGAGCATCTCGTTTACACCGAGAGGGTCGGGAGTTCGAATCTCTCAGCGCCCACCATAAAAAAAACTGCCTTAATGGCAGTTTTTTTTATGGTGGGGCGACGATTTGTTAATTTTCAAGCCGACGGCAGGCGAGCGCAGAAAATGTTACAAATCAAGTGACCGAGGCTTTCTTTGCGGTTGCAAGCTGTTGCGAAGCAAGCGCTTAGAAAACGAGAAAGCATAAAAAAAGCCACCTTTTGGGGTGGCTTTTTTTTATGGTAGCAGAGGTTCAAACTCCCGAAAGAAGGGAGTTCGGAATCGCGGTTTTTGCCGGTATATTGTCGGCAAAAGACAAGATTGACGAAGTCACTACAAGGCAAATTGATTTTAGATTCGGAAGACCCCTTGACGCACTCGGCTTATCGCCTCGGCGAGGGGTGACGGCTTAAAGTAGCGTTAAAATGCGTGATAAGAAAAAAGCCACCTTTTGGGGTGGCTTTTTTTTATGGTAGCAGAGGTTCGAACTTCCGAAGAAAGGGAGTTCGGAATCGCGGTTTTTGCCGGTATATTGTCGGCAAAAGACAAGATTGACAAAGTCACTACAAGGCAAAGATTGATTTTAGATTCGGAAGACCCCTTGACGCACTCGACTTATCGTCTCGGCGAGGGGTGACGGCTTAAAGTAGCGTTAAAATGCGTGATAAGAAAAAAGCCACCTTTTTAGGTGGCTTTTTTTATTGGAGCAGGTAACGGGCTTATTACGCTTCGCTTCATTCACTGCGCTCATCAGCCTTGAAGGCTGACCGTGATACATCGTCTCACTTTCGCTTGTAGTCGAACCCGCTTGTGCGTGTTCGCTTCCCTCTGTTCCAATAAAAAAAACGCCTTTACGGCGTTTTTTTTTATTGGAGCAGGTAACGGGAATCGAACCCGCATTAAAAGCTTGGGAAGCTCTCATTCTACCATTGAATTATACCTGCATCGGCTTTAATGAGTTTTATATAGCATATATGAAAAAGAAAAATCAAGCTTTTTTTATAAATTCTTCAAGGCTAAGGCTTCAAGTTCTTTGAGTTTGTCGCGGTAAACCATGGCTTGCTCAAACTCGAGATTAAGAGCTGCTTCTTTCATCAGCTTTGTATACTCTTTGATTTGTTTTTCAAGATTTTTGATTTGTTCGGGTTCGGGGAGGGCATTCTTTTCGAAGTTTGTTTCACTCATTTCGGCAAGGCTTGAAGAGATGCTCTTTTGAATGGTTTTCGGAGTGATGCCGTGCGCTTTGTTGTAGGCTTCTTGTTTGGCACGGCGGCGATTTGTTTCATCTATGGCGGCTTTAATCGAATCGGTGATTTTGTCGGCATATAAAATTACTCTGCCGTGTGCGTTTCGGGCGGCGCGGCCTATGGTTTGAATGAGTGAACGTGTGGAACGCAAAAAGCCTTCTTTATCGGCATCTAAAATGGCAACAAGCGAACATTCGGGGATATCAAGCCCTTCTCGAAGCAAGTTGATGCCGACCAAAACATCAAACACGCCGAGCCTTAAATCACGAATGATTTCAATGCGTTCCAATGTGTCGATATCAGAATGCATGTAGCGCACCTTAAGGCCGTTTTCGTGAAAATAAGAGGTAAGGTCTTCGGCCATTTTTTTGGTGAGGGTTGTGACCAAAACACGTTCGCTCTTGGCCGCCGTTTCACGGCATTCGTGCATTAAATCATCGATTTGCGACGCGGCCGGTCGGATGATGCATTCGGGGTCAATCAGCCCCGTCGGGCGAATAACCTGTTCGGCAAAAACACCTTGGCTTTCTTTTAATTCAAAATCACCGGGGGTGGCTGAAACAAAGATGGTTTGCGGACGCATGGCATCCCACTCTTCAAATTTTAAGGGGCGGTTATCCAAACACGAAGGCAGACGAAAACCATAGTCGGCAAGCGTTGACTTGCGGTTAAAATCGCCGCGATACATGGCGCCTATTTGCGGCACGGAAATATGGCTTTCATCAATAAATAAAACGGCGTTTTTCGGTAAGTATTCAAAAAGCGTTGGCGGCGGCTCGCCCGGGTTTCGGCCGGTTAAATAGCGCGAATAGTTTTCAATGCCTTTGCAATGACCCATCGCCTGAAGCATTTCGAGATCAAAACGTGTGCGCTGTTCCAAACGCTGGGCCTCTAAAAGTTTGCCCTCTTTTTTGAGCTCGTTAAGACGCAGGCCTAAATCTTCTTTGATGTGTGTGATGGCCTGTGAAAGGGCCGGCCGCGGGGTGACATAATGGTTGGCCGGATAAACCGTGATTTCTGTTAAATCCGCCGTTTTTTTGCCGGTAAGCGGGTCAAATTCGGCTATGGATTCGACCTCGTCGCCGAAAAATGTGACACGCCATGCGCGGTCTTCATAGTGTGCGGGAAAAATTTCGAGCGTGTCACCGTTTAGGCGAAAAGTGGAACGCGTGAACGAAATTTGGTTGCGCACGTAAAGAAGCTCGGCTAAATGACGGCAAATTTCCGTCGGGTCAATTTCATCGCCGATTTTTAAGGTAAATACCATGGACGAATACGATTCCATGCTGCCTAAACCGTAAATGCACGAAACGGAGGCGACGATAATGACATCGGACGATTCCAAAACGTTTCGGGTGGCACCGTGACGCATACGGTCGATTTGTTCGTTGATGGCAGAATCTTTTTCAATGTATGTGTCTGTTTTCGGAATGTAGGCTTCGGGCTGGTAGTAATCATAATACGAAACGAAATATTCGACATGATTGAAAGGGAAAAATTCTTTCATTTCGGAATAAAGTTGGGCGGCTAAAATTTTGTTTGGCGCCATAATGAGCGCCGGCCGCTTAACCTGCTCAATGATTTTGGCCATGGTAAAGGTTTTGCCGGACCCCGTGACGCCGAGCAAGACTTGATTTTTAAGACCGTTTTTTAAACCGTCAACCAATTCTTTGATGGCCTCGGGTTGGTCACCCGAAGGTTCAAAAGGGCTTTCGACTTTGAATTCGCGTTGTATCATGAGGCGCATTATAACACAAGAAAAGATAAATAAAATATTTTTTGTTTGGTTCTTGACAAGCCCACTTTGAAACACTACCTAATCAATAGTTGAAACTTTAACGCAAAGGAAAGATAAATGAAAGTTAAACCGTTACATGATCGCGTTTTGGTTAAACGCATTGATGATGTTCAAAAAACAGCCGGCGGCATTATTATTCCGGATACGGCTAAAGAAAAACCTTCGGAAGGTATTGTTGAGGCCGTTGGAAACGGGCGTGTTACCACAGACGGTAAGCTTGCGCCGATGACGGTAAAAGAAGGCGACCGCGTTTTGTTCGGTAAATATGCCGGCACGGAAATTAAAGTTGACGGGCAGCCGAGACTCATCATCAGAGAAGAAGATATATTGGCAATTGTTGAATAAGGAAAGGATAAAATAAAATGGCAGCAAAAGATATTGAATTTGGGACAAATGCGCGCGCAAAAATGCTTAAAGGCGTTGAAAAGCTCGCAAAAACGGTGAAAGTTACTTTAGGGCCTAAAGGGCGCAATGTGATGCTCGATAAATCATACGGTGCACCGAAAATCACGAAAGACGGTGTGTCGGTGGCAAAAGAAGTGGAGCTTTCCGATAAATTTGAAAATATGGGCGCACAACTCGTTAAAGAAGTGGCTCAAAAAACAGCCGATAAGGCCGGTGACGGCACAACAACGGCAACCGTTTTGGCCGAAGCCATTATTACCGAAGGATGCAAGGCCGTGGCTGCCGGTATGAACCCGATGGACTTAAAACGCGGTATTGATATGGCCGTTGAGGTTGTGATTGAAGATGTGAAAAAACGCTCGAAAGCCATTCAGACTTCGGCTGAAATCGCTCAAGTCGGTACCATTTCGGCCAACGGCGATACATCTATCGGCGAATATATTTCAAAAGCAATGGAAAAAGTGGGCAATGACGGTGTGATTACCGTTGAAGATGCCAAAGGTTTGGATACCGAACTCGATGTGGTGGAAGGTATGCAGTTTGACAGAGGGTATTTGTCGCCTTACTTTATGACCAATGCCGAAAAAATGAATTGCGAATTTGATAATCCGTATATTTTGTTTTATGACCAGAAAATTTCGAGCTTGCAACCGATGTTGCCGATTTTGGAAGCCGTTGTGCAATCGGGCCGTCCGCTTTTGATTGTGGCCGAAGATATTGAAGGCGAAGCTTTGGCAACCTTGGTTGTGAACCGTATCAGAGGCGGTTTGAAAGTTTGCGCGGTGAAAGCACCGGGATTTGGCGACAGAAGAAAAGCCATGCTTCAGGATATGGCAATTTTGACCGGCGGTCAGGTGATTTCAGAAGAGCTCGGCATGAAGATTGAAAATGCCGATTTGAGCATGCTCGGAACAGCCAAACGCGCCGAAATCACAAAAGATGACACCACCATTATTGACGGTGCCGGTGATAAAGAAGATATTAAAGCCAGAACAGCTCAAATTAAGCAGGAAATCGAAGCCACAAAATCGGATTATGACCGCGAAAAACTGCAGGAACGTTTGGGCAAACTTTCGGGTGGTGTGGCCGTTTTGAGGGTTGGCGGTGCTTCGGAAGTGGAAGTTAAAGAGAAAAAAGACCGCATTGATGATGCATTGAACGCAACGCGTGCAGCCGTTAAAGAAGGCGTTGTGGCCGGCGGCGGCGTAGCGTTGTTGTATGGCACAAAAGCTTTGGAAAGCTTAAAGCCGGTAAATGATGACCAAAAAGTCGGTATTAACATTATCAGAAAAGCTTTGCAGGCACCGATTCGCCAGATTGCCGAAAATGCCGGTGTTGACGGGGCGGTTGTTGTCGGTAAACTTTTGGAAAGCAAAGACACCAATTACGGCTACAATGCACAATCGGGCGAATATACCGATATGATTAAAGAAGGTATTTTGGACCCGACCAAAGTGGTGCGCACGGCTTTGCAAGATGCCGCATCGGTTGCGGGGCTTGTGATTACGACCGAAGCGATGGTGACCGAAACGCCGCAAAAAGAATGCCACTGCCATGGTGAAGCCGGCGGTATGGGCGGCATGCCGGGCGGTATGGGCTTTTAGGCTGAGGATTAAAGAAAAAAAAGACTCTGTTTCGGAGTCTTTTTTTCTTTTTTTGTTGCAAAATTGAAAAAAATATGCAATAATCAAAAACTGAAAGAAAATTTTTGTTTAACCTTATAAATTAAGAGAAGAATTATGACAGTTACATCACTCGAAAATCTGAACACGCTTGTTTTGAGCGAAAAGCTTAACGAATTTATTGCCGGTGAAGGCGCCAAAGCTTTGGCAAAGAACTGCCGCTTGGTGAGAATGTCGCTTTGTGAAAAAGTGCATCACTTCCCGATTAATATTCCTTTTATCGCCGCCGCTGTCGAATGCGAAGGTGGTAAGCAGGCCGTTTTCTTTATCAAGCGCAAGAAATATGCGATGATTGACGGCTCGGCTGTTTCGTCTTCGAAGAATGTGGGCGAAAGCTTTGAGATCGACAACGTGAAATATGTTCTCGAGGGGACAATTAACGGAATGCCGCGCTACAAACCGGTGTTTCCGAAGGCCCGCACACGCAAGGCCGTTGAGGTTGAAGAATAAACAATCTTAATATTTTTTGTATGAACAGAATTATTTTTGGTGCAACGGCGCTGTTAGGTTTGGCGCTTGTTGCGAATGTCGGTTCCCGCGAACCGAAAGGAAATGGGAACATGTGTTCGGCGAAGCTGGCTCTTGTGGCAGACACAGGGCGTAAGATGCCGGCACAGAAGAAGTTTCCGCGTCAGGAACGTCAGTTTGCCATTGAGGTGACGGACGAGGCGCTTGAGGAACTCCGGCGGATTAACAAGCACGCGCACAGCGTGATGCAAGCCGAAATCTTTTACAAGAGAAGATAGAAAGAAGCCCCTTTTGAAAGGGGCTTTTTTTTAAGATATGTTTTAAAAAACTAGAGATTGGGAAGCGGGATACGAAAGCGTTGCGGCTTAAGAGGGCAACGATATTCTTCATTGTATGTTTCTATGATTTCTTGGAACAACGGTTTGATGAAACCTTCACGATCAAACAATTTGGCAACGATAAAATCCTTAAAGTTTTTTTCGTTGATGTAAGCTTCATCATAAACTTGATGCAAGCCTTCTCT
>Ga0310786_10005237_pt1 | contig 17708 bp, 12 predicted proteins | sample AusTroGonzalo_MG_FD_203881 | JGI IMG/M metagenome (GOLD analysis project Ga0310786, IMG submission 203881) | Bovine rumen microbial communities from tropical cattle in Woodstock, Queensland, Australia - Gonzalo_03 (v2) (version 2) | ecosystem: Host-associated > Mammals > Digestive system >... | reverse complement strand
TGCCCAGACGAAAAGTGTGGATGAGATCGAGCGTTTCTGGCATTCCGGCAAGTCGATAGTGTTGCTGCACGGCGTGACGAGCAGCGGCAAGACGGATGTGTATATCCATCTGATCAGCAAGGAGTTGGAGCAAGGGAGAAACGTGCTGTATCTGGTGCCGGAGATTGCCCTGACAACTCAACTGACCAGCCGGTTGCAGCGTATTTTCGGCGACAGGCTGATTGTCTATCACAGTCGTTTTACAGACGCTGAACGGGATGATCTCTACCATGCTTCCGCCAAAGCCGAACCGCATGTGGTGATAGGCGCCCGTAGTGCGGTGTTCCTGCCGATACCGGATGTGGGGCTGGTGATTGTGGACGAAGAGCATGAGACGAGCTACAAGCAGGAGGAACCGGCTCCTCGCTACCATGCCAGGACCGCGGCAATCATGCTTGCCAAAGAGCATGGCGCACATGTGCTGCTGGGGACGGCCACGCCATCGATAGAGAGTTATTATCTGGCGCAAAAAGGCGTGTACGGATTGGTGGCGATGATCGAGCGTTATGCAGGCATAGAGTTGCCGCAGATAGAGTTGATAGACCTCAAGCGTCAATATTTCCGCAAGGAGATGTACGGTCATCTGAGCGACCCGCTGGTGGAGGCGATGCGCAGCACGCTGGCGGAGGGCAAACAGGTGATCCTGTTCCAAAACAGGCGGGGATATGCTCCGTTGCTGCAATGCGTGCAGTGCGGTCAGACGCCGCGTTGCGTGCAATGCGACGTGCCCTTGACGCTGCATATGCAGGCTCGTGAGATGCGGTGTCATTACTGCGGCTACAGGATGCCGATACCGAGTGTCTGCCCGCATTGCGGCGGCGAACTTAAAGTGCAGGGATTCGGTACCGAACGTATCGAAGATGAGGTGCAGCAGCTGTTTCCCGAGGCGCGTGTGCTGCGAATGGATCTGGATACGACGCGCAACAAATCGGCGTATCAGGATATCATCAATGCCTTTGCCAATCACGAGTGCGATGTGTTGATCGGCACGCAGATGGTGACGAAAGGGCTGCATTTCGATGATGTGCAGCTGGTGGGAGTGATCAATGCCGACCCGCTGTTGAACCAACCCGATTTCCGGGCCTATGAGCGTGCCTATCAGATGCTGGAGCAGGTGGCAGGACGTAGCGGACGTAGCGGCAAGCGCGGCAAAGTGATGATTCAGACTTTTGATGCAGAAAACGAGCTGTTCCGTATGGTGCAGAATCATGACTACGGGCAACTGTACCGCACGCAGATAGCGGAGCGAGAGATGTTCAGATATCCCCCGTTTCATCGGATAATATGTGTGCAGTTGCGCCACCATGACATGCGTCGTGTGGAGGATGCCGCCGGAGTGTTGCAGCAACGCATGCAGCTGATTTTCGGCGGACGCGTGTCCGGAGTGGTGGTGCCGTCCGTGGCCCGCATACAAGCCTACCATATACGTCATGTGCTGCTTCGCATCGAGCAGACGGCACGTATGGATCACGCCAAACAGCGCCTATGGGAGGCCATCGCCTATCTGCAAACCCGGGAAACAGGAAAGAATATACAAATCATTGTGGATGTAGATCCCATGTAATCCGTATCGACGAAGAGTTATGAAAATGGAGTTTTTGGACTTTAAGTATCCCACCGAGGAAGAGCAATGCCGCCATCGCGTGGCGTATATCAACGAGATGATTGAGACAGGTCGTGCAAACATTTTGGTGGAGGAAGGAGAGAAATGGCATGAGCAGCAGTTGGAGCGTATAGCAAGCGCCATTTGTGAACGTCAGGAAGTGAAGGTGGTGCTTTTGGCAGGGCCTTCATCCAGCGGCAAGACAAGCACCTCGCATCGCTTGTGTCTGGAGCTGTTGGCTAAGGGCAAACAGCCGGTGGCATTGTCGCTGGACAACTGGTTCGTCAATCCTGGCGAGACACCATTAGACGAAAACGGCAAACATGATTACGAGAGTATATATGCCCTGGACCTGAAACTGTTGGAGAGCGATCTGAAACGCTTGATAGCAGGTGAGGTGGTGGAACTGCCGGAGTTCAATTTCGTGGAAAACATGCGTGAATACAACGGTCGGCGATTGCAGTTGAAGCCGGAGAACATATTGGTGATAGAGGGTATCCATGCCCTGAATCCCATATTGACGGAGCATATCGATGCAGTCTGCAAATACAAGGTGTACATAGCGCCGATGAGTCCTATCTCGTTGGACGGTGAGCGCTGGATACCTACCTATGCCAACCGCCTGCTGCGCCGCATGTCGCGAGACCTGCGCACACGCGGTCATTCGCCGCAGGACACGATACGACTCTGGCCGTCAGTCCGTGCCGGAGAAATCAAATGGGTAGAACCGTTCCAGAAAGAAGCCGATGCCGTTTTTGACACCAGTATGGTCTACGAACTGCCTGCCATCAAGGTCGATTTGGAGCGTGCGTTACAGACGGTGCCGGCGGCTTCGGACGAATACCATGTTGCAGCCGAACTGCTGGATTTCCTGAGTTTCTTTGAGCCGCTCGAGGCGAGATATATTCCGCGTACCTCTATTCTGCGCGAATTCATCGGAGGTTCGCAGTTCAATGTAGGGTGAAAAAGGTGTTCCGTTAACGTAACGGATAGTTTTGGCGAAGCAGCTCGAATGATTCGGGCTGTTTCTTTAGTTGTGCGGTGATCCGTTCCAGCCATCCGGGGGTATTGTCCCCTTTGGAAACAGGCGTTGAAATCGGGGGAATCGGCGATAAACCCAAAGTGTCGGCGATGGCATCCAGACACATTTGGGTGGCATTGCGTTTTCCCGCTATCGAATAGCCGGCGATATGCATCGAGGCACGAAAGGCATGTGCGAGCACATCGGCGTTCAGGAGCGGTTCGTTCTCCCAGGTGTCGATGATGTACGGATGCCCGCTGCTTAGCAGCGCTTGCTCGTCCACGATGCCTCCGCGTGCCGCATTGATGATCCACGCATGGGGTCGGCAGCCTTGGAGAAAAGCTTGGTCACAGAGATGACGGGTCGATGGATCCAGCGGTGTGTGAAACGTGATGATATCGCAATTCTGTGCGATGGAATCGAGCGAAACGCCGATGCCTTTGGGCGGATCGTTGAGCAGGATCTCATAGCCTTTGCGTCTGGCCATATCGGCTACCAAGGATCCTACATGTCCCACTCCGACGATTCCGATGCTCGCAGGCTGGTGAGGGAATACGGATACAGATTCGATTTCCCGGAGCGCCTCTTCCACATAGTCGCATACGGCTTGTGCATTGCACCCCGGACACGACATCCATCGGATGCCCTGCGCCTCACAATAGGCGGTGTCAATATGGTCGTAGCCGATGGTGGCTGTACAGACCATCTTGACGCGTGAGCCTTGCAGTAATGTTTTGTCAATATGCGTACGCGTGCGTACGACCAGCACATCCGCCTCGCGAATGGTATCATTCGTGATTTGCTCCGATTCCATCGGATAAATCTGCACATCCGGCCAATGGGAATGTACCGCTTCTGCGAGGAACGGGATATGTCGGTCGCAAACGATGGTCATGCGTATTTGATATTGTCAATGAGTCGTACCGGTCCGCAATAGACGGTGACGCATCCGATGGCGTGTTTGAAGGTGTCGGTGGGCAGCAAGGTTGTCTGGTCCACTATCTCGTAGTATTCCACTTCCAGGCCGTCTACGGCATTGATGGTGTCAATCACGCGCTGCTGTACAGAAGCCACCGTGGCATTCGGCTCTTTCGCCCATTCGAGCGAGGCAAACAGCGTGCGTGAAATGGCGAGTGCCGTCTGTTTCTCTGTCTCGGATAGACGCTCGTTGCGGCTGGAGAGTGCAAGGCCGGACGCTTCGCGAACGATAGGACAGCCGATGATTTGCAGTTGGCCGAATGTGCCTGCCATAGTGCTGCGTTCTGCCATATGGTGGATGATAGCCAGCTGCTGGTAGTCTTTTTCGCCGAAATAGGCGCGGTCGGGTTGTACGAGATAGAAAAGGCGGCTCACCACTTGCACCACGCCGTTGAAGTGTCCGGGGCGCATTTTGCCTTCCATCACCTGGTCGAGGCCGGCAAAGTCGAACGCGAACGTGGTGTTCATCTCTTCAGCGGAATACATCTCTTCCGGCGTCGGGGCAAATACAAAATGCGCACCGATGCTGCTCAGCAGTTGCGCGTCACGTTCGATGTTACGCGGATACTTGGCCAGATCCTCTTTGTTGTTGAACTGGGTAGGGTTGACAAACACCGAAACGACACAGATATCGTTCTCGCTTACGCATCTGCGCACGAGACTCGCATGGCCTTCGTGAAGGGCACCCATTGTGGGTACCAGACCAATCGTTTTGCCTGCAGATTTGCATGCCAGAATGGCGGTCTGCAATTCCTGTTTTTTGGTTATGATTTGCATAGTTTTTTAATGATTATTTCAAAAAAGCCTGCAAAGTTAGTTAAAAATACTCGAAAAATAAAATTTTTCGTGAAATTTTTTCGTAATATCAAATTTTTTTTGTACCTTTGCATTGCGAAAAAGCGTGTAAGCCTATGAAAGAGCCCAATCGGATATTATTTATCTCCCAGGAGATGTACCCATTTTTGGCTGAAGAGACGCCCATCCGTATGCTAAACCGCAAGATGCCGGAGTATTTTCAGAGCCATGGTTATGAAACGCGCACCTTTATGCCCAAGTTCGGCGAGATCAACGAGCGTCGCAACCAGTTGCACGAGGTGATTCGCCTGTCCGGCATGAACCTTATCATCGAGGATAGCGACCATCCGTTGCTTATCAAGGTGGCATCTATTCAGGCGGCTCGTATTCAGATTTATTTCATCGACAACGACGATCTCTTCCATCGCCGCAAAGGTGTGGTGGACGAAAAGGGCGTGGAGTATAAGGACAACGACGACCGCACTATTTTCTTTGCGCTGGGGGCTGTGGAGACGGTGAAAAAACAACGCTGGACGCCGAATATCATCGTGTGCTCTGGCTGGATGTCGGCGTTGGCTCCGCTGTATCTGAAGAAGGCTTATGCCGATGAGCCGTTTTTCGCCAATGCCAAGGTGGTGCTGGCGCTGGATGACCAGGAGTACACCACGCCGTTCGGCACGAAGTTCTCCGACAAACTGCGCGTGGACGGTATCACCAACACCGACGTGCGTGCCATTGCGGGTTTCCCGGTAGGGTACGAAGAGCTGATGCGTCTGGCAATCGACTATTCGGATGCGATTGTCTATGCTACGCCTCATGTCAATCAGCGCTTGATGAATTATGCGGAAACCAAGGGCAAACCCATTCTGACCTATGAAGAAGCGGCTGATTTCGATGCTACGGGCCGTCGTCAGTGGGAGTTCTACCAGGGATTGCTGCAGCAGGAGAAGAAGGAAGAGTGAAACGTCATTTGTTTGTTATAGGACTTGTAGTGGCGCTGTGTGCCGGATGGGCGGGTTGTAAGAACGATGTGCCCAATGCCGGAAGCGCTGTGTTGGACGATGATGACGCCATCATCGTGTTGGCGGATACGTTTTCGTTGGTGTCATCGATTGTATCGCATGATGCGATCGTTTCCCAGACCGACTCGTTTCTCTTGGGCGAGTTGGAGACGGACTATGGCTTGTTGCAGGCACGTATCCTGACCCAGTTCGCCTGTCCTGAAGGCTACCATTATCCGGAAAATGCGGAGATAGACTCTATTTGCCTGTTCATGTATTATTCCAGTTGGGTGGGAGACGGTTATTCGCCTCTCGCGGTGGATGCCTATCTGATGGATAAGGCTACGTTCAGTTATCTCCGTCCTTACACCACTGACATTGATGTGGATGACTATTGTTCGCGCGACAAGAGTGTGCTGACCAACCATCGTATCGTGGTGGCTACCGAGCGCTTGGACTCGGTGCAAAACAGCAGCGGCACGTATATCCCGATGCTGCGGATGCGGCTCAATGATGATTTCACCGACTATTTCGGTTCGATTCGTTCGTTCGAGGACCAGGACTCTTTCAACCAGCTGTTCAAAGGCCTGATGATCGAGAGTTCGTTCGGCTCATCTACCGTGCTGAACATTACTGATGTCGCGTTGGGTGTGTACTACCATTTCTCGTATTCCAAGGCGGGCAAGGACACTACGGTCAGCGACATGAAGGCTTTCTATGCCAACTCGGAGGTGCGTACCATCAACCAGATCCAGTATCTGGACAAGGAGGAGTGGGTGAATAATATGCGGGGCGACTCGCTAATCCTTAATTATATTATTGCGCCCGCGGGCGTGTACACGCGCGTAACGTTCCCGATGCAGGAGATGGTGGAAGATATCTTCGAGCACCTGTTGATAGACAGTCTGGGCGATCTGATGTACCTGTACAAACGCCCCTATGTGAACAAAGCGCAGGTGCGCGTAGAGGTGACGAATGTCTTCACTGGCACGGAAGCCACCAAGACGCGCAATGACTGGCTGCAACCGGCAAGCCATATGCTGCTGGTCAAAGAGAATAGCGTAGAGCGGTTCTTTGCCAACAAGGAGTTGCCCTCGGATACATGTGCCTTGCTCAGTTCGCTTATCCAGGATACCGATTCCTTAGGAGATGCTATCTACTACTACTCGTTCGATATGTCGGATCTGCTGACCCGCCAGCTGCGTCAGGACACGCAGGATGAGCAGTTGAATATGGTGCTGGTGCCGGTTACTGTCGCTACTGCTACCAGCAGTTCGTCTTCCACTACCACCATCACGTCCGTCAAGGAGCAGCAGACGATTTCTGCCACCCAGATCTATTCCGCCTCCAACGGCATGGACCTCAAGATTGTCTATAGCGGTTTCTAAATCCGATAGCCTGTATATACAATAAACGCACTCATGTCGAGTGCGTTTATTCGTTTATTGCGCTATGGATTACAGCGAAGCCTGATAGGCAGCGGCATCCATTAGGGTGTCCAGCTCGCCGGCATCTTTGACGGAGATCTTGATGATCCATCCCTCGCCATACGGGTCGTTGTTGACCAACTCGGGCTGGGCGTCCAGAGCTTCGTTCAACTCAAGCACTTCGCCCGTCACAGGCATATTCAGGTCACTTACCGTCTTCACGGCTTCTACCGAACCGAAGACCTCGCCCTGGCCTACTGTCTCGCCCAAGGTAGGTACATCAATAAAGACGATCTCTCCCAGTTCGGATTGAGCGTAATCGGTGATACCTACATAGGCCGTCTCGCCCTCAACGCGAATCCACTCATGTTCGCTGGTGTAGCGCAAATTTTCAGGAAAATTCATAATGCTATTGATACAAATGGTTGTGTATTAACGATGATTATTTCTTGGGTTCGCTCGGAATCTGGTTACCCAGCGTGGACATCGCGCAACGGAAACCGATCTTCGATGAGCTCTTGTCCTGGTCCAGATAACGACGGGTGGACGGGTTGAGCCAGTAGATACGGTCAGCCCACGAACCGCCTTTATATACACGCGATTTCTGGCTTACGCGCGGAGCCAGGATATCTGTCATATCAATCTTGTACGGCTTTTTCACGCCGGTGGTATCCAGCGGATAGTCGGTGTCAATCAAGCTGGCGTAGTCGCCATCCAATACGTTACGCTTGTCGTCTGCCGGTCCCCAGGTCATTTTGATGCAACCGAGCGAATCCAACTCGTAGTTGCCTTCCTCGTTCTTGGCTGGTGTAGCGTAGATGTTTCCACGGAAGGCGTTGTATTCGCTTGCGTCCTGGAAACTGGTCTCACGATACACATCCATCACCCATTCGTTCACGTTTCCGGCCATGTTGTATAGTCCGAATTCGTTCGGAGCGAACTCATATACAGGGTTGGTGATCACGTGACGGTCGTTGAGCGCACCGCTCACACCCATCATGTCGCCTCGACCGCGGATGAAGTTGGCCTGCATCTCACCCGTACGGTTTTCCATCTCACGCGGATGGTAGCCCGACCAGGGATAGATTTTTCCCTCGATGGTCAGTCCGTCTTCTCCGGCTACCGGAGCAAAAGCGGCAAACTCCCACTCGGCCTCGGTAGGCAGACGATAACCGGTCACGAAAATACCGTCGTTGCTGTTCACTTTGCGGTTACGACCCTGGCTGTCGCGTTTAGGCTTGCGGCCGAAATCGGGGATATACTCTTCATCCAGCAGATACTTCTGGGTGTTGAATACGAACTTGTCGCGTATCCAGTCGTAGCCGGGACGATACAGTGTGATTTTCTGCGTCGGATCCTCGGGACTGGTCTCTTCAAACGACTCCATCTTGTAGCCGGTCTGCTGCTCCCACTCGTCTTTGCGTGCCTCGTCGTCGATCGGCTTCAGCTGGTCGAACGGCGGAACAGCCAGAGCACCCACGCTGATCAGTGCCAGCTCGTTCACACGGTCGGTACGCCAGCTGCAGTACGCTACGGCTTGATCCCAGGATACACCCACCACCGGATAGAACGCGAAAGCGGGATGGTCGAAATAATTGTCCTCATACGGGTCATTATAGGCCATGTCCTCGCGCCATACGGTATGATCCGGACGGGCTTTGTCCACCAGTTCCGGTGCCACTGTGCCGAACACCACGTCCAGCCAGTGGAGGTATTCGTTCCAGTTGATATTCGTCACCTCATATTTGTCCATATAGAACGAGGTCACGGTGAGGCTACGTGTCTCATTGTTGTGAGGAGCGGTCAGAAACTCGTCTTTCTCACCTACGGTAAACGTACCGCCCTGAATGGGAACCATTCCGGTAGGGTTGACATTGCTAACGTTGGCGTTAGCCTGAAAATCGGTTGTCTTGGTGTCAAAGTAGTTCCAGCCGGTCGTGTTGCTCACGCGCGTGTTCAAATCGCCCGTGGACTGCTTGTTACATGCTGCAAGACCTACTACCGAAACTAACAAAAGATACTTAATTACGCTTTTCATATATATACGTTTATACTCTATTTTCAATACTATTTTCACGTATGTGTACACATGTGCACACAATTCAGCCTGCAAAGGTACAACTTTTTTCTCAAACTAACTAAACTTTTTGCAGAAAAATAAAAAAAAAGTGCTTTTTTCTTGCAAAATCGCATATTTTTGCGGATTTTTTGTGTGCGTATCGTATTTTTTATGTAATTTTGCACAATGCAAACGCAAATAATGGGTGTCATAAATGTCACGCCGGACAGTTTCTATGCCGACTCGCGTGTCCGGTCGGTCGCCGATGTGCTCTCAGTAGCCAATCGGATGATTGCCGACGGCGCGGATATCCTCGACGTGGGAGCCTGTTCCACGCGTCCCAACAGTCAGCCGGTGGATGCCGATACCGAGTGGCAGCGCTTGCAACCCGCGTTGCAGGTCCTGCGTGCCGGATTGCCGGATGTGACGCTGTCGGTGGATACGTTCCGCCCTGAGGTGGCGCAACGCGCGTTGGAGGAGTTCGGTACGCTCATTATCAATGATATATCCGGAGGCTGCGAACCGATGTATGAGGTCGTGCGTGCGTACCACGCGCCCTACGTATGGACGTTGCGGGGCGATTACACGCGCCTGGACCATATTGACCGGCTGGCGGACATGTCATTGATCCTCGATCCGGGTTTCGGCTTCACGGGCGGAGTGGACAACGACTACCGTTGCCTGCGTGCGATGGACCGGCTCCGGGACTACGGACGTCCTATCCTCGTGGGAGTGAGCCGCAAGTCGATGCTCTATCGCCTGTTGGACACTACGCCGCAGGACTGCCTCGCGCCTACCCAGGTGCTCCATTTCTATGCCTTGCAGCACGGAGCCGGTATCTTGCGGGTGCACGACGTACGCGAAGCGCGCCAGACCGTGACGCTGTACGAGAAAATCGTAAATGCATGAATGGTAAATGACTAAATCGTAAATACCTGTATGTTCGTATTTGATTTCGGATTCAAGGATGTAGTGGATATATTGCTGGTGGCGTTCATTCTGTATGAGACCTACCGGCTCTTGCGCCGTTCGGGTGCTACCAACCTGTTCTGGGGTATCTTGGCGTTCATCGCCGTGTGGTTTCTGGTCAGTTTCGTCTTCCGGCTCGAACTCACCGGCGCTCTGTTCGACCGTATCATCTCGGTAGGTGCCATCGCCCTGATTGTCATCTTCCAGGAGGAGATACGTACGTTCTTCAACCGCATCGGTGCACGCTTCTCGTCGTTCGAGTTCCTGCGTCGCCACGATGAGGACACCGTCTCGCGCCAGCAGGTGCTGGAGATTATCAACGCCTGTCGCCATATGGCGTCCACTAAGACGGGCGCACTCATTGTGCTGGCTGGCGAAAGCGACCTCAAGGAATATGCCGACACGGGCGAACGGCTCAATGCCAATGTGTCTGCGCGACTGATAGAGAATATCTTTTTCAAGAATACGCCTCTCCACGACGGGGCGTTGATTATCCGCGAGGGCAAACTGGTGGCTGCGGCGTGTATCCTGCCGGTCAGCCACAACCAGACGATCCCGCTTCATTACGGCCTGCGCCATCGTTCCGCGCTGGGAGTGGCGGAAAAAACAGACGCAACATGTATCGTTGTGTCTGAAGAAACCGGACATATATCCGTAGCCCGTGAGGGTGAGATCCGCGAGGTGAAGGACGACGAGCTCTTCCTCGTGCTCCATGCCTCTACGCCTGCCTGATTCTATCGGCGATAATAACGGTTTATGCGCGTGTACCTGTAGCGTGCGTTGCCCGTCGGGAAGAGTATCGTGAATTTGATGCCGGCCAGTATGTTGCGCCCCAGATACTGGCCCTCTCTGATGCCGTCGGGATGGCTTGTGGAATACCGTGCCTCTTGGGGGACGAATTCCCCGGACGACATGATATCCATGGTTATTTTGCCCGTTGAGGGATTGAAGGCTCTGGTCGCGCTATGCCATTTGTTGTAGCCCGTCAATCCGAAATCTACAAGCAGACCCAGACGGTATTCGGCCATGCTCGATGACCGGTAGTTGTCTCCACCCCCTACCTTCAGGCCTAATTCCAGACATGCATCGATACATATCGGATTGATGGAGTCCATTTTCAGGTCTTTTTTGGTGGTGTCGTTTGTCGACAGCACGGCGCTTGACCAGAAGGTGCCCACCGCATTGTATCCGAATTTCATACCTGCCAGCATGTAGAAACGCTTGTGCTGCACACCCAGCAGAACCGGCACTTGCACCGCCAGTCTGTTGTAGCGGTCTGAGCGGCTGGTGATGGTAATCGTCGTCGGGTCGGACGGTGCGTCATAGCGGGTGTTGAAAAAACTCATTCCAGCCTGAGCGCCTACGCCCAGATGCAGCAGAAAGTACGTGTCGCCTCGCCGCTCGCCGGATCGCAACTCATAGGCCAGGCCTGCCGAACCGCCTACACCTAACGAGAGGTTGTTTTTCGGTACTCTCGACTCCCATATCGACCATTCCCCGCCGTAAATATCTACACCCAGATAGTGCTCCACATCCGCATGAGCCGCGCCCGAAAACAGCAAAGCGCCCAGCAGAATGATATATGAATATGTTTTTTTCACTAAAAATATTTGTATTTGTCAGAAAAAATCACTACCTTTGCACCCGATTTTCAAATCCCCTTGTTTGGGATTGGATGCAAATCGGCTGCGAAATTACTAAAAATAATTGAATTACGCAAATTTTTTGTCTATTCTGCAATAAAACTAACGAAAATATGGCATTTAATCGCACTTTAATCACAGCCGCGCTGCCCTATGCCAACGGTCCGGTGCATATCGGACACCTGGCGGGAGTCTATGTGCCGGCTGACATCTATGCCCGCTATCTGCGTCTCAAGGGCCAGGAGGTCTTGTTTGTCGGTGGTAGCGACGAACACGGTGTGCCGGTCACTATCCGTGCACGCAAGGAGGGGATCACCACCCAGCAGGTCGTTGACCGCTATCATGAGCTTATCAAGCGCTCCTTCGAGCAGTTCGGTATCAGCTACGACATCTATTCGCGCACCACTTCGGCCATTCATCATCAGTTTGCCGCGGACTATTTCCGCAAGATGTATGAGGCAGGTCAGTTCACCGAGCAGACAGCCGAACAGTTCTACGACCCGCAGACGGGCCATTTCCTCACCGATAGGAATATCCGCGGCGAGTGTCCCCGCTGCCATTCGCTCGGAGCTTATGGCGACCAGTGCGAGAAATGCGGGGCTACCCTCTCGCCGGATGAGCTTATCAATCCCTATAACGCTGAGACCGGTAACCCGCTGGCTAAGAAAGCTACTAAGCACTGGTATCTGCCGCTCGACCAGTACCAGTCCTGGCTCGAGGATTGGATCCTCAACCACCATAAGGAGTGGCGTCCGAACGTCTATGGCCAGTGCAAGAGCTGGCTCGATGGCGGACTCAAACCGCGTGCCGTGACGCGGGACCTCGATTGGGGGATTCCCGTGCCGGTGGAGGGGGCGGAAGGTAAGGTGCTCTACGTGTGGTTTGACGCGCCTATCGGATATATTTCCAATACCAAGGAGCTGTGCGACGCCCAGCCGGAGAAGTTCGGCCATTGGGAGAAATGGTGGAAGCAGGAAGATACGCGTATGATCCATTTCATCGGCAAGGACAATATCGTTTTCCATTGTATTGTCTTCCCCGCCATGCTCAAGGCCCAGGGCTACAACCTGCCGGACAACGTGCCGTCCAACGAGTTCCTCAACCTCGAAGGGGACAAGATTTCCACTTCGCGCAACTGGGCGGTGTGGCTCAACGAGTATCTTGAGGATTTCCCCGGCAAACAGGACGTGCTGCGTTATGTGCTCACAGCCAATGCACCCGAGACCAAGGACAACGACTTCACATGGGCGGACTTCCAGGCGCGAAACAACAACGAGCTGGTGGCCATTTATGGCAATTTCATCAACCGCGCACTCGTGCTGACCAACAAGTATTTCGAGGGCAAAGTGCCGGCTTGCGGAGCGCTCACCGACTACGACCGTCAGACCATCGAGGAGTTCGCCAATCTCAAATCCCAGATCGAGAGTCTTCTCGATTCCTTCCGTTTCCGTGATGCACAACGCGAGGCGATGAACTTGGCGCGTATCGGCAACAAGTATCTCGCGGATACCGAACCGTGGAAACTGGCAAAAACGGATATGGAACGTACCGCTACGGTGCTTCATCTCTCGCTCCAGATTGCAGCCAATCTGGCCATCGCGTTTGAGCCGTTTCTCCCGTTTTCATCGGAAAAATTGCGCAATATGCTGTGCCTCGATGCAGCTGTCGGATGGGGTGATTTGGGGCGCATGGATATCCTTCCTGCCGGCCATCGTCTCGGCGAGGTGTCGCTCCTGTTCGAGAAGATTGAGGATGCAGCTATCCAGGGCCAGCTCGACCGTCTCGCGCGTATCAAAAAGGAAAACGAAGAGGCGGCGCAGCAGGAGGCGCTCAAAAACTGGCGTCCGGAGCCTGTCAAAGAGCCGACTTCTATCGATGAATTCGACAAAACTGACATCCGCGTGGCTACTGTTCTGGAGTGCTCGAATGTCAAGAAATCCGACCGTCTCTTGCAGTTCCGTCTCGACGACGGTATGGGCGGACGCACTATCCTTTCCGGTATAGCGCAGTCCTATCCCGATCCGTCGGTGCTTGTGGGCAAGCAGGTGCTTTATATCGCCAATTTCCCGCCGCGTAAGATGATGGGTCTGGAGAGCCAGGGTATGATCCTCTCTGCCGTTGATGCCGATGGCAAACTGGTGGTCGCTACGGTCTCTGCTCCCGTCCGCAACGGTGCTGCCGTCGGCTAATCATCTTCAATGTCTGAAGCCCCCTTCCCCTTCATGGAGTCGGGGGCTTCTTCTCTCTCAACCCTCATTCTCTCAGCCCTTCTCTTTCAACGTCCATTTCAGGCGAATACTATTCGCCGCCCTCTATTCTCTATTCTCTATTATTTATTCACTCTTCTCTATTCACTCTTCACTATTATCTATCCTCTCCCTCTTCCGAGTGCCTTTTGCAAACTATACTTAGCAAAAAAATGCGTCAATCCACAATTTTCGTCAATTTTTCCACAATATTTAACAAAAAAAGCAGTAATTTTGCACGCTTTTTTGGTTGCACGCGTGCAGTGCGCCTGCACGAAATGCATGTATAAAGTAGGAAATTCGCACTCAATAGGAATACAGATTAAGAAAATCGATAACACGATGACGCACGAATTGGCACAGGAAGAGCTGATATATATCAAAACTCCCAACTTGCTTGCAGATGCTGGTAAGATAATTGAGTCTGCAAAGAAGACTGCCTATCGGGCCGTAGATTACGTGTTAGTGCGTAGGAATTGGTTTTTGGGACGACGTATTGCGGAAGAATTGCTTGGAGACCAGACCCGTGAGGAGTTGTATGGACAGAAGATAGTCAGCGAACTAGCTAAGCAGTTAACAACGGAATATGGAGGTGGTTTTGATCGCAGCAGTTTGTATAAGTATATTCGTTTCTATCAGTGCTTCCCGAACATTGTGGACACGGCGAATCCACAATCTTTTTTGCTGGATTGGTCGCACTACAGAGTGTTGCTGCAGGTCGATGATGAAGTTGCCCGAAATTGGTATGAGAAAGAGTCTGCTAAGGAAGTGTGGAGTGTGAAAACGCTGCAGCGCAATATTTCCTCTCAATATTACTATCGTTTATTGCAAAGCCCGCAGCCTCGGCATGTGGAGGAAGAGATGCATGAGTTAACCAAGTCATTGCAGAAAAAAGACGAGTTTGTTAAAAGTCCGTTTGTTGCGGAGTTTTTAGGCTTGTCACAAAATACGGATTTTACAGAAAGTACATTGGAGAAAGCCATCATAACGAACTTGCAGAAATTTCTGATGGAATTGGGGAAAGGATACGCTTTTGTAGCTCGTCAGCAGCATATATGTACTGAAAAAGAGGATTATTTCATTGATTTGGTATTTTACAATTATATATTGAAATGCTTTGTGCTGATTGATCTAAAGACGGCAAAAGTGACACACCAAGATGTAGGGCAGATGGATATGTATGTACGGATGTATGATGAACTGAAAAAGGGATCTGATGATAATCCGACAATAGGCATAGTCTTGTGTGCAGATACAGATGAAGACATTGCACGTTACTCTGTATTAAAAGGGAATGAACAATTATACGCGTCGAAATACAAATTATATCTCCCCTCTGAGGACGAATTACGTCGCGAGATAGAACGGCAGAAAGAAATCTATCAACTGCAACATCAGTAAATTCCAATCTCAACCAAGACAAACACAAACATCATGAAAAATATGAAAGACATGAAAAATACAATTTCAACACACACAACTTCAGCGCAATCTCTGCGCCGTGTCGCTCTTTTTGCCGCCGTACTCGTGATGAGTCTGGCGAATATTTCCAATGCGTGGGGAGCTACCTACACTGTGGCTGCTAGTGATGCTGCAATAATAAATGGGTCGGATACGTGGTCTCCATCTGCCACAAGTAATGATATGACCAACATAGGGGGCACATTATATCAATTGATTATTAAGAATGCCTCTTTATCGACTGGAACATATACATTTAAGGTTTGTAAAGATCATGGATGGGGCACAGCGTATCCCACATCTAACTATGAATTTTCTGTTCCAGCAAGCGGCACCTACGATGTAGTATATGTATTTGATGAGAGCAGCGGTTATGTGCGAGGTGGCGTCATGTATGTCAAAGGTTCATGGGATGAATGGACGGATCCTGTTTATATTGTAAACGGCAAGGCGAGCGTTTCCTTAACTGCCGATACCAAAACAACCTTCAAATTAGTGCATGATGATAATGGCGGCACACGGGGTAGCGTCTGGCTTGGTGTCTCCAATAAAGTGTTTACGGCTCAATCCAGTTCCATAACATTTGATAATAGCAGTGACTGCGTCCTTTTAACCGCCGGTGCTGGATCCTATTCCTTTAACATGACTAACGCTGTATCATTGTCTGTGACATATCCTTCACAAACTCATCCTAACAACAATTATATTTATTTTTCCAAACCCGGAGCTTGGGCTTCTACGATATATGGATATGTTTTTGACGACAGTGGGAATAATAGTTGGCCCGGTCCCAGTCTTAGTACATGTACTTTTGCGGGTAGTACATACTATTATATGGCTATAGAAGATGACTATACTGCTATATTCAGTGATGGAACCAACCAAACAGCAGATTTAACACCGCAAAAAGGAAAATACTATGACCACTCCTCTACATCTTGGAAAGCGTTTACGGTTTCTGTTACTCTTAACAATCAATCTGCAACTACTGCCGGAGCATCGAGCGTGACGGCGACATACGGTGCGACGATGCCGAGTATTGCGGCAAATCTGCCTGCCAAGACGGGTTATACCTTTGGCGGTTATTACGATGCGACCGGTGGTGGCGGTACGCAATATATTGCAGCTGCAGGAACATCAGCGCACATATGGGACAAGACAACCGCTTCTCCAACCCTCTATGCCAAATGGACTGCCAACAATTACTCCATCACATTTGACCGTCAAAGTGGTTCTGGAGGACCGGGTAGCTTAAGCGTTACTTATAATTCGAATACCAACATGACGAGTGCTATAACGACTCCTTCGAGAGATGGTTATACCTTTGCCGGTTATTATACACTCGCCTATGGTTCTGGCGATCAGCTAATAGACAAAGATGGTAATTTCAATTCGGCAGTAACTGGATATATTACGGATGGGAAATGGACAAGAGATGGCGGCGTAAAATTGTATGCTTATTGGAAACACAATTGTAGTGCCACGGCTTATACGTTCCGCTATTTCAATACAGGTACGGTTGCTTATGAGAGTGCGTGCTTTGAGCAAGTAGGTGAGACACATGAGTGGGATATAGAAGATTTTGCGATACCTTCTCAAACGAATTATTCCGTAGGCTACAATGAAGATGTGTATGATAGCGGCTTGGGAACAGGCGCAACGAAATCATCATCTGTTTCGCAAACGTGGACTACTACCTATGCCAAGACGGACAATATAGGCAACGGTGCAATGCAGTTGTTGCCTGCCGGTGCTTCGGCACGTGCAGTAGGACTAGCCACTGGGGCTGTCGGTAAATTGGTCATATGGGATAACTCGGCTGATAAGAACTTGTCTGTCGGTTTCTTGCCGAACGGCTACGGCTTGACTACTGCCGATGATACCTATGCGTTCACTATCGGAGATGGTTATTTCTGCTATACCGATCCAATTACTATCAGCTCTACGGAAGCCGCTGGCAATTTCCAAGTGAAATTGGCTACCTCGGATAGTTATGCGGCTTGTGCACAAGGAACGTCTGAGGCCGCCTCGGCTGTCAATGGTCGTAAGATTAGCGGTGACGCTGACATCGCCAATGGCAAGAAAGGTGTGTTCCAGATGTGGCAAGACGCAACGGCAAATAACTTTGGCTTGCGTTTTGTGACAGTGTATGATGTCTCATTCGACTTGCAAGGCCACGGCGATGCCATTTCTGCCTATACGAACGTCCGCTACAACGACAAGATTTCTGCGCCCGATGCTCCGACAGCCGCAGGTTACACCTTCGGCGGCTGGTATAAAGAAGCCGGCTGCACCAATGCGTGGGATTTTGCCAATAATGCAGTGACGAAAGACACCACTCTCTATGCGAAATGGACGCCGATTACGTATAGCATTTCGTATGAGCCAAACGGTGGAACAAAGTTCTTTGCGGACACGCAGACAGAGTATAATATCGAGAGCTCGACGATCACATTGCATGCTGCA
>Ga0310786_10005236_pt1 | contig 17712 bp, 23 predicted proteins | sample AusTroGonzalo_MG_FD_203881 | JGI IMG/M metagenome (GOLD analysis project Ga0310786, IMG submission 203881) | Bovine rumen microbial communities from tropical cattle in Woodstock, Queensland, Australia - Gonzalo_03 (v2) (version 2) | ecosystem: Host-associated > Mammals > Digestive system >... | reverse complement strand
TAATTTAACCCTTAGTGTAAGTCCTGGTGTAGACGGTACCATTGTTATTAACAATACTCCAGAAAAGAAAAGCACTGGTAAATGATATTTATATGGTTCTGCTAACGGAGGACAGTTTGGTTTTAATACCTCAGGTGAATTATGGGCGAATAAACTTAATGCTAAAGTAGGAGATTGGTATCTTAATGGTGATGGTATTAATGGTAGATATAATAATAAAAATTATAAATTAACTCCAGCGGGTATTACTAATGTTACTGACAATACCAATATAGATTGGGATCATTTAATTAGCGTATCTGACGCCGGTTTGAAAAATAATATTGAACCTTTAAGTGATATTTATAATAATTATTTTGATAGTTTAAAACCAGTAACATTTAAGTTTAACAAAGATGCTAATAAACTTACTCATTTCGGTTTTATTGCTCAAGATGTACTTCGTAGTAATAAACAAATTGATGATGAACTTGGTTTAGTTTATTCTACTGGTATGTATTATAATTTAGATAAACAAGAAATCGTTGCTTTAAATACATGGCAAATACAAAAACTTAAACAAGAAGTAAAAGATTTGCGTGAAGAATTAGAGCAAATAAAAAAGAAGGCTTAATGCCTTCTCTTTTTTTTGTCCCCTAAACTGTTCTTTTTACCTCTATTAGAAGTGGCAGGTGGGTTTTTCTTTAGCCATCTGTCAATATCTTCTTTAGACATAACGTCTTTTTGTTTAGGTTTAAATGGTTTGCCAATTCGTTTCAATATCATACACTCCCGATAAAATTAATTTTTCAGCGTTATGCGATAAACGCAATTCCTTGTCGTTTTCATTTAGGCCTTTACCTAATAGCATATCATTTAAGCATAGCATCTTTCCTTCGCTATATATTTCCACTCTATATCCATCTAACGTTAAGCCATTATCTATGGCCCAAGTAAGTGGAGTTACAATGAATTTATCCTTGCGCGCCAATGCCAGCATTAAATCTTTATAAGATATTGCTGTGTAATCTTCTGGTTTTCCATCCAATATAATTTTAATGAGTTTATCACTATTTTCTATTATATGCTTGTCTTCTGCATCCATAGGTGTTATTACCTCCCAACCTCGTTCCATATATCTTATACAATTTTCTAACATTATATGTGATAATCCACCGCCGTGATGTACCAGGATTGATATTTAGGCATCATTAATAGATCACGGATATCCATACCTCGAGGCAATTCTTGCTCGTAAGGTTCATTGCCATCATAATCGTAATCGGCAATAACAAATGAGTAAGGGCATAATACTGAGATTTCATGCTCTCCCCCCATGCGAATGGCCTCGTCAATATTAACATTACGTACGCGAGCAACATCTACATATTTACAGTTAGGGTCACCACCGTAATCTGGATTATCAAAAGGATGGGCCGATGCGGCTGGATCAATGGACTTGGTTAGAATAGAAACTGGGATTATATTACGATAACGTCCTCCTATCATAGCGTAATCCCAACGTCCATTATCTTCATTGCACCAATTATCGAATAATGCACGTAAGTCTCTTCTTTTTTTATGAATTATTACACAAAAGCAATGCATATTATCAATCCTTCTTTCATTTTATATGAATATTATATCAAAAAAAATAAGAGAAAGTCAAGTATTTTTGACCTTCTCTCTTATTTTTTTATTGTTGGTATCATTTGCCATTGATAAGTTTATGTACAGAACCGTCATCTTTTGTAAAGATTAATTCCTCTACTTTAACATTAGGGAAACGTTCGCATAAAGTTTCTAAATCCCAGAAACCATCATTATCAATAGATTTACCTGATAGCATATGCAATAAGCCTTTTGCCACATATTTTTTAGGTTCATGAATTGAAGTAACACCCATACCTGGTTTATATTTAGGATCTTTTAATAAAGGGTAACCGCCTATATGTCTTAATAAACCCCAAGTACCAGTATTACCATAATCTAATTCAGGGTGAGTGATAATATATTCTGCCCCTTTATCAATTAAATCATAATAAGGTTTTTTAATTTTGAAAGCGAAGATTTCAAATTCATTACCAAAAAATTTAAACTTAGATACTGGTGTTTTAACTATCGCTTTAATATCGCAGTCATCAAAATAAGTATCTCCCCATATAAATAATGTTTCATCATAATCTTGATAATATTTTTTATTAGCGTTAAACTTTTTGATTTCGTGGTCATTATTTTCTGGTATAATTTTTTGGACATCTAAAAAATCAAATTCAGGAAAATGTGTTGCAACTACAGGTTCTACTCCTAATGCTCTTAACTGACGAATTGTTCTACAAATAATTGGTTCTCCATCAACTTCAATAAGTTGTTTTCTCTTATTTAAACCGGACATTCTTTTGGCTTTCCCATCAGCCATAATAATACAAATTTTACTTCCCATAAGATTACCTCCTTTGAACCAAAATAAGCCACTGTAGAGCGATGAAATACTTTTTTAATATAAATATATTAATTTAATATTTTCGGCTCAATACGGTGGCTTAAATCGCTTTAAAATTGATTTTAATGTTTTTTAATTTTTAATTTTTTAAATTTCTCAAACCAGACGTGAGTCCCGCACCAAGGACAGTCTACATAGGTAGCATCTAACCAATCATAGATGTCTGTGCTAAATTGTTTTCCGTGTAAAACATCCTCCAGTCCAAAACTAAATAAACAGTCACAGCGATAACATTTTAATTGAAAATTCTCTCCTTTACTACCGGCTCCTGGTTTTAGTATGTTAATCATTTTTCTCTTTCACTTTCTTTTTTAAACCCCAGGCTTCTTCTCTCCATTGGTTATATCTATCATAACGAGTATGAACATCTGTGATTTCATTTCTTGACCAATATTGTGTTAAACTATCATAAAAACCACAGTTAGTGTATTCTGGGCAACCCCCACATCTTACGCATTGAGGTACGCAAGCCCAAAAGATATTTTCATCATATTCTCTTATTGCTTCTAGTACTGCTCTCCAATATTTTCTAGTTGTTGGATCTGCTGCTGTACATAATCTTTTAGCACTGATATTAATTAATGCTTGGATATTTGCGTCCATTTCCATCATTACTGGATCGGTTTGAGAACGTTCGCTTCTATCTTTAACTTCTGTTCTATCAGCACGTTGTGTTGCTACAAACTTCTCACAACCTTCGTGATGTCTAGCAAAGTGAGTGCTAACATAAGTAGGAATGTTTTCCCATTTCCAACTAATACAACCACGACGTAATGGGCTATGTTCTGCTAATAATAATTTTTTCTTCCATTCATCGCTTGGTTCTTTATCACCTGCCTCCTTAGATATAGTAGTCATGCAGGCTGATTTTATCTTTTTCCAATTAATATCATAATCAGTAATTTTAACTATTGGTTTTTCCATATGTGTAATCTCCTTGTGTTCTCGGCGGTTAGCCTTACCTTCACGGTAATTAGCCTCAAAGCCTAAATAATCTTTTTCGTAAGGGGCTATTGCTTCATCTATTTGCGTCATTTCGTCTATCTCTTCTCTAAAAGTCCCTTTTGTTGTGTGTATTGTTACCACGTACATGATTAATCTGCCTCCTCTTCTTTTTCTTTGCGTAATTCTATAACTGCTAAGATGGCATAATTCGCTAGGTCTAATAAGGTATCTTCTATTTTTTCGTCATTTTCGTCCATGTCTCTATGTAATCCTAATGTACGGGCGCGGTTTAGTTTATCTTCTAAGCGCACCAAGAAAGATATTAGACCATATTTTTCATATGTATCATGTACTGAATTGCCATAAGCACTATTTTTTTCAATGTAAAGATTATGTAAATAATCTATAATTTCTTTATGTAAGTCGGCGTTCATTGGCTCCTCCTATATCCATTTTATAATGGGATCTCCTTGATATCCTTTTTCCCATACAAACCAGCAATAACAAACGGCACTACTTAATTTTTTAGTAGCATCTCCATTTTTATAGCAGGCTTGTCTGGCTGAATTAATATATACATACTTTGGAGGCTCTCTGTCAAATAACTCTCGGCGTGCCTTGGTCTCTAAAAATTGTAAATGTAAATACATTATAACTTTTTGTCCTTCTTTAACAATGCTCAATGCTTTTTCGACAAAAGGCTGAGCCAAAGAATAAGGAGGATTGGTAATGATATCCCCATCCCATTTCCCATCATATTCTAAGAAGTCTATGATTTCATTATCCTTAAAACCTCTATTGTATATATCACTTGATTTTACTTTATAGCCATATCTTTTTAATACTCTGGATAATACTCCGTCTCCGGCAGCACATTCCCATAGGTCTTTGCTTAGAGTAATATTATCTCTCGCTAAAGCGCATAGGAATATTTGAAGACTGTCAGGATCGGTAGCATAATAATCGTTCTCTGCTCTTTCTCCGGTACGGCTATGGCTGGTTGCTCCTAATTGAACGAATGCTGATTGGCTATTACCTGTCCAGTCTTGTTCCATATTATCTCTCCTTCTCTGGTAACAGAATAATGGCTTTACCATATTCTTCTGCTACTTGATGTTCTATATAACATCCTCTTGATAATTCCCAGCCAGGCATAAATACTATCGCATCTGCCTCACTTAATTTTTTAATACTTTCCCCTAAATAATACATAGGGTCTTTACCTTCACTAATATCTAATATAGTATTAAGTACTTCTATGCCCAGGTTTTCTAATTTTACTACAATTCATGCTCTTTCTTCTAAGATTTGCTTCGTAGTTTTACCACGCATTGGCTGACTAATTGCTACTTTCATTATGTAATCCTCCTAAAATGATACTTGCTGCCATTCTTTTTTTTTAGCATGTTTAGGAATATATTCTTCCTTTTCTTTTTCTTCTTTTTCTTCTCTTTGCCTTTTAGCACGTTGTTGTTGTGCTTGATTGTTTAAAAGCATGGCGGTAGTATTCATAGTATTTTGTAATACCATGTTGTTTAATAAAAAATTATTCGTTATTTGCCCGTGCTACCGAATCCTCCAGCTCCTCTTTCAGTTTTGTCTAATTCGGCAACCTCTTTTAATAATACATTTTTATATGGAATAAAAACTAACTGAGCAATTCTGTCGCCGTCTTTAATAATTTGCGATTCATTACTATCGTTATGTAATGCTACTATATATTCTCCACGATAATCATAATCACATACGCCTACTGCGTTTGCTGGTCTTAATCCTTGTTTAGTTGCTAAACCACTACGTGCGAATACAGCACCAAAAGTTCCTTTAGGGGGTTTCACTGCTATACCAGTTCCTACTTTAACTGTTTGATGTGCTTCTATTTTTAATTCTTCTGTGTCAAGATGGGCATATAAATCATACCCTGCTGCATATTTACTGCCTCTTGTAGGCATAATACTATCTTCATATAATAATTTAATCTTTACTTTCTTCACTTTTTTCTTCCTCCTGTACTTTCTTTAAACATTCGGGGCAATAACATTTTCCCTTATACCCTGTGAGATAATCAAATTTGCCACATTTATCACAGGGGTCTTTGTATTTACTCATTTTAATCACCCATATAGAAATCTATCATGCCAGCTTTTACGATTTTAATTTGGTCGTTCATAGCATGTGTTAGGTTTTCATCATACGCTTTATGATAATATGCCAACTTATTATCAAGGCTTGGATATTTATTTACTATATACTCCAAATCTTTTTGCCCTGGAATAGTTACAGCAACAAAAACATCTAACTTGCTTTCTTTAGCCTCACGAAAGACTTCGTCTAATTCCTTTCTTGTCATATTTCCTCCTTATACTTTTATTAACTATATTATAGCATAAAAAGAAAGAGAAAGTAAAGTTTCTGTTACCCTTTACTTTCTCCTTTTTGTAAATACTTTTTTATCACCAAAAGTTTCTAATTCTGGTGTAATACTGTGTATGTTTCCTTTATCGTCGAAATCAACATCAACCCACCAAACCGATTTATCGTTTGCCAAACCTTTACCACGAGTGTAAGGTGTTTGGTCTTCCAAACAAGCAGTTTGGAAACAATGTGTTTTATCTTGCTTCATATAAAAACTTTGGTGTATATGTCCAGTTTGTAAAATATCAGGACGCTCTTCCATAGGAATGCTGTCTAAATATTTTTGTAATTTATAGGATTTGGCATACGCTCCTCCTCCAGATCCATGAAAGAGCCTAATCTTTAACTTACCTATTTTTAAATCAGCCACGTCAGGACCTAGATAAGTTATATCATCTCTTTTACTTGCTATGGTTTTAACAATTTCACTACCTGTAGATTTGTACCACCAATCATCGTGGTTACCTTGAATTATATAAGTTTGGCCACTGAAGTTAGGGTACTTTTCTACACAGTAATCTATTTGCCCTTCATAAGAGGGTTCTCTTAGTTCATATACTTGTTCTGCTCTATTAGAACGTCCATCAGTGAAATCTCCTGAATGCAGTACATGTTTAACCCCTTGTTCTTCTGCTTTGTTATATAAATAACGAAGGATATCCACACGGTCGTATTTGCTCGCCAAGTGGGTATCACTAATTAATAATAATCTTAAATGTTCTAAATTATAAGGAAGTTCATAAACATCTTCGTTTTTGCGGGGAGTGTTTAAAACTAACACTTCTCCATTAACGAATTCAATGTTATAGCCTTGTTGGCCCATAAGTGTGATTAAGCCCGCCACCTCATAATCCTTGAGTTCCAGCTCCTTACAAATGGTCAAGAAACTTTTCTTTTTCCTTGCCATGTAATATATTTTATCACAAATATTTTTTATTTTTTGGTCGTCCATTATTACCTCCATTATAGAGGGATGCGGTTCGTGATGAACTCTCGTCTAATTAAACGTTTTCCCTTTTTGTTCCCCTCATCATAATGCTCACGCTCGAAAAATAATAGGATATCTCGTATTCTCTTTAAATTGTCTATGTCCAAGTACCCTTTTTCATTTTCCTCTATCATTTCATTTGTTATATCCCAGAATATTTCTGGATCAATTTGTTGAATGATGTGTAAATAGTCATGAGAGGTTTTTTGTTTTAAGATGGCTCCATTTCATTTAAAGTAACCATCGCCCAAACCTAAGCCATGACAATCTTTTTTTGCGACAATTAAATGATGGAAACTTAAATCACCTGGGTTATTAAAAGTATAACCCATAAAATCATAACCAAGTTGTTTGATTTTATATTCGTGTATCATTTCACTTGTTACGCCCTTCATTACCAACTCCCTATAAATGTAATGTTATTCTATTTGTTGCGGAACAATAAAGCCGTATATAATAACATAGCGCCCAACCACTGTAAAGATACTGGCCAATCGCCTTTGGTAACAAAATTAACTATTAAACTACCTGCAGCTCCGGTTACCATTAGGGCTGGGAAAACTACTTTTAATATTTGTACTAAATTATTGCTGTCCATATAAAATTGTTTCTCCTTTCTTAATACTCTCCTGTACATCTATTATTCTTTGGTTTGCTGAACCTCTGAAACGTAGTGTTATATCACGTTGCTCCATTATAAATGGCCCATCCACCATTACATCTATATATTCTAATATAGGATTGTCCTTAATATTTTCAAAAATATAACCAGTATATAATCATATCTTGACATCAGGACGGATTTCTTTTATTTTTTTACACAATGGCTGTGTAATATCTGGTGAGCATATTGGATCGCCACCGGATAAAGTTAATCGAGTGGCGTATTTATGCTCCATAAAGTAATTGATTATATCATTATAAACCGAATTGGTGTATTCCAATCCCCCTGTTTTACTCCAAGTTTCTGGATTTTGGCATCCACGGCAATGGTGAGGGCAAAATTGTGTAAACAAAGTTAGCCCTACTCCATCTCCGTTATTTACGTCGTCCTTAATAAGACCGGCATATCTCATTATTTCCAGCCCTCAAGGAGACCGCTATGTTTATATCTATCTTCAGTCTCTTTTTGCTTACCATAGTTGAAGGCTGTTTTATAATCTCCAGTTAGGTAACCAGTAACTCTTCTTAGTTGTTGGATGTGTTCGCTACCGCACATTGGGCACTTATCATTGAACTCATCTGTATAACCACAATCTAAGCAAGTATCGTTTGGTACATTAATAGCAAAATAAGGGATATCTTTATCCATAGCATAATTTATTAATGTTTCTAATGCTTCTAAATTATTCTTTGCTCCACTATCTAATTCTACATAAGTAATACATCCAGCATTACTATAACCAGTTAATTGGCTTTCAATGTCTATTTTTTCAAATGGACTAACTTTCACCCATACTGGAACATGAATTGAATTAGTGAAATAATCTCTGTCGCTCACATTAGGTATCTCTCCATATTTTTTCTTAAATTTTTTCATGGCAGTGTAGCATAAGTTCTCTGCTGGTGTATAATAAACACCAATATTTAAGTGTAAATCTTTTTTGAACTCTGCGCATCTGTCTTTAAATAATTGTTCTATCTTTTTAGCAAGTTCCATACCTTCTGGTGTTGTATGGTCTTTTCCAATTAATATTTGTAGTGTTTCTGCTAAACCTAATTGGCCGATAACCAATGTACCATGTTTCATAGCAGATTCTACTGTTTTTCCGTCATAGCCTAAAATTAATCCATTTTCATACATAAACTTAGCAGATGCTGGATCTTGGCTAATAACGTGTTTGTATCTTTCAACTAACATGTCTCTGGCTTCGTGAATTTTTGTATCTAATAATTCCATAAACTTATCTATATCGCCTTCTGCTTCCATCGCTAGTGTAGGCATGATAATAGTTACTGGTGCAATATTTCCACGACCATCTTTTGTTTGTGGATTTGTTCCTGGATCAGCATTAATATCTGCTCCATTGTAAGTTCTACAACCCATAGTAGAGCAATAAGTTTTAGGATCGTTTTTATCGTATCCAGCATTAGTGCTCCAATCCACATTGACATAATTAGGATATAATCTTTGTGCTGTGCTGCGTAGGGCTAATTGGAATAAATCATAGTTAGGATCACCGGGTGCTCTATTAACTCCTTTCATACATTGGAATATTCCACATGGGAAGATAGGAGTTTTTCTTACTTTACCTACGCCTTCGATTGACCCTTCAAGCAACGCTTTGGTTACCATTCTTCCCTCTGGTAGTGTACATGTCCCGTAATTAATAGATGTAAATGGTAATTGATTACCTGAACGAGATTGTAATGTGTTTAAGTTATGATACATTCCTTGTACCGCTTGCGTTAATTCTCTTTCAGTCATGGCCATCGCATATTTGTAAGCCCCGTCTTTGTAGTAATCGTCTTCTATTGATTTATCTGGAAAGAATACTAAATTGTCTGCTAATTCATCATTTAAGATAAACTTGTGACCGTCTTTCCAATGTTTAAAAAATGATAAACGAACATATGGAACCATAGTCCAGTCTAAGTGACTTGCGCTTACGCCTCCAAATTGTTGAAGGGATTGAAGTTGGAATATAACAGCAACTAATTGGAAAGCGGTGTTAATTGAACGTGCTGGTCTAACATCCGTTTGTCTTGTATTAAAACCTTTGGCTAAAAGGTCATCAAAAGGTATTGTTAAACAATTATGTTCTCCAACGGCGTAACTATCTAAATCGTGAATATATATTTCATTATTTAAATGGTTATCTCTTGACTTTTTGCTCATACAATAATTAAGAGCATATTCTTTCATAAGTTCGTTACGAGCCTCGCCCATTCTTCCTCCGAATGAACGCTCGTCCATGTTGGCATTTTGATTTTGAACGTCTGTTGCTTCAATCTTTTTGCCAATAAGTTTCATAAGATTTGTTTTGCCTTGACGTATTTTATTACGTTCCTCTCTATAAAGGATATAGGCTTTTGCTACATCTTTACGCTTTAAACTCATTAAACCATTTTCTACTAGGTCTTGAATTTCTTCTACTGTAAATGGCTCTGCTCTGTTTTGTGCTAAGTCCGCGATGTAGTCGGCTATATTAGTAGCCTTTGTTAAAGCGTATTCTTGGTTTGTTTCACCAACTGCTTCAAACGCTTTCATAACAGCAGTGATGATTTTTGTGTTGTCGAATGGAACTACTCTTCCATCTCTTTTAATAATTTCCATTTTAATCCTCCTAATTAGTTAAATTATTTTAAGGTAGATTAATCTTCCCCTGGGATACCATTTTCATATAAATGAATACCATAATAACCGAGGAATATTGATTCGCTCTCATCTTCAGGTATGTCGTCTTTAAAAATTGCTTGGGCTCTGGCTATTGCTGCTCTCTTTTGGTCTTGTCTTTTGGCTCCGCTAATATGGTTAAACGCCCTTCATTCATCAGCGAGTGCAGTAATTAATTGTATGTCCAAGTCTTTTATGATTAAATATCTTAGTACCCCCTGTAACATTGCCAATTTTTTGAATAATACAGGATTTTGTTGGTATTGAATATCCTCCAATATTACACATTGGATATGATTTTCCTTTATTATTCTTTCTACTTCTTGCTTTAACTCACCTACTCTTGTAAAGAAATCCTTTTTCTTATCAATATTGAAAGTTTTATGCCCTAATAGTTGTCCTTCTTTATTAAATACAGACATACCAGTAACATAAGATGCAGCATCTAATGCTAAGAAAAAAGGGACGGTATCCTTGACATCTACCGCCCTTAGGTGTAAACATTCTATACATTCGAAGTTTGTCTTTAATAGATAATCTACTGACCCTTCGAATTGATGTCCGTGGCTTAAGCACGAACAATGAATGATGCTATCTTTATTTTGATAGTTTTCTATATCAAGAATCGTTGTGTTCAAAGTTGATGCAAGTGCGAGTAAATTATTCTGCTTCTGGTTTAGGTTCATCAGCAGGTTTTTCCTCTGCTTCTTTAGCGGCTTGCGCATCACAATAGGCAATGTATCTTTCTAATTCATCAGCGTAATCAGTAAGTCTTTTATTATGAACCGCATTTCTCGCTAAAGTCACTAGGACTTGCTCCAACATTGAAGCCGCTTCGTCTCTCGTCATAGTATTTTTTTCGTTGTTTTCCATAATCTGAACTTCCTCCTATAAATACCATCTCTTCAAATTGAGGATGGCTTTGTATCCATCTTTCTAGATAACTTAATGTGGAAGGCATCCCATATTGTGATAAGATATGTTCATATTGTTCTTCTCCGGTGTGAATAATATGAGGAGGCACTCCCGCTCTCAAACATGCTATATTGAATACATATTCATAATATGACATTTTGTCAGGCGTTCCATGTAGGTACCTAAAAGCAAGAAGAGCAAGATCATTGGTTTGAAGCCAATGCTTTTCCCCGAGAACAGCAAAGTAAAATTCATGCTTGTATGCTTTGTGATTATAATAATTAAGCAGGAGCATGATTTCTAAACACCTTTCTGTCCCCTGGTCTTTTGGGAGCCACACTGAAATTCCATGAATTTTACCTATACACTGTTTTTCTATTAAAAGATTAGCCAGCCATTCCATCGTATCATTCATTTCAGTGGCGACCAAATTCTTCCGCAGAGAAGAGTACTTTCTCTCCCGAATGATTTGCTCTAATATATTAGTATCTTGGATTTTACTAATATCAAGACTGTGAGCGAAGAAAAAGGTCTTTTTTTGGCACAGAAGTTTATTAAAATATTCTCACTTTTCTTTATTAAGAACAATGTCCGTAGGATTATCATATATTATATTATAACGCTCCGTAGGGTAATCTTTTAATAATTCTTCTCCCTCAAATTTCTCATAAAGGCGGATCATTTTGTATTTTCCACCTTTTGCTTGCTTATTGATTTTCCAAGCAATTTTGCTATGTTTGTGGTTCATAGAGTATAATATCATATTGTTATAACAACTTGCGTCTGGAAGCATATATTTTGTTTCTAATAAGTAGGGGCGCAAGGGTTTGTCCATAAACCCAGGCCCGTATTCCTCTACTGGCAGTTTATAATAATCTTGAATTATATTAACTGGGTGGGGTAAATAATTTCTTTCCTTGAACACATATATCTTATCATATTGTCGTAGGTTTTGTAAAGAGAAAGAAGATATCAAACGCACGTTGATATTTTTATCTTCCTTTAATCAAGCATAAACTAAACTTAAATCATAATTAGGCACAGTATATTTTTTAGTATAAAGCACATCGTAGTCCATTAGCCCAATTAATTGTACGCTATTCATCATCTGCTCTATAACGGGTAATACTTAAATTACCTACATCATCCATATCTAAGATTTTATAGAAAGCAAATTTGCTTTCACTTTGTCTACTACGGGCCATAAACTGATCTGCGCTACGATAACCATAAACAATAAGGTTGGTTCCTCTTTTAAACCAAGAACGTTCTATAATTTCTTTCTTTCCCGTTTCTTTATTTAATTGAGATAGTTGTTTATCATATTTACTATACTGTTCTGCCACACATTTTACATTAACTACTCCATCGGGGGTTAATAATGTTACCGTATGTTTGTAACTATTTTTATCAAGGACTGTACCGCAAATAGCCTTAAGTTCAAATACAGGTAATTTGCGCCCTTTAAATTCCTTATATTCAGCAGGAACGGGAATTTCATTTTCTTTATAAAAATTAATAAAGGTAAATTCAGGATGGCGTGCTCCGATCAAGTCGTGTGGGTGATAATAGAAACCTAATGTATCCATTTCCCATTTAGACATGCTACCAGAACAGTATTGGTCCCATACCTCCCCTATTTCTGCCTCATGTAGTTTCTCTATAAGTTTGTCTTGGTTCTTGGTGATATATTCTTTGAGTTCAACCATTTTATCTTTATATAGATTGTCCCAAGTTTTAATGTAAATAAATGTACCTTTTTTATCGTTATCTAATAAATCGACATCAAAGTTACGACCAAAATAATCGTAGGCCCTTTCATCCACATAATACTTCTCGCCACTTTTACTTAACTTTAAATATTTATTAAAGTTAAACAAATAGACAAACTTGGATTTATTCTTTGGCAATATATCATAATTGATTAAAGCATTTACATTTGCCAAAGTTAATTTATTTTTAGCAGGAATTAATGTATTTAAGTAATTATATAGCAATTCTTTACGACTTAACTCTGGTTCTAATGCGTCAAAGCATCCGGCCTTGATAAGCGCTATGGCTTGAACCTTGCCCGGTTCGATTCTTGTTAAGAAGTCTTCAAATGAAGTATAGGGGCGATTTGCTATAATGCGAGTAGTGATTTCATCGCCTACATCACTAATTCCTTTCAACCCATAAATTATTCTATTGTTCTCTTGGTCTGGTGTAAAACCAAATTTAGCCATATTAATGTCGGGCAAACTAACTTCTATCCCCTGTTTTTTAATACGCCCTATGGCTGAACTTAATTTACCATAGTTGGTTGTTCCACCGGTCTCTTCATCTGCTCCACCACTATTGACGGTTAAACAAGCCGTTGCCCAATAGATTGGGTGGAATTTATAGTTCAAGTTCATTTCTTGTAATGCGATTAATGAGTATGCTGTTGTGTGAGGGATGCTAAATGAGTAACCTAACTGACGTTTAATTTGGACATCCCAGATATATTTAAGAATATCCTCACTGACGCCACGCTCAGCTCCTGTTTTGAAATATTCCTCACGAGCAGATGCGATTTCTTTCATTTTCTTTTTCGCAATTATTTTTCTAATCTTATTAGCGTGTGGAACATCATACGCTGTAAATTCAGGTATCATAACTGCAAGCATCGCACTTTCCTGACTTTCAAGAACTCCTGTATAATCTTTCATAAAATTATAAAGAACTTCTTTTTCCTCGTCAGTAGCATTTAAGCCATATATTTCTTTTTTGATTAGTTCAGGATGCTGCTTATACATAACATATTCTTCTGTTGGCGTCTTTTGTCCTTTCTCTGGCATTAGTCTCATCAGCGAATTAACGGCTGCCATTTGAGGAATACTGTTTGGTTTAACAAGCGAAAGGCTTTGCTTACCAACGGTTGAATCCATTTGGAATATGTCTATGATTTCGTTTCGCCAAATCTTTTCCCACATTTCTTGAGCATCGCGTTCGAGAACATCAGGGTGAAGATATTTATCATAAGTAGATTTTAAATCTCCTTGTCATTCGATTAGATTATCTGCTAATAGTAAATCTAAGGTTGTGTGTATTTTGTCCAATGCTTCAACTGATAGACAGTCCATCTTTAGACCGCCCATATATTCTGTATCTCCTAAATCGAATTGAGTAACCTCAGTTCCATTGGGGGCTTTCATCATCGCATTATATGTGTATACTGGCACATTGAATACAACAAGACCACAAGCATGAATACCCATTTGGCACACCAAGCCTTCTATTGCTCTTGTCATTTCTAAGAAGCCAGGATATTTTTTAAACTCGTCAATGAGTTGTTTGATTGGCTTACGGTCTTTTTCTTCATTACCTTCTATGCAATCTTTTAGTGGCCACAAGAAACCTCTCTCTTGAGGGATCATGGTAGCCAAATACTGTGCAATGTCTACATCTATACCAAGACCACGCGCTGCTGTTAAAATAGCAGAACGAGTACCTAGCGTACCGAAAGTACATACACATGTACTATCTCCACCATCTTCTTGAGCTGCCTCTTTAATTTTTTCAAGAACGGTTTGCCTCTTTCGTCCCTCACTATCTACATCAATGTCCGGTAATTCAATTTTATTTCTTTCTAGGAAACGCCAATGAGGTAAATATATACCTTGCTCTAATGGGTTCATTTGTGTAATACCAATTAAATAATTAATCAGCATAACTCCTGCCGAACCACGAGATATTCCTACTAAACTTTCTGCTCTATTCCACATAATTTGAATTATATTACGAACCATCAGTAAGTAAGAACTAATCGGTTGTCCTAAACGTTCGCTAACTAACCAGCATTCGGTTAATTCGGTTTCTAGACGTTCAAGATACTGTTCTCGTTTTTCAGGAGTAAGGTTCATATAAGTTAATTTCATTAAACCTAAATAAATTAAATACCGGTCATCTTCAGATGGCGAATTATAATACTTATTCAAGTATTCAAATTTATCTCTTATTTTAATTTTAGGATAAATCTCTTTCCATTCTGGATGTTTGCTTCTATCATCACTTAAATGAGGAACAATTTGAGGCTGAGATAAATCATAAACCTCTATCTTATCATTTATTTCATTAGTATTGGCGAACATCTGTTCTATATCTTCTTGATTAAGATAATCGCCCATCTTTTCTAAAATCTCTTCTGGGCTCATCATATAAGTATATTGATAGAATTCGGCTGTTTCTCTGTCTCCCTCTTTACTATTTAAGAATGAGGCATGTACTTCTCGATCTTCCTCCTTAAGATAATGTGTATCGGTTGTAACAATACATTTTACATTCATATCTTTTGATAGATACCATAGCCATTTATTATATTCTATTTGTTCTTCATATCGAGCAGGCTGTAATTCTAAATAGAAATCTTCTCCAAAGATATTGACACACCATTTAATAAATTCACGGGCCGCATGCTCGTTACCTTGACTTTTACAGATACCTAAAAAGCCACCTATGCAAGCACTACTTGCTACTACGTGGCCTGGGTTAGTCGCAATAACTTCTTCTATATCTCTATAATAGGTTGGCACACGAGTTAAGAACATAGAAAACGAATGCTTCCATGCTCTAGTAGATAATTCTCTTAATTGTTTATGCCCTTCGGCGTCTTTAGCCAATAATATAAAGTGGGGGAACTTCTCTCCTTTTTGATAGTTTTCTCCCGATAAGTCATTACGACATAAATATATTTCGTTGCCTAAAATTAATTTAAAGTCTTTCCAACTTTCATCAACTTGGCATTGTTGTTTATAAAACTTAAGGGCTTTAATATGAGCCGACAGTGCTTCGTGGTCTGTAATGGCCACTCCGTTTAATTTTAATGTATGAGCATATTTAATTAAATCTTCAACTTTATTAATACAATCTAATAAACGAAGATTACTATACTCGGTATGATTATGTAGGCTTGTATAACTCATATTATCCTCCTTCCCCCTTTTTAAAAATATATTTTTAAAAATATTTAAAAAGCAAAATAAACTTATTTTTAAAGCGTATACGCTTCAAAAAATATTTTATAATATATTTATATTAAAAAACCTTTTTATTGTTCTACGGTAGTAGAAATGTTCGCTTCAGGTTCTCCTGGGGTTTCTGTATATAATGTTTTTAATTCTTCTACATCTTTACGAAGACCTACTACAAATCCTCCAAGGTCCTCTAACATTTTAGTAATGTTAAAATCCTTAATATAGGGGTTCTCTTGTAGAGAAACCATTTCTCTTGTCCAGTTTTGTAGCATGGCAATTTTATCTAAAATTAAATCCATTTTATCGTCCATTTTCTTCCTCCTCAAAATAACTTTGTATTTCTTTTATTGCTTTATCATTAGGGACTGTTCGTGTCCCTTCTATTTTAATAACAATTTTATATTTCTCTTTGTTATAATTAGTTTCTATGATTTCAATAGTTATATTCTTACCCAACCCTAACATAAAGAATTGGTCGTTTAATGTTAAACGCATGGTTGCTCCATCTTCAGGTGTATGAGTATGTATATATTCTTTTAATAAAGTTTCATCGTTGATTACACGATTTGAGGTAAAAACTAATTGTAGTTCTTTACTGTCTTCAGATTCTGCTGTGTCGAATTCGCATTCAAACTTACGTAAGTTCTTACTATAAATAATCTGTTGCGAGGTATAGTCTTCGACTACTACTTTTTTTACTTTCATATAAATTAATTCATCTCCGTATTCGAATTATTGATTGCTAAGTCAGTCAAAATATTCCTATCCACTTTTTGTTCTTTTAAAATGATTTCTATTGGACTTTGTGCTAAGTAATCTAATAAAAGTTTTGTCTTACCAGTGATACCTGATGATAAATCTAATACTGTTGGTAGAGCATTATTAATTCCAGGGATACCACGAAGCATTTCATATTCTTCTACTATAATTTTTAAAGCAGTTAATAACCCATGAAATGAAGATATTGGATCGTCCATATCAAATACAACACCATTTATATATGGTTGTGTCTTTAAAGAAATCTTTGTGCCTTTCTCTTCTAATGTTCCAGGTCTATAGAACTTTTCTTGCGTTTTCTTCATTGGACAAATTCCTCCTTTTATTTCTATAATTAAATTATATCATTTTAAAGAACCTTCTGTCAATAGAAAAAGAGTTTAAAATGATTAGTCTTTTTCTACTTTAGGTGCGGATGCTTTAAAATCTACTTCCGTCGCTTTTAGTTCTTCTTGTAAATCTTTAATAGAACATTTTTCATAGTAATCTTTTAATAATCCATTGTATTCAGTAATTAAAGATGCTATTACTCCTTTATTCTTTAGTTCGTTGCTGGCTAATTTAACATAATCTCTTTGCCAACTTTCTGGAACGCAAACCAATTTATCTTTTTTGGTTAGTTGTGTAATTAGTCAGTTTTTAAATCGTTGCATGCTTCCTCCTGATTAAAATGCGTAGTCCCAAATTGTTTGTGGGGTATAATCAGTAATTTCATAATCTTTTACCATAAATTGTAATCTACCCACATTATAAGCCTGATCTACATCAAACTCTCCTACCGCATTAATGTTAAACTTCTCCCCATCTTTTAAACGTTGTGCTAATTCTGGCTCATTAAACATAACTAAATCATAATTAC
>Ga0310786_10005235_pt1 | contig 17714 bp, 13 predicted proteins | sample AusTroGonzalo_MG_FD_203881 | JGI IMG/M metagenome (GOLD analysis project Ga0310786, IMG submission 203881) | Bovine rumen microbial communities from tropical cattle in Woodstock, Queensland, Australia - Gonzalo_03 (v2) (version 2) | ecosystem: Host-associated > Mammals > Digestive system >... | reverse complement strand
CAACTCTGGGATACTGAACTCTCCATAATCCATGTATATATGAAGAAGTTTATACAAATAGTCAGTATGTTCGGGAGAATTACCCCAAACCGCGGCCATTACAATTGTAGCCATGAGGGGTTCGCGGATTGGTTTTTCTAGAAAGCTACCGAAAAGATCTAGAAATCGCACCCTGCAATCTTTATGAGCATAACGTGGAACCGGTAATTCATTCCATGCCGTTATCGCTTCATGAACTCGATCGCTCATGCTTTCTACCGTGATCAAAAAGGGATCTTTAATAACTACCCAGTTGCTTTGCATCCTAACCTCCTATGATCGTGGCGCTCATTTTCCATTCTTAAGGTGATTCTAGTTGTTACAATAAAACCATAAAGGAGAATCAGATTATATCCTTCATACTATATTCCGGTTTATTTATCTGATTATTATCTATACCAAGGACTCCAGGTGATTTTTAATTATTCGATTTTATCCGTTGTTAACGGCTTGCATCTGTGCACTGATGACCCTGTCGAGAACTTCATCAGCTTCCTCATAGCTCAGATCCTCCAGATAGATGTTCGAATGTGCTGCGTATGGAACGACGATCGTTATGAAATTGTCCCTGTCAGGAACGTCAGGAAGTCTCATCGCATACCATACGTCTGCTCCGCCGAACAGCTGGATCACCTGACAGTCCGTTTCCTTCTCCCACTTGATCAGCATATCTCTTGATGTGCTGTCATAGGTTATGGCATCAAATACTTCAGGAGTCATTGTCATCTTATAAAGCAGCATGTCTTCCATGTCCTCGGTTATGACGAGCTCTGCGCCGCTACCGTCTTTTTCGAGCGCTTCCCTTAAGAAAGAGAAGTCATATTCGTGCTCGCCCATTTCCATCTTGGCCTGGATATAGTACGGGAAATAAACGGTATTCATGCTCCACGTATCGGGTTCGTTCGCATCGATCAGAAGATCGAGGATCCTGTCGGCACAATCATCGGAACCCTTCATATCAAGGACCTTGGAGATGCTGCTGAAGCCCTGGTAGTACTGCCACGTCGCGGTGGCAAATTCAAGGACCGCCATATCGTAAAGGATCTCCGGCGTCGTATAATCTGAGAATACCGCGCCTGATTCGATGCCATAATCGTAGTATCTCTGCTGAAGCTCGTCGCGGTGCTTAATGGCCTCGACCTGGAATTCAAGTACGAGATCCCTGTATTCTGCTGCTTTCTCCGGTCCGTACTTCTCGTCACCTATTGTCTCATAAATGTTATCGAAAAAGTCCTCTGCCTGAGGTCCGTCGGAATACGGCGCAACAAAAGGAACGTAGATCGCGGCATCGTCAGGGAAGTACATGGACTGGAGCATCGTCGCCATTCCGCCTTTGCTTCCGCCTGTCATGACCCATCCGTTTGGAGACAGGATCCGGTCGAACTGCTCGAAAATGTGATGGAAATCGCACGCAGCGTTGTAGTTTGTCAGATAATTCCAGTAATCAGGTTTGCTGTTATCAAGTCCCTCAGGGACAGATTCTCCGAAAAAGCGGTATTCGGCATTTACGAAGTTGGATCCCGTCTGAGACGCGAAAACGCCGAGCATGTCGCCGTACTTGAGGTATAAATCATTGGGAAGGAGATATCCGCCGACATAAAATTCGCTCGTGACTGCTCCTGTATATACGAACTGTACTCTCTGTTCAAATGTCCCCGCAGAAGGATCGGACCAGTCGAGCGGCTGTTCAAAGATGACCATGAAGTTTCTTGCATCGGTATCTGATATGCTTGAATACTCGAGTTCCTCGACACTTACCACGCCGTCAAGTTCCATGAGCTGTTCCTCGATGGGAATGTCTTTCCTTATGGTCTCGCGGCTTGTCTCGGTTATTTCCGTTTCCGTTGTCTCTGAAGGCTCGGTCGGCTTTTCGGTATCGTAAGTCTCTACGGTCGTTTCCCGGGAAGTCCTTTCCGTGCGCCTGGCTGTATCGCGTGTCTTTGTTTTCGAAGAGCATGAAACAAGGATGAATGTTACAAGCAATAGTGACAGTAATGTCCTGATCTTTTTATTCATTGATATGTATCTCCCTATAAAAATGGCTGCCCGGAATGAACCGGACAGCCTTATCTTATCATATTTACTTGGTCAATTCCGTAAAGTAGAGGATCTGGCCGTATATCGGGATCAGGTACATGAATATCCTGAACCACGGCCTTCCTAAGTCCCTGAGCCTTCTTACGGTGGAACTTACGAATGCGAGCATTGCCGCAAGCCGTACTGCCCATGCAACGTATTTAACAAACGGAATAAATCCCGCTACGCCGCCCGTGACCATGATTGCCAGGAAGAACAGAACGCCGAACCAGTATTCTCTCTTGCCTGTCGTTCCGCGGAAGTCAACTATCCTTATTATGAAGTTCTTGATGGCAGTTCCGAAATTGATGCGGTCTGCTCCCTGACTTCCCGTATTACCGTAGCCCTGATACTGATCGTTTGTGGCGACCGGTACCTGCGGTGCCTGAGGTTCCTGAGGCGCCTGTTCTGCGGTATCTGTTACCGTCTCCTGTGAAGGATCGGCCACCTTGGTCGCCGTGCTCGTGCCCGTACCGCACGATGGACAGAATTTGAGATCGTCGCTCATTGTCTCGCCGCATTTGGAACAGATGATCATTGACTTTTACCTCCGGATCTTCTCGTATGCGAGCATTTTACTACAAAACAGGGGCTTTTGCAGAGTTTTTTTGAAGAATGACACATACTTATCTTCTCTATGTCAAACCAAATGATATAATCTAAATTGATGTTAAGTTTATCGGGGGGAAGGCAATTGAACGGGATCAAACGGACAGCTATTCTGATCGCACTATCTTTGTGCGTCTTATCTTTGATCGTCTTTTTCCCTGCAAAAGTCGCTCCCGTAAGGGCTGACGGAACAGTTACCGCTACAGCCAAGGGCGAGGGAGATGACGGTGAATTCACCGTATATGTCTCGGGATATGACAAAGGCGATGTGCTGACTGTATATATAGAACTCTCAACGGATGATGTCTATCTGGGACATGATGCTCCGAGCGGATGCAGTATAGTCTCTTCGGGTGAATATGTCGTATTGACCATTACGGGAGTCGATGATGATCCGAACGGAAGCTATCATTTTGAATTCAGAGCCACTAATGTCGACGGCCTCTATGTGGACGAGGTAAAGGTATTGGAAGTTGTTCATACGATAACTCCCCCCACTGACGAACCTACCCCTACGGCAACGGGAACCGGAGAGACTACGCCGACAACCGGATCTTCGACGCCGTCGCCTGCTGAAGTGACGACAACCACGACGCCGACTTCCAAGATAACGCCTTCTGTCTCTCCTACTCCGACGGTGGAGCCTTCTTCAGAACCGACAGAACCTTCAACGACGCCTACACCAACGCCGTCATCGACACCTGTCCCGACGCCTTCACAGACGCCGACTCCTACTCCGACACCCACACCTACTCCTACCCCGACTCCGACACCTACTCCGACGCCGGTCCCGAAGCCGACCAAAGATCCGCTCGATGAGCGTAAGCCCGGTGAATCAGAGGCTTCCGAGACTGAGGCAACTGAAGAAGGGAAGAAGACTAATTATGCTGCATGGGCGGCCTCAAATAATAAGAACGGGCCAAGTGCCGGAAGCATTATATGGGGAATCGCAAAATATCTTCTCATCATACTCGCAGTACTGATCATCGTTAGGATCGTGATCCTTAAGATCAACGGCGTCTATAATGAGGATCTTCTTAAGGAATTCATTCCTTTCAGGAAGAAGGACAAAGAGGAAGAGAAGGTCGAGGATGCTCCTGCGGCCGTAAACGGATATCTACAGAAATCAAATACCTCATATATCCGCCCGATGTACTCCAATGCCGCTTCTGAGGCAAAGAGGACGAGAGGCGTCAACCACAAGCATGAGGGTAATGCCGTAGAAGGATCGACGATGGCTGATGCCCGCGACAAGGAAGAGCCCAAAGACCTGCCGGAAGATGATTAAGACTGATCCTGCGGGAGTTTGAGGATCCAAGCCTCCGGTCCGTACTTCCCAAAAAGAACCAAGATGCTATAATCGTTATAGTTCAGTGTTTTTGTTTTGGGGGAAATGTCAAGTGTTATACAAAGGTCGAGGCAGAGCATTTGCTGCCGTTTTATGTTTTGTTTTCGTACTTGCTGTTGCTTTCTGCGGATTCGGTAAGACAGTTAATGCCGATGAGACATTAACTACGACTATATATGTCACCGGTGACGGAGAGAGCAATAAAGCTAAGTTTTCGTGTACGGCAATGCCGTCATCATCGGACTTCGAAGCCCATTCCGCATGGGCTTATGAGAGTAGCGGAAAAGCAAATGTATCAGCTGAGCTAAGCGGGAATAGCGTATATGTCTATGTTTCTTCTGTTGATGGGAGCCCTTTAAGTGATTGCGAGGTTGTAGTTTGTGTATCGGCTTCATATCAAGTAATGTTCTCAATGGACAGGATAAGCATATATTATTGGTACGAAGAACCTACGCCTTCACCTTCACCGACAGATTCGTCTACGCCTTCTCCGACGGATTCGCCGACTCCTTCGCCGACAGAAACACCTACACCTTCTCCGACGGACACGCCGACGCCTACAGCTACTGACACGCCGACACCGACTCCGACGGATACTCCGACACCTGCACCTACGGACACACCGACGCCGACACCTAGTCCTACGCCGACACCGACCCCGACGGAAACGCCAACGCCTACCCCTACGCCTACGCCATCTCCGGTCCCTACACCGTCAGCCACGCCGGTGATAAAGGGAGGCGAGACAGAAACGACGGAGGGAACAACTGAAGAGACGACTCCTGAGCCGACGAAGAGCAGTTCGGGTCCTATGAAATATGAGAGAAAGACCAAAAGTGTGGGAAGCTATATCTGGGACATCTCGAAGTATCTTCTTATTATCCTGGCAGTACTCATCATCGCGAGGATCGTGATCCTTAAGATCAACGGTGTCTATAACGAGGATCTGCTTAAGGAGTTCCTGCCTTTTGGAAAGAAGAAGAAAGAGGAAGAGAAGGTCGAGGATGCTCCGCAGGCCGTAAACGGATACCTGCAGAAGTCCAACACTGCGTATATAAGACCGATGTACTCCAATGCCGCTTCGGAAGCGAAGAGGACGAGAGGAGTCAACCACAAGAACGATGGGGCTCAGGATACCCCGCCCAAGGAAGATAACGAAGAAGGATAACCTGAAATCGAATATTGATGAAAGATAAAGAATTTAACCGCAAACTCCTGCGATTGGTCCTGCCGATCACATTGCAGTACTTTATGTTTGCACTGGTACCGGTCGCGGACGCCGTCATGCTCGCAAGGATCGACCAGAATGCGATGTCGGCCGTGTCGCTCGCGGGTCAGGTCCCGTTCGTCATGAGCCTGATCACCTACGCCATAGTAGCCGGTGCGAGCATGCTTGCCGCTCAATACTGGGGCAATAAGGATGTAAGCTCGGTCGAAAAGCTCTATGCTTTTTCCCTGGAGCTTACTTTCCCCGTGGTCCTTATCTTTGCTGCCTTAACATTCTTTTACCCCGAGAACGTGATCGGTCTGTTTACGTCGAACGAGGCGATAATCCCTTACGGCGCGGCTTATTTAAAGATCGCGAGCGTATCTTACATATTTACGGGAGTCATGGGAACGGTAGAAGTCTTCATGAAGAATACCGGCCTCGTGATATCCGCTACCGTTGCAAGCATCGTGATGGTCGTGTCAAATATCGTGCTCAACGGTGTCTTCATCTACGGCTTCAATCTCGACTCCAGGGGAGCCGCGTGGGGAACCGTGATATCGTCATTTCTCGGCTTTTTCCTGGCGGTCCTGCTCCAGGTCTTAAGGGGCAAGGTACACCCGAGGGTCAGATACTTTTTCTCCTTTTCGAAAACGCTCTGTGCCAAATTCGCAAAAGGCACTTACCCGGTCCTTTTAAACCAGTTCGGATGGGGCCTGGGCTTTACCATGATCAGTGTTATCATGGGTCACCTGGAAGGTGATGCCGTGGCCGCCAATTCCGTCGTAGTCGTGGTCAAGGACCTCATATCCTGCTTCTGCTTTGCTCTCGCGAGCGGCGGATCCATCATGGTCGGAAACGAACTCGGTGCCGGAAATCTCGAAAAGGGCAGGGAATACGGCGGGAGGATCTGTAAGCTTGCTTTGTGGAGCGGCATAATATCGGGATTCGTGATCCTGTTCATGTCGCCTGCGATCATCTATGCCGTCGACTTAAGCGAGAGTGCCTCGAGGTATCTTTTCTGGATGCTCGTCATGTGCGTCTATTACATGGTCGGCAGAGCCATGAACAGTGTAGTCATCTCGGGCATCTTCTGCGCGGGTGGAGACACGAAATTCGGTTTTGTCTGCGATACCATAACCATGTGGGGATTCATCGTTCCTCTGGGCGCTCTGGCGGCTTTTGTTTTCAAGCTTCCGGTACTCGCGGTCTTCTTCCTTTTGAACCTTGATGAGATAGTCAAGCTCCCGGTCGTCTATATCCATTACAAGAAATACAAGTGGGTCAGAAACCTTACCGAATGAGATATCCCGCTAACGAAGTTTGTTGGGTATTTTGGTTCATTTATTCTGTTTTTCGACAGTTTTCGCGCTGATATAATAGATCTATCAAAAAAATGAACGGGGACGATAATATGAAGAAAATCATGATATCCTTTATCTCACTTACATTATGCGCCGCTCTGATCGGCGGCTGCTCGGGAACTGTGAAGACGGCTTCTTCAGAGATCGTTTACGAGTTCGAGACGGAGATCCCGGAGGATTATAAGAAACCGTTTGAGGGCGAATCCGGAACGGTCGAGGAGATAACGTACCTTGCCAAGGATTACATCGGTGACGGAGAAGGATGCGAGAAGAATGCTTTCGTTTATCTTCCGTCAGGCTACGATCCTGAGGGACAGTATAATGTCCTCTACTTGCTGCATGGTAGTGGCGGTGACGAAAAAACGTGGGTACTGGGCCGTGAAGATTCAGAGCTCAGGTGCATTCTCGACAACCTCATCGGCAATGGTGAAATCGAACCTCTGATCGTCGTTACTCCTAACAGCAGGGCTCTGGGATGTAAGCACGACAGTGAACCTGATCTGTTCTATAACTTCGGATATGAACTCCGTAATGACCTTATCCCTTATATCGACGGGCACTATGCGACATATGCCGATTACTCCGAGGACGGATATGACCTCTCGGCTTCACGTGAGCACAGAGCGTTGGCGGGCTATTCGATGGGCGGAATGCAGACGATCAACATAGGTATCGGAGAGTGCCTTGACCTCTTCTCGAGGTTTGGCGCTTTCTCGGCTGCACCTACAACAAATCCCGCTGCGACGAACGCGGAGACGATCTCATCTTCCGGATACAAGATCGACTATTTCTATAATATCTGCGGAACTGAAGATGATTCCTCCTATATCAGTGCGAGCGAGGCAGCCAAGAATCTTCCTGAGATGTGTGACGAGCTCGTTCCGAACGAGAACTTCACATGGCAGGAGCAGCCCGGGAAACACAACTGGAATATCTGGTATGTCGGTATCTATAACTTCGCGAAGATCGCTTTTGAGAAGTGATACCGGGCTTTTCCCGTTGGCTATTTTCACTAAAAAGGATAAAAGATATTTTATTTAAACCTCCAAGCGCACTAGCATACATCTGCTGACTTGATCTTCATACTGCTCGAAAAACACTGATACAGCGTGGTTCCGTAGAACAGCGCTGTTATTTTTCGACAAGGATGGGAGAAAAAGGCAGCATAGAACGTTATTTGTGCAACATGCATAAAACAGGAGCCTTTCGACGCGACAACATGCGGAAGATTGCATAAATCTGTGATATAATAGTTATGTATTGGCATGTGTCAGTTGTGTTTTGTTGGGGGGATTACATATGAATTGCTTTAAGAAAGTCAGAGGCGTTGTGGCGCTTCTCCTGTCCGTAGTATTCGTAGTATGTGCACTCGGATCTTATCAGGATGTCCGGGCTGACGGTCCTTCGGATACGGTCGCGATCTATAACGCGGACAAGGACGGAGCCAACATAGGGATAATCGGAAAAGGATACGCACCGAATACTACATTCAAGGTAACGGTAACATTCTCGGCAACGGTCAACATATCAAGCTCCTGGAACGGATCCGCAACCTCCGACGGAAGTACGGTCACCTTTACCGTAACGACTGACGGGAACGGTGAGTATAATGTCGGCATGTATATGACCGGCAATTACGAGGGACTGTCAGTCCTGAGCAAATCATCGACAGGAAGTGCTCCCAAGGCAGAGCCTGCTAAGCCTGCACCCGAGAAGAAGGATCCTGAACAAGAGAAACCTGCACCGGAACCGCCTGCAGACAAGCCGGAAGACAAGAAGCCGGGAGATAAGAAACCGGAGGAAAAGAAACCCGAGGAAAAGGAGCCTGAAGAAAAGAAGGCTGAGGAGAAAAAGGCGGAAGAGAACAAGCCTGATCCCGAAAAGAATGTAGAAGAAGAGAAGACACCTGCCAAACAGGAGGACAAGAACGGGAATAAGGATACGGAGAAAGATGATTCCCAAGCTTCCGGTGATCAGGCGAAGGCGGATGACAAATCTTCTGCCGCAACAGCCGCAGTTTCCGCGGGAACTACTGATAAGACGAAGGATACAGACGCTGTTTCCGAGCCCGTAGAAGAAGAATCAAAAGAAGAAAAGAATGCCGCTACAGGCGAAGAAGGACCGGCAGAAAATGAGGTTCAGGATGAGGCTTTTACTGAAGAGGGAGACGCTAAAGATGAAGAAGAGATCCCTGTAACTTCAGACGATGACGGTACGAAGAAGGATGATAAAGCCCCTGCCGCAGTAAAAAACGAAGAGGGTGAAAATGAGGGCGAAGTAACGGAGGAGCCTACTCCCGAGCTGCTTTCGAAGACTTCCGTAAGCGGAGTCATAAGGGCTGACACAAAAAAGAAGAGCGGCGGCTGGTGGACATTCCTGCTGATCCTTGTTATTATCGGAGTATGCGTCAGGTTCGCCAAGATGAAGATGGACGGAGTCGATAACTCTGATCTTCTGAAGGAATTTATTCCGGTCAAGGCGATCAGGAACAGGTTCGGATCTTCGAAGACACCGGTACCGGAGGCGGAAGCGCCGGTTACGGTCAACGGTTATCTCAAGAAGTCCGATACGGCTTCCATAAGACCTGTTTACTCGAATACGGCATCAGGTTCCGCATCGAGAGTAAGAGGGGAAGCTAAGACAGGTACAAATAAAACGGCGTTCAACCAGGCGCAGGCAATGAAGGAACTTCATGCTATGCGTGAGGGGAACGATGGTGGTGCGAAGGCACCCGGCCAAGAATAGCTGATGATTTCTAGGCTTATGTTTGTTATAACCTATGGTCGCTTCGGCGGCCATAGGTTATAATCTTTTATGTCATTTTCGAAAAATACGGGGAGGATCTTAATGAGGATCGCGATCGTTACGGGTGCATCTTCCGGAATCGGCGAAGCATTTATAAAGCTCATCGCCGGTGAGGATTACGAGAAGATATGGGTCATCGCAAGGCGTGAAGACAAGCTTCTTGCCCTGGCCGAAGCATACGGAAAAGAAAAGATCGTTCCTGTCTCCGCTGATCTTACTGATCCCTCATCGATCGATATCATCTCCCGGAAACTAAGTGAGGAAAAGCCTGTTATCGAGCTCCTTATCAACTGTGCCGGAATGGGAAAGAGAGGCACGGTCGAAGATAACAGCCTTGAGGATATCACTGATACGATCGAACTTAACTGCGTTGCCTTAACAAGGCTGACGAAGGTATGTATCCCATATATGATCACTGAGGGAAGGACATTCAAGACCGGTCCGAGGATCCTTAATATCGCTTCTTCGGCGGCATTTCTCCCTCAGCCGGGATTTAACGTGTATGCCGCTTCCAAGGCATATGTCGAGAGTTTCTCGAGAGCTCTTCAGTTTGAACTTAGAAAGCACAACATCGGAGTTACGACCGTGTGCCCGGGTCCCGTTAAGACAGGGTTCCTTAAAAAGGCGACCGATAACAAGGCGGGCGAGTTCACGGGCATAAGGGCTCTTTGCGCGGCAGATCCGGATAAGCTCGCTAAGGCTTCATATAAGGCATGTAAGAGGGGCAGGGGACTTTATGTGTATAAGATCTCACAAAAAGCCCTTCATGTTGCATCGAAGATAATCCCTTCAGCCTGGATCCTGTGGGTCGAGAAGGTCACAATGAAACAGTTCTGAGAAGCGGCGTTTTGGTGTTATCTGTACAGTAGACGGGTCGTGTGCCCGCCTTTATAATGTTCAAGGATAAAATTCAAAGGGGAAAAAGTAATAATGCTCGACGTCTCAAACGTTACTCTCATGTTCGGGAGCAGAACGCTCTTCGAAGGAGTAAATATACAGTTCACCAAGGGAAACTGCTACGGCATAATCGGTGCCAACGGTGCCGGCAAATCCACATTCCTCAAGGTCCTTACGGGTGAGGTGGAACCTCAGAAGGGCTTTGTCAATCTTCCGAAAACAGAGAGGATGTCGGTCCTTGAACAGGATCACTTCAAATACGACGATTACCTCGTAAGAGAGACGGTAATAATGGGACATAAGCGCCTCTATGAGATCATGAAGGAGAAGGAAAGACTCTACTCCAAGCCTGATTTCAACGACGAAGACGGCATCATCTTAGGTGAGCTCGAAGGCGAGTTCGCAGAGCTCGACGGATGGTCGGCCGAAAGCAACGCGGAGATCCTTCTTCAGGGTCTCGGAATGGGTGAGGAATTCTATGAGCGTCCGATGAAGGACCTTACGGGCGGACAGAAGGTCAAGGTTCTCCTGGCTCAGGCTCTCTTCGGAAATCCTGACGTGCTCCTCCTCGACGAGCCGACAAATCACCTCGACCTTAACAGCTGCCGCTGGCTCGAGAACTATCTCATGGACTTCGAGAACTGCGTCCTCGTCGTATCGCACGACCGTCACTTCCTTAACAAGGTCTGCACGCACATCGTCGATATCGACTTTAAGCAGGTAACGCTCTTCCAGGGCAACTACGATTTCTGGTATGAATATACCCAGCTGTCCTTGCGCCAGCTTCGTGACCAGACAAAGAAGATAGAGGCAAGACGGAAGGAACTCCAGGACTTTATCGCCAGGTTCTCCGCGAATGCCTCCAAGTCCAAGCAGGCAACAAGCCGTAAGAAGCTTCTCGAAAACATGGAGCTGCCGGAAGTCAAGCAGTCATCCAGAAGATATCCTTTTATCGCATTTACGCAGGACAGGGAGATCGGAAACGATGTCCTCTTCGTCACGGATCTTTCCGCTAAAAGTAACGGCAGAAGTACCTTGAGCCACATTACTTTTTCGATGGAGAGGGACGACAGGATCGCTTTTGTCGGAAGGGATGAAGTGGCGATCACGCAGATACTCAATATCCTTGCAGGCGAAGAAGAAGATTTTGAAGGCGAGATCAAGTGGGGCATAACGACCTCCAGATCATACCTTCCGAAGGACAACTCGAAGTTCTTTGACGGATGTGAACTGAGCCTGGCCGACTGGCTCAGGCAGTTTTCGAAAGATCAGACGGAGACATATATCAGAGGGTTCCTGGGAAGGATGCTCTTTTCCGGTGAAGAAGCTTCCAAGAGCGCGAAGGTTCTCTCGGGAGGTGAGAAAGTGCGTCTTATGTTGTCACGTATGATGCTTACGAATTCCAACATCATCATACTGGACGATCCTACGAACCATCTCGACCTTGAGGCGATCACGGCTCTCAACGAAGGCATAAAGAAGTTCCCTGGTCCGATACTTTTCACTTCCCACGACAGGGAACTTGTAAATACCGTAGCAAACCGCATCATTGAGATCACGGATAGTGGTATAATCGATAAGAGAATGACTTACGACGAGTACCTCGAATGGCGTGCCGAAAACGTTGAGGGAAGTCTTAACTGACCGGAGGATAAGATATGAATACTGATGTCAAAGCAAATGCGCTTCCTAAGTCTGCCGTCAAGAAGACGGACAAAAAGGCGGCTAAGAAGGAAAAGACAGTAGTTGAGCCGACTTTTGAGAGCATCTATAACGCGATGTGCAAGAAAGCATATCATGCGAAGTTTCCGTCAGTCTTCATTGCCACACAGATAACGCTCAAGGGTTCCCTCGAGTGCCGTCCGCTCTATGTCAAGGTCGAGGATAAAGTAGCCGAAGTGGCACCTTACGAATATAACAATGCCAGCTTCTATATCGACGCCGACACGGATGTTTTCGCGCAGGTCTTAAACGGAAAGAAGAGCTTTTACGAGGCATTGGCCGAGGGCTTCATCGAACTTAACGGAGATCCGAAGAAAGCGGTCCTTCTCATCAAGGCTCTCTTCTGATAAATAAGCATAAAGAATTTGCAACAATTCTAGTATTTTTGATTGAAATACACCCCGATCCATTATTTAATATAAGAAGGAAGATTTTAGGGGGTGTTCTTTGTGAAACACAGCTTATTTGATAAGGCAAGATTTGCAGCTCTTGCCCTGGTGGTCGTCTTTATTATTTCAGCAGTCGTGGTCCCTGTCAGCGCCGATACAATGGTGTTTGATGTCGAGATCAGGCATGACCAGACCGAAGCAAGAAGCGTTATCGATTATCTCAATTCCTACAGGAGCAACAACGGATTAGGCCAGCTGACCTATGACTATACTCTTGAGCAGATCGCCATGCTCAGGGTCGAGCAGGTGGCTGATAACTTCGAATACGAATCACATCACGAGAACCTCCTTAACTGCATCGTGGACGGCGTTAATTCCAACGGCGAATGTATCGCCCTGGGATGTGATACGGCATATTCCGCTTATGTTTACTGGGCATACGACGAGAACGATCTCTATACGAGCGTCCTCAAGGATGAGGAATTCGTATCCTGTGCCGTTGCCCATATCTACTTCAACGGAATGAGCTACTGGGCTCTGGAATTCGGCAAGGATATCTACAACACCGATTACGTCGTACCTAACGACAACGTAACTCACAAAGACTATGCCATCGACTCTTCCGAAGTATCAATCGTAACCAATTATGGTGATACGGTCACTATCGCCAAGGGTGAGAGCAAAGAACTCAGCTACTATCTCGAAGCGAGAAACAAATATAATAAATTCCCTCTCGATCCTTCCGAGTACACCATAACAAACTGGAGAAGTTCGGAGCCTGACTGTGTCGAAGTCGCAGACGGAGTCATAACGGGTAAGGAATTCACCCCGAGCGCCCTGATCACGTTCGACTGGTCCTACGGAAATATGTCGGGATCAGACAGCATAGAAGTAAGAGTCGAAGGCTATGCGCCGACGGGTCCCGTTACCCCGACTCCGACACCTGATCCGAATGCCTTTGAATTCAAGGATATGCGCACCGATGAAGAAATGAACATCTTCGTCACGGCGGGCGATCCTGTTACCTTGCGCCTTCATACAAACATCAGTGAGGGAGAACCCACATGGTATATTTTTGCTGCCGAGTGGCATGTATTGCCGTCGGGCAGCTGGGATGAAGGCGATGAGGACGATTTCTCATACACATTTACGCCTACCAAGTCCTGTGATGTCGAGTGCGGAGTCACTGCGTCTAGCAGAAAACTCGGCGATCAGACTATTTCTTTCGTTTATCACATCACGGTCGGAAATAACAACTATAAGCTCAACGACAATACCCCTGAATCAAATAAGAACCTGACGATATCCGGAGGATCTTCCGCGACTTTGCAGACGGTCTGTTCAGGCGTCGGAACCCTGACATACAAATGGTATATCAAGTCGTCGACGGATTATGTCAGGATCAGCGGATCCGGAAGCAGCGTCACCGTTACGCCTAATAAGACGTTCTCGGAATACCGCTGTGTCGTATCGGATACTCACGGAAACACCATCAACGTGGATTTCAACGTAACGGTCGCTTCCATAAGGGTCCTTACCAATGTAACGGATATAAAGACAGCAAAGAACACGAACTTTGAACTGACGGCAAATGCCGAGAGTACGACAGGCGAGAGCCTGACCTATAACTGGTATAAGGGTGACAGCAATACGGTATTTAAGACCGGTAAGACGATAACGGATAAACTCTCTTCATCCGGTACATACAGATGTGTGGTATCGGACAGCAGAGGAAATACGGCAACGATCGAGTACACGGTAACAGTATGTACATTGACCGTTACGACATCCGCTTCTTCCGTTACGATCTTCAAGGGAGAGACAACTGATCTGACTGTTACGGCTCAAACGGATTACGGAAACAATCCGACATACAGATGGTTCAAAAAAGGCGCTTCCGGAACCACGCTTTCCACAGGAAGCACTTACTCGGCAAAACCTGATTCCAGCTGTGAATACGGATGCGAGGTCACTGATTCGTATAATACGAAGACGGTATATTTCACGGTAACCGTTAACAATGCAACCCTTACTGACCGCACCACTAAGAAGGATTATCTGGTCAGTTACGGACAGCAGACCGTATTAAGCGTTGACGTTACATCGAACGCGGGTTCTGTAACATATAAGTGGCAGAAATACGAATCCGGAACATATCTTAACATCCCGAACCAGACATCATCGATGTATTCTTATGTTCCGACAGCATCCGGATCTTTCAGATGTGTTGTAACCGACAGATTCGGCAACTTCATAAATGTTGATATCACCGTTACGGTTCCGACTCTTACACTCGGAAATAACAATACAAATATCAAGACAGGTGAAGGAAAGTCATTTACCATGACTCCTTCCGTAACGAGCAGTCACAACAGCAGTCTGTCTTATGCATGGACACAGGGCAGTTCGACTTCCGTTCTGAGCAGTGCATCATCTTATACGACATCATCTTCGTCGAGCACCACATATAAGTGTACGATCAGGGACGAATATAATAACGTCGTAACGGTAACATATAACGTTACGGTCTATAAGCTCACGGCAGGCCTTAATAATCCTTCCCTCTCGATATACGGCGGAGATGAAGCACAGATGTCAGTCAACGCCTCATCGACGGCGGGCAATGACAAGCTGTCTTACAAGTGGTATATCCAGGGTCAGCAGGGAACAGTACTTTCCACATCAAGTTCCTATTCTCCAAAGCCTTCATCAAATACCACTTACTGCTGTGAAGTAAGCGACACATATAATACCACCGTTCTCACATGTCAAGTAACGGTCATTCAGGCCGCACTCACGGACAATACCGAGAACAAGACACGTGTCGTTAAAAAAGGCGCGAGCGTTACTCTTGAAGTAAATGTCTCGTCTAATGCAGGATCTGCTCTCCACTATCAGTGGCAGTCGCAGTCCTCGGGCGGAAGCTACGTAAACATCAGTAATCAGACGAGTAAGAAATACACTTATACGGCTAATTCCACAGGCTATTACAGATGTGTCGTTACCGATGATTACGGCAACTCCAAAAATGTTGATTTTACGATAACCGTTCCTACACTGACGGCGGGTAATAACACCACAAGCATCAAGGCCGGCAAGGACCAGTCCTTTACTCTCACGGCAAATGCGGTAAGCAGTCATAACAGCAGACTCTACTATTCATGGACCAAGGGTTCTCCTTCGTCGACGAGCGTTCATAGTGCCGCATCTTATTCGACATCGACTTCCGAGACGACCAAGTATTACTGCAAGGTCACAGATGATTACAACAACTCGATCACTATCACTTATACGGTTACTGTTATAAAGCTGACGGCAACCCAGAACATGACGGATATCTCGATCTTTAATGGCGATACTGCATCAATGTCCGTAACCGCAACTTCGGACAACAGCACTATCACCTATAAGTGGTATGCCGCAGGTTCTCCGAATACGGTTCTATCTACGGGCAGTTCCTATAATCCGAAGCCGTCTTCCGATACGACCTATTATTGTGAAGTAAGCGATACGTATAATACAACGACACTTACGTTTGTCGTAACCGTTCAGGACGCAGTCCTTACAGACAATACGACTAACAAGGTAAGAACCGTAAGTAACGGTGAGAACGTTACTCTCGAGACTAATGTCACATCCAATGCGGGCAGCACGCTTACCTATAAGTGGCAGAAGAAGTCAGGTTCTTCGTATACGAATATAAGCGGAGCTATATCAAGCAGTTATACCTTTAAGGCAACAGCTTCCGGTAACTACAGATGTGTGGTTACGGATACATACGGAAACACCAAAAATGTTGATTTTGTAATTACTGTTCCTACACTTACGACAGGTGAGAATACTACTTCCATCAAGGTCGGTGAAGGCCAGGTATGCAGTATGGAAGCAAATGCAGTAAGCAGTTCTAACGATACCCTTTCCTATTCATGGACAAAGGGATCATCAAGTACTGTACTTTCCACAGGCTCGGTTTATTCCCCTACGGTAAGTTCTACTTCAACATTCTATTGCAAGGTCTCCGATACGCATAACAATACCGTAACGATCCAATATAACGTAACGGTATGTAAGCTCACGGCGACACAGAACAGTGCGGAACTTACGATCTTTAACGGAGATTCCGCTTCTATGTCAGTTACGGCAAGTACACAGGGCGGAAATACCATCACTTACAGATGGTATGATTCGGATAATCCGTCAGGAAATCTCAACTCCACGAAGAGCTATTCTCCTAAGCCGTCTTCAAGTAAGACATATTACTGTGAGGTAAGCGATTCCTATAACACGAAGACACTTACTTTTGTCGTAACCGTCAAGAATGCTACCCTTACGGATAATACCGAAAACAAGTCAAGGATAGTAAGTAACGGAGAGAATGTCGAACTCGAAGTCAATGTAGTATCCGATGCAGGAAGCACTCTCAAGTACAAGTGGTATAAGATGAATGCTGCAGGATCCTATTTGGTTATATCGAACCAGACTTCCTCCAAGTATTCCTTTACGGCAACTTCTTCAGGCAACTACAGATGTGTCGTAACAGATAACTACAATAACCGTGTAAACGTTGATTTTGATATCACGCTTCCTACTCTTGAATCAGGCGTGAACGAGACATTCTTCGAGGTAGGAAAAGGAGATACCGTAACGATGACTGCTAATGTGGTAAGCAGCATCAACAGTCCTCTTACTTATGAGTGGACGATCGGAGATTCGACTGATATCAAGGGTCTGGTATCCTCCTACTCTTATTCTGTCTCGGAGACGACGGTATTCAAGTGTAAAGTCAAGGATAATTATAATAACAGTGTGACGATAACATATAACGTTACAGTATATTCCCTTACCTGTATGCAGGATCCGGGAAAGACGGTAAATATCTTCAGGGGTGATCAGGCGACAATGTCCGTTGATGCTGTTTCCACCTCGGGAAATCAGCCGACGTTTACATGGTATCAGAGCGGAAATGAGGGAACAGTCCTGAGTACTGCTTCTACCCTTAAGGTCAGCCCTGATACCGAGACCAGATATGTATGTAAGGTCAGCGATCAGTATAATACCGAATATCTGAACTTTACTGTCGTGGTCAATTCCACATATCTCATTAACAATACCACAGATACCGATAAGATCGTTAAGAAGGGACAAAGCGTTACGCTTCAGACCAATGTAACCTCGAATGCCGGCAATATCACATATCAGTGGCAGAAGATGGAGACAAACGGAACATACTCTGATATAGCAGGTGCTTCTTCGTCATC
>Ga0310786_10005233_pt1 | contig 17723 bp, 14 predicted proteins | sample AusTroGonzalo_MG_FD_203881 | JGI IMG/M metagenome (GOLD analysis project Ga0310786, IMG submission 203881) | Bovine rumen microbial communities from tropical cattle in Woodstock, Queensland, Australia - Gonzalo_03 (v2) (version 2) | ecosystem: Host-associated > Mammals > Digestive system >... | reverse complement strand
AGGATGATTTCATGACTTATTGTACCAAGCTTAGTGAGAATGGGACAAACCCCAATGTTCATTATGCCAATATACCTTTGAAAACGACTAATTCATGGGTATATGATACGATAGGACTTCAGTACAATCATTTCCTGTCATACGTTCTTTCCATGTTATATGCAGTCACCTCGCCAACTGCTGCAGAAGCATTTGAGAATGTAATTAAATAACGTGAGTTCGATGAATTCGTATTAGAAGAGTGTGAGTTGATTATCAGTGTATTTGACGACTTGTATGGCAGGTTTCTTCGGGAAGCAGCAGTATGCCGCAATAGCAGACATGGCGTTGACGAGGCAATGATATAAAGAGCTGGCATCGCATTTCGCGACCCAGCCCTTCTTACTACTTACATCTTACATCATCCCTTCTCTCCCCTCAACAGGGGAGTCGGAGGGGTCTTTTACATCACACCTCTCATACATGAGGTGGTTCCCAAAGCAGTCAACGCTGCCGTCAGGATGGACACGGCTATCTGGATGATAGTCCTCCACAAATCTTTGTTTTTCATGATCAAGACCCTCTCTGTCCTTCGGACATCTCCCCCGTAGAGGGGGAGAGCCGTCCGGCTTGTAGGGCATTTTGTTTTTTGGGAGTTAATACTTGGTTTTGGTTCTCATTAATACCTGTTTGGTTTCTCATCAGGCACACCCCGAATGGCTCCCTCCCCCTCTATGGGGGAGGGTCGGGGAGAGGGTCTTTTAATCTCCATCAGGGTCGTCCACCAGCGTGCCACCGCCGCCGCCGTTGTTGCCACCGTTGTCGCCAGTGTTGCCGTTGTTCTCACCACCCTCGTTCTCGTCGTCGCCATCCTCGATGTCGCCGCTGTCGGAGCTGGTCACGCGCTTGAGCACGTTGCCGTCCTCGTCGAGGCATGTGATCTGGATGGAGGTGTTCTTGAGCTCGTCCTTCACATCCACCGATGGGGTGAACACGATGCGACGGGTGGTGATGAGGGAGGTCTTCACATCCTCGAGGTTTGCCACTGCCTTGGAGCGCACGCCGAAGCGCATGGTTCCCAGTCCGGGCAGAGGCACACTGTGACCTTCAGTTGCCCACGTGCGGAGCACTTCACCAGCTGCATCCCAAGCTGCCTTGATGACACCTGCAGAGATACCGCTGTGGGTACTTGCCTCTGCGAACACCTTCTTCTCTTGGATGGGAATGTACAGGTCGGGACGCATCACGAACTTCATCCCTGGATTCTTGCCGAGCTTCACCTCTCGGCGCTGTGCAATTACTTTAATAGCCATAATTAGATGTACAATTTTTAGATTTACAATGTACAATTTGAGATGTACAATTGTTGGTTAGTAAAATTAGTTAGTTAGTAGATGATTTTTCTTATGTCTTCCGAGTCCGCTTCGGGGTGTCCCTTAATGATAAATTTTGCTACCATTAATGCGCGCAATTTCTAGATTTAATGCTAACAATTTTTTTCTTTAATGACCGCCCTTTCTGCCTTATCTTTTGACACTACAAAGTTACGACAAATTTTCGACATTTGCAAATAAAGGTAGTCCAAAATTCGGGAAATGCCCGAAAAATCAGTTTTTTTGAATAGAGCGTTACAGCGTTACAGTGTTACAGTTGTTTTTAGGGTTAGCGAACCCTAAAAATAACCTCTATATTTATATATATATAAATATAGAATTCCGTTTTGACTTTTGGGTATCTTAGTTTTTAACTGTAACACTGTAACGCTGTAACGCAAGTGTCTTTTCCTGATTGCTTCCACCTTCTTTTTCACCAGTTGTGAGACCTACGAATACCCTTCTCATAGGGTCTTGCAGGTTTTTTTTGAGGAATCACAGGGGCTTTCTCAGGCATCAACTGATAGTATTCGCTGATACCTTATTGAAAAAAATCAAGAAAAACTCAAAAAATCCCAACATGTACCGAGTTATGGGACAACATAGGCCGAACTTTGCATCGCGATTTAAAAAAAACGTGATAAATTTAAAAGTTCAGCTTATGGAAACTATCAGAAAATTCATCATCAATGCAGCCTTTGCAGCATTAGTGTTCACCTTCATCCTCTTCTGGGTGTGTGCAGGAATCGGTATCCAATCCGTCTCCATCATCTCCGCCTTCCTCGTTTTCATCTCCGCAGCCGTATTGCTTGCAGTGTCGCCAGTGAGTAAGGAGAACTAAAAAAATGTGCTATTTTTGATATTTTTTTCAAACTTGTACCGAGTTATGGGACAACATGGGTGTAACTTTGCACCAGAATATTAAATGAATGATTATGGCAGATTACCTTGACAAGATGAATGAGCAGGAAGAACCATCAATCGTGCAGGAACCAGTTATTTCGATGAATGTACGACAGACAATGGATTTCTTTGACAAACATTACGATGCCAATGCCACCATTGAGAATGGCATGCCAATTCATGAGGGATTCGACTTGCTTCGTGCAAGAATAGAGAATCGCATATGAGAAGAATTCATGTACCACTTGGTATATCTTATTTGAAGAACCAGATTTAGCATTCTTTTCCCCCTTCATTTTTTGCATGTTTCAAAAAAAATGACTATCTTTGCAGTGTCTTTTCCAACCCCCTCTCCACATGACCACTCCGACTATTTTTAAGCAATATATCTGGCTCGTCAACACCATTTATCGTGCTGGGAGGATTTCTCTCGTTGACATCAACAAGAAATGGATACGCACGGAAATGAGTGGTGGGATCGAGATTCCACGCACCACTTTCAACCGCCACAGAGAGGCTATCGAGGACATCTTTGGCATCTACATCGATTGCGACCGCAAGGATGGCTACCGCTACTATATAGGCAACGGAAAGGTGCTGAGAGAGGATACCGTGCAGAACTGGATGCTCTCTACCTTGACCGTCAGCAACATCATCGGCGAGAGCATGAATCTTCAGCATCGCATTGCGCTGGAGAACATCCCTTCGGATGGTGAATACCTCGAACTGGTCATCAAGGCGATGAAGGAGAGCAAGAGAATCAGGGTCACGTATCGTCGCTACCAGTCCTCCGAAGCCAAGACCTTCACCCTCTCTCCCTACTGCATCAAGTTGTTCCGTCAACGCTGGTACCTGTTGGGCAAGTTCGACGATGGAGGCTTTGCCATCTTCTCCTTCGACCGCATGGAGGACATCACCATGACTGACGAATCTTTCAAAATAGAGAAGGACTTCAATGCCTCCGACTTCTTCAGCGAATGCTTTGGTGTGGTGATAGGTGATGGCACCCGTGCTGAACGAATCGTGCTGCGTGCCTTTGGCAGAGAGAAATACTATCTGCGTGACCTCCCCCTGCATCATACGCAGAAAGAGCTTAAGCCCAGGACGTCAGAAGCACGTCGGCTGCAAGAAGAAAATGATTGTTCCGACTTCGAATTTCGCCTGCGTCCCACTGCCGACTTCAAGGGGCATATTATGTCAAGAGGTGCTTGGCTGAAAGTTGTCCAACCCGAGTGGCTGGCACAGGAAATTCGTCAATGGCACGAGGATTCCATCAAGAAATACCAAGAAAACTAAGAATTTCACCGGCTTTAGAAAGCAGTCTTCATGCGTTATCAATTTTTTCTTTCTTTTCTTGCTTGTTTCAATGAAAATGACTACCTTTGTGGCGATAATTCTTTTATTCACCCACTAAAACCTGTTTTTATGAAGAAATTATTCGTGGGAATGTTCGCCCTCATGATGCTCATGGGGCTAGCAACTTCATGTAATTCAAAGAGTGATGCAAACAATGCTGAGGCTGAAACCAGCGAGGAGGTTGCCACTGAAGATGTGCGCCCATTGGCAGAAGTCATCAAGGATGCCAAGGAGAATGGCGCCAACTGGAGCGTTGACGAGTGGAAGGCTGCTTACCGAGAGATGGCCATCAATGTCAAGCCTGCCATGATTGAGTGGAAGACAGTGACGGAAGAGTTTGATAAGGACCCAACCAATGCAGAAGCAGCAAAGAAGGTGGAAAGTCTGCTGACGAATTCTGACCTGCATGGAATGGAGGAGTTCATCGCTATCGCTGAAGCTACTGAGAACGGAAAGATTGTCACTGAGGACGATGACTTCGAGAAAGCTATGAAAGAAGAACTGGGACTTCCAGACCTCGACTAATTCCTGTCAGAATCCAATAGCGCACTCCGTCAACATGGGTGCGCTATTCTATTTTTTCACCCTAAAACAACAGATGGCCAACAAGGAAAGAATGGCTTGATGGAATAAAAAGAATCGGATGCGCCATTTGACACATCCGATTGCTCTTAATCTTTTAGCGAATAGGTGATGGTGGATACCACGCGTACTTTCTTTTTGTACGGGGTGTCGGCTTCGTCGATGGAGAACTCGCCTTGACCTGCTGCCACAATCTTGTTGATGGTTGAGTGGCTGTTCTCTGCGAACTGGCTGGCGGTCTTCTCGGCATTGCTGATTGCCTCTGCCATCATTTCGGGCTTCAGTTGCTGGAACTGGGTGTATTCGTACTCTGCATAATCTGAGTCCAGAATCACATCTCTGTCAATCAGCTCGTCCACTTTCTGTCGCAACTGACTGATGAATTGGGTGTCTTTTGAGGTGACTTTCAGGGAACGTCTCACGGTGTAGCGATAACGTGGTACGTTGTTGCCCCAAGCGTTGGCCAGATTGTCTGTCACATCATAGGTGTTGACGGTCACTTCGCCCTTACCCTTGATGCCCTTCTCCTTCAGGAACTGCTGAATGGCATCCATCTTCGTGTTGAGGGCGCTGAAGAGCGGTTTTAACTCGTCGCCAGCCACTTGCACACTCATTGTCCAAGTCACTTTGTCGGCATCGACTTCTTTTTCTGCCAAGCCCTTGACTGTCACACGGCGATCCTTGTTGGTGAAGTTGTCAATGCCACCCTTGATGCACAATCCCAGCATCAGGAGGCCTACAGCCACAATGGCTGCCACAATGATTTTCTCATACTTTTGCATAGTACTATTATTTATAAAGTTGTTTGCAAATTTGTGCCGCAAAGATACGTTTTTTTCAAATACAGCATACGACTTTCTTATGTTTTTTTTCAAGCAGACACACATTTCCTATTTTTTATCGCGTGTAAGAGGGGGTGGAGGTTATAGGTTAGCAGGAAATGAAAAAAGTTGGGGAAAAGTTTGGCAGTTTGTTGTTTTTTCACGTAATTTGCAAATGTAAACAATGAAATGTTCATGAATGAAGTAGCGGTGATTCAAAGTATGATTTATGAGATTCGAGGTCAAAGAGTGATGTTGGACTTCGATTTGGCCGCATTATATCATGTGGAGACACGTGTTTTGAATCAAGCCGTGAAGAGAAATATAGAAAGATTTCCATCTGATTTCATGTTCCAACTTGCACCTGATGAATGGACTTTTATCTCATCACAATTTGTGATGACATCAAGGATGAAGCGTCCTAAATCTGCTATACCTTTAGCTTTTACAGAACACGGGGCTTTGATGCTTGCGAGCATATTGAGAAGTGACATTGCTGTTGAAATGAGTATAAAGATAACTCGAGCCTTCGTCGCCATGCGAACAATGCTGTTGTCATCCTCCTTGCCTGCCAAACTTACAGAGTTGGAAGAAAATGTCAAGGCTTTACGGCAAGAGGTAAATGACATCTTGGAAGATCAAAACGAAATCAATGAAGACACACGTGCACAACTGGATGCCATCAGCGAGGCTCTTGCCCAACTTCAGAGCAACAACCCACAGCCACGTCGCCCCATCTTGGGATTCAGCAAACCAAGCGATAAGAAACAATCATAAATGGCAGTCACGAAGTTGCAGGCATCGGTTGAAATGATTACAGGGTTGCTGGAATAAGGATAATCGGCACCACGAGAACAGGCACAAAGTCCTCACGACTTGTGCCTTTTTTGTGCTATGATGAAAAAAAGTTGGGGAAAAGTTTGGTGATTTCACATTTATTCACTTATTTCGCAATCGAAAGTAATTGCCTACGTTTTCCTTTTGTGCTTGCTTTTCAGACAAATCTAAATAATAATTCCAATCATTAAAACATAATAACATGAAGAAACCATTACTTTTTCTGATGGCGGTCGCCTTTATCCCCATCCATCTATGGGCACAGACCGTCGATTTCAAGGGTATCACTCCTGAACAAATCCCTGCGGGGACGAAGGTCATTCCCAAGTATGCATTCCAGAACCGCATTGACTTGGTGGAAGTCACCATTCCTGAAGGGGTGGAAGTGATAGAAGAAGATGCGTTTAATGGGTGTTCAAATCTGGCGAAGGTTACATTGCCATCTACGCTGATTCGGGCGACAAATGCCTTCCCGTATTGCGACAATCTGAAGGATGTCACATGTTTAAGTTTTACACCACCCTTCATTGGCTCTGCTACCACCTATCGCAGAAAGGACCAATCAGGTTATTATACATCCTCTTCTCGATACACTTACTACGAAAACCTCTACAATCGCAAGGAGATCTCGCAGAATTATGGACTATATCGGTATAATACAAACAAAGATCAAACCGTCAGAGACACAGAATATCCTTATGATCAAGTGTTTTATCTAAACTATATGATGCGTGGTCACACGTTGCGTTATCCATCTTATAGCGACTACACACTATCTGAAGGTTGGAATCATTTCCCTACTTTTGATCGACTTGATTTGCCTTTGCCTACGGAACTACGCATATGCAACAACTATACGATGTACAACAATCCTTTGACCAACAAGCCCAACATGACAATGGCTGTCAGTATAGACAATGAAAACAAAATCTACTATGCTGGTCACTTGTCTGTAAGTGGCGATGAGACCATTTCGCTTGGAACTTTCAATATGGAGCAGGATGCTTGGGAGAATGCCATTCGGATTCTCAAGGCCAACACCATGACTACCACTACGTTCGACAATTGCTGGTCAACCCTCTTTACAGAAGCTCCCATGCGAGCCGATGCGGTCAAGACCACATTGCGATTGAGTGGTGAAACTTATTGGAGTGGAAAGTGGATTTTTATGTCATTGCCTTTCGATTGCCGTCTGAGCGATTTGCGCATTCTTGAGACGGGCAACAATTTCCAATGGGCTATCAGAAAATACTCTGGACAGATGCGTGCTGATGCTAAGTTTGACGAAGTGTGGGTAAAGCAGACCGCAGACAGTATCCTTCATGCCAATGAGGGATTCATCTTCACTTGTGGATGGAATGAAATCGTTAGTCCTACCATTACCATTGAACTGCCAGCCATCAACAATGCCAAGAAGAATCGCATCTTCACGACTGAGGATGTGAGCATACCGTTGCAACAATATACGGCTTCTGCTGAATGTGACCGTTCATGGAATTTCATCGGAAACCCTTATCCTTGCTTCTATAGCACTAAGTATTTCGAACCTTCCATGCCTTTTGTGGTCTATGGAAGACAAGAACCTTACTCATATCCTCTTCCTTGGGGTTCCAAAGTGGATGTTTGGCCTGAAGGCTATTGTACTTACAGTCCCATTGATGACAATTATGTGCTCCATCCCTTCCAGGGATTTTTCGTACAGAGGCCACTGGGTTACGATGCCTTAAACTTACCTGAATATGGGCGTTTTGCTACAGTTGGTGATTATGAGGATTTTTATGCTGGCTTGACTTCTGATATTGATTACAGTAAAGCAAAGCAACGTCGTGTAGCAGCACTTCGTCCTCCTGTAGGCACAATGGAGAACCGACGTGTTATCAATTTACGCTTAAAAACGACAGATGGTTTTGAACTCGATCGCACCCGACTGGTAGGAAATCCAGATGCTTCCATTCAATACGATCCTGCTTGTGATGCCACCAAATTCCCTGATCATACAGGCAACGCTACATTATTATATCTTATTGGCGAAGACCTGACCCACTATGCCATCAGCGAACAGCCTTTTGTTGATGGTGACGAAGTGAGTGTGGGTGCTAAGTTCCCTGTTGCTGGAGAATACACCATGCAAGCAGACTTCAAAACCGCTTATCCAGAACTGGAAGGCACCTTGATGCTCGTTGATTACGAAACAGGTCATATCCAGTCAGCAACAGAACCTTATACCTTCATGGCTCAGGCAGGCGAGACCACAACCCGCTTCGCCCTCACCTATGGCGAACCTACAGCTATCCACGAAATTCGAGAATCTTACGCTCCTCTTTCGGAGGAACAGGAGAATTTTTATTATGACTTGCAGGGGCGCCCCGTCACTGGCATTTTGCGTCCAGGCATCTATATCAAGAATGGAAAGAAAATCATCATTAAATAACGAAGTACTATGAGAACTATATCAAAATATATCGCCGTGCTGTTGCTGATGTTGACAGCCATGACGACACAGGCTCAGAAACATAAACTGACTGCTATTTCCACTGTTGGCCGTAGCCTCAGTATCAATCTTTATAATCACTCCGGAGATGGTAGCTGGAACTTCATCACCTATGAGACCAACAACACAGCAGATTATAGCGTCAGTTGCGAATTAGCGGCTGGCGATAGTGTGAAGATTGATGTTTCTGGAATATCCTCGATGGGTTGGATATATTCCCACATGGAATGTGAGGGCAAGAAGATACATGAGGAAGAAATGGGCAGTTCTAATGATTGGCCTGTCTTCATTATGCCAGACCATGATGTCACCATCAATGTCTATGCTGAGTTTGATCCAGAGACTCCCGATGGTGGATGGAATTCAGGCTTAGGACAATTGGAAAACCCAAAGAGTCCCAATACCAATAGCTGGAATGCAGCCACAGGAGAATTGTTCATCAACTCTTTTGCAAAAGCAGGAAACTCAATTGCTGGCACGACTGGTGGATTGCTTACCTATTCCTATATGCAACAATTCGGGGTTAAATCCACAGATGTGAAAACCATCACAGTTGCAGGAGAGGTTGGTGACGGTCGTGTATGTTTCAGCAATCTGGGTTCATACAATGCTTTTCCCAACGTGGAGAAGTTGGACTTGCGTCACACTTACGGATTTTGTTCTACTTCTGGTATCTGGGATGGTGGGGTTTTGCAGCATGAGAATGTGTTTGAATTGGACATTGAGGGACTACCTAATTTGAAGAAGCTCATCCTGCCCTCTAATACAGAATATATCGGATGGGTTACTTTCCCCCAGGAGATGCTTTTGGAAGAAATCACTCTTTATGCGACCGTACCACCAGCCATACGATTCAGCGACTATGAAATGCCAAGCTTTTTGTTCTATAGTTTCAATAGAATCCCCAAGTCGTGCCTCCTCTATGTGCCAGAACAGTCAATTGCGGCTTATAAAGCTGACACGATTTGGACTAACCACTTTGCTGAAATTCTTCCCATCCCAGAGGGTGAGGCAGAAGACATCACCGTTGACCTGCCAAATGACTTCAAGGATGGACGTTATGTGGGCATGTCGCTCCAACTCTTCAATGCACGGACTGGCGAAGAAAAGAAGTACATCATTGACGAACGTGGTTCCTATATCTTCCGTTCTATGATTTCTGATGAACCTTACACGGCACAGATTCTGAATCCGCAGGATGTATTGGTGGCCACAACTGACACCATGATGCTCAGTGACAAGCCTATGGAGATAACCTTCAAGCATGTGAAGAAACTCTATGACTTGACGCTAACCGTGCAGACACCTGCTGAGCAAGAGAGTGGTGTTGTCACCGATGTAACCGACCAGCTCACCATCGTCTGGACAGATGGAATTGGGAATCGCATTGCTACAGGCAACACACTTGCCCGTCAGATTGAAGGTTCACGTGTCTTCTACGGCATCAGTCTGCCTTCAGACTTGGCTGCACATTATGGTGTGCCACCACGTACAGAGTTGGTAGTGAAAGAGGGAACGGCCAATACCATCATTACGTTGGCACAACCCGATTCAGTCATCCTCAGTGGTAAAGTGACTGACACAGACGGCAAACCCATCGCAATGGCTACCGTCACCGCCTCGTTGATGATGAACGGAACGGTGGGCAAGACCTTTACCACCACTGCCGACCAATTGGGACGCTACGAACTGACAGCCCTGACTGGTGACCTGACCCTGAACGTGACAGCCAGAGGTTATGTGTCAGAGCGAGTGAACGTAACGGTGACTGAGGAACAGAAGGCCATCGAACCCATTCAACTGTCAGAGTTGAGCGGTCCCACCATCGTCTATAACTTCACTTATACTAATACACCTGCTGTCGATGAAGATGCCACCACTACATTGGGCTACAGCGACTATGCGAATGTCGCCATCACGGCTTACAACGAGACCACAGGACAAGCCATCGACAGTTTGATGGTGTCGTATCCAGAGGTGCAATTGTTGGAAGGAGCCAAGGCTGGTGACCTCATCCGTCTGACGGCTTCGAGCCTGAAGGATACTTTCATGCCTGTGGAGGCAACGGCGAAACTCCATGAGGAAGAGGGAGATACGGTCACCTTCGCCATTGTGCAGAAGGGTGCCATTGAGGCTTCGTTCGAGCGAACCAACAACCAAGCTGTGACGGCTTCGCTCTATGATGCAGAAGGCCAGTTGGTGAGCGAGGAAGAGTTTGGCGAGGCAACGATGACCCTAAGTGAACTGCCAGACGGACAGTACACCCTTGTGATGATGGGCAGCAACCCATTATTGAATAAGACCCGTCTGCTCAGCGATTACACCTCGATAGGCTTGAAGGAAGGAACGGACTATGTGCAGAAGAAGGTGGAGGTGAAGAGTGGAACGACCGCTGTGGTATCCGTGGAAGAAGTTCCTCTGCTGAACGCCAATCCTTTCTATTACACAGACGCTACGAAAACCCTCTTCATGCCAAATAAAACAGAGGTGAGCACCAGTTGCAATGTGACGCTCCGTGCTGAGATAGGCTTCAAGGATGACATCAAGGATCGTGTCAGTAACGTGCGTCTGTTGGTGGATTATCCATCTAACATGGCTGAGTTCGTGGAAGGCTCTTCGATGACGGGTAATAAGATGGTGCGTGCAACAGCTAAAGATGGACGCCTCACCATTTCCGTAGAGAAAGACTTCCTTGATGAGCCAGTACGCTTTATCCTCACTGCTATCGATCAGGGAACCCTCTTCTCCAATGCTTATGTGCAGTTCGACATTGATGGTCGCGAGGTGACGCAACCCATCGGCTTTGCCTCCTGCGAAGTGAAGTACATGACGATTGTGGCTCCTGACAAGACCCATAGCCTACAATTCCCCGTTCGAGGCAATGCGCCTGCTTTATGTCCAGTCAGAGTATATGCTGGCGATGATGTGTTAGTAGCTGAGACTCAGTCTTTAGCCGATGGCAGTTGGCAGATGCATGTAGAACTGCCCAGCTGTCCCAACCTGGCAGCCATTCCTCTCTATGCTGTCATCACGACGAAACAGGGAAGAGAGGTGAAGACTGAAACGGTCAAAGTGACTTACGACCAGAACATGATTCGTCCATTGCATGTGTATATGTATCCACCTTTGAATCTGACAGAAGGAGGTGCCAACTATAAAGCCATCTCTGATAAAGAAAACTTACGTATAGATTTTGACTTCGATCACCCTGAAACCCTCGACAAGCAGTGGTACACATCCTACAACCATGTAAGTTCTCCTTTCCTCTTCGAGATAGTGTTCAACACCATCGATTCCTCTTTGGTGCACAACGTTTATCTTAAATACTTGACAGTAAGAGGAAACATGGAACGTCTTCGTGCCGAATACGACGGTAATACAGGGCACTGGATGTGCTGCGTGAATATCAAGGAGGATGCGGTGTGCAACGTGGATGTGGACTTTTTAGATGAGACGAAACCGTTGATTGATGCAGACATGTTGTATCTCGCCACCCATCTTATGGACTATATCAAAGAAGGATTTGAAAGTACACAGAAAGAGATGGATCGTGTCTTGACAGGACTGAGTACAGAGACCAATCAGGAAAAACGTCAGCAATTGTTCCAAGAGTTAGCGGAGTTGATGGAAATTGACTTGTCGAATTTGGGTGAAGAAGCTGAGACGGACAGGACACTTGATGAAATTTTTGCAGACATGGAGGCTATGAATGCTGAAACAAGCGGAAATATAGATGAGTTCCTTCGAGGTCTGGATTTATATAATATGGATTTAGGTGAGAATATAAGTTTCACTCACACCGAAGGTCTTACCCCTGAGCAATTATTGGATGAGGGGTACATTGCCATCAAGACAACGGAAGGTAACACCGTCTATCAACTGACAGACGGGGGTCATTATGTGTTTGTCGATTTCCAAAACGATATGCGTCTGGAGACGAAAGGCGATGCAGGGACTGCAGAATTGATGGCACGAGTGAGAAAAGTGCAAGACGAAGAATTCTTCACAAAAATCAATCGGGAAAATGGTTGGTTGCTCGTGATGTCTGCCACTATATCAGCATTGATAAATGAAGCAAAGCAATGGGCCCAAGCCGCCCACAAGATTTTCCATGCTAATTGGGTGAGCGAAATGAAAATGGAAGCTGAATTTGTGGCCAAATACTGTAAACCCAACAGTCCTTTATTGACAGATTATCAGGTGAAACAACTCAAAATTATTCAAGACAACAAACAATTCCAGGCACTTTGTTCGGATATCTCAAATCAGCTTGGGAATAATGGTTTGGACATCCATAAAGCTCCCATTCCTGTGCCCATCACAAAAGATGGTGCGAAATTGCAACGCATTATGAAAAATATCAGTGTTATCGGAGAGGTCTTTTCATGGATAGCAGTTCTCAGTGATTGCAAGGAAGGATATGATAGAATGAATGAGTTGGAATCCATTTATAGAGAAATTCCGAATCCTTGCAAAGAAGATCAGAGCAATGCCGACCATTTGAAGAAAGATATCATTAATTTTACTATTAATCCCTTTGCCTCGGGACAGGTTCCATACTTCCACGCACTGATCTTATCCGATGTATTAGCAACAGAGACGGTTGGAGGAGGTCTCAAAATTGCACCTGCAACAGGAGGTGGGAGCATGTCTACGGTATTGGGAGGTATCCTCATAACCTTGACCAAGATAGCTGCTTGTATGGTCATGAATGAAACCTACGCAGCAAAGATTAGTTATTACCGTGGGGAACTCCCGCTGTTGAATTGTGACGAAGAATACAGAAAGAAGCAAGAAAAGTACTGGAGAGCCTACCTCAAAGCGTACAATAATCAATTCCGTAACGTCCGTGTAGGCATCGACCCCTCAGGCTATGTGTATGAAGCCGTAGCTGACAACCGTGTGGAGAATGCCACCGCCACCATCTACTTCAAGCAGACAGGTGAGGACGAATATGGCGACCTGCACGACGAGGTGGTGAAGTGGAATGCAGAGGAATTCCGTCAGCAGAACCCGATGCTGACTGACGCTGAAGGCAAGTATGCATGGGATGTTCCGCAGGGACTCTGGCAGGTGAAGATTGAGAAGTCGGGTTATGAGACTGCCTACTCTGATTGGCTCCCCGTGCCTCCTCCACAGTTGGACATCAACATCCCACTGGTGCGCAACACCCTGCCCGAAGTGCAGACGGCACGTGCATACGAGGATGGTGTGGAAGTGACCTTCAACGAGTACATGCTTCCTGAGTCATTGACCACCGACCGCATCCTGCTCTCGCAGAACGGACAGCCTCTGACCTGCCGCATCGTACATCAAGACCGTAGCAAAGCATACGGCAGCAATGACACCTACACTTCACGCATCAAGGTGAAGACGGAAAGCCCACTCGCCAACGGAAGCAAGGTGCAGTTGACCGTGCGCCGTCAGGTGGAAGCCTACAATGGCCTGCAGATGCAGAACGACTACCAGCAGGAGTTCAGTGTGGTGAGCGAAGTCTATGCCATCGGCACTGACTCGATTGTGGAAGTGGCTAAAGGCGAAGAACGTACTATCGCAGTGCATGCCTTCCCTGCCTCAGCCGCAGCAGGCATGAAGGTGACAGCCAAGAGCGTGATTGGCACCATCGCCACCATCACCGATGAGGCCATCTTCGATGTGAATGGTGAGGCACACCTGACTGTGAAGGGAAAGACTGGCGGACAGACCGCACTGTTGCTCACCTTGGAGAACTCGAAGGTGAAAGCACAGTCGGTGATTCAGGTGACAGACCCATCGATGTTGCCCGTGTATGCCCCAACGGCCTCGCACATCAGTGGCACCTATGTCAAGGAAGGCGAAAGTGTGACCCTGCACACTGACACGGAAGGCGCAGTCATCTGGTACACGACCGATGGCACCTGCCCATGTGACGAGAACGGCACAAGGAAGAAGTACACGGCACCTATCTCCATCACTGAGGCAATCAGCATCCGAGCCTACGCTGTGAAGGGTGATGACGCAAGTCGTGTTGTGACCTTCAACTACCAATTGTATGACCCTGTGGACATCAGGGATGCCAACGCATCAGAAGGAGAGGTTCCTGTAGTGTACTACACTCCAGATGGTCTGCATCTGCAACGTCCGCATAAAGGTGTGAACATCATTCGAAAGAGTGATGGCACAACCAAGAGTGTGTATATGAAGTAATTCTTATCAAATACAAACAAATGAAGGTGAGCATTTCAATTGGAGTGCTCACCTTCAACGGATCGAGGGACGGTTCTCTGATCCACATCCACAATAATCACGACCTCAGCAATTGGGTCGTGATTATTTGTGTAAAGGGAAAGAATGGGAAGAAGGATAATGGAAGATGTAAGCAGTGGCAAAATCCCGTTATCGACTCAAAAATTATTCTGCAGATGCGATTTTTTAGTTCAAAATGAGCCGATAATTCAAAAATAATCCGCATCTTTGTGCCGATTATAAACGTAAAGGTATGGATATATCAAGAGAAATACTGCAGTTTCTGCACTGTCATCCGCTGTCATCGCGCGACGAGATAGCACGTGGAACGGCACGACACCTGCGACCTGATTAACAGTCGTGAGAATGTGTTCGAGAAGGCGCTGCTGACGCTGGTACTTCTGTCGTATATCCAGGCTTTTTCTGATGGTAACAAGCGTACGGCACGCATCACCAGCAATGCCATCCTGATAGCCAATGGCTATTGCCCGTTGAGTTTCCGTTCTGTTGACTCCATCGACTACAAGAAGGCAATGCTCATTTTTTATGAGCAGAACAATTTGTATGCCTTCAAGCAGATTTTCATCGACCAGTTTGACTTTGCGGTGAGGGAGTACTTTTAATTGTTAGTGCCCTTTTGCTATCTCCGAATTTACATTTTTTCTTCTCATCCTCGTGCATCCCTCTATCTATCGGCATTGCGCGAGATTTTGACATAAATCGTGGGATGCCGTTTGGGGGAAATTATCTCCCTCGTTGTTTTATAAAAAATATCACGGTCAAAACAATCTTCCTTCTTTTGTGTGAGATATGGAAATAAAGTTGTACCTTTGCAAAAAAATAAAGAGATAATTTCGGAGAGTGGCGTTTTTTGCTGAATGACGAACAAAGAAAGGATCATGCAATTGATTGGCACGCGCGATTGGGACGGATTGACGCAGATGCTGAGGAACCTGAGCAATATGGAGCTGAGGCGGATGGAGCGTGTGATGAGGGAAGAGGTGCTGCCGACACTGGAGAATGGCTTGTTTTGGGAGACATTGCTGTGTGCCGTCAAATTCAAGCGGGCAGCATTCATCAGCGGGGTGACGGCAGTGAGTCATCTGGTGAAGGATGACACCTTGGATTTTGATGTGGTGGGTGTGGAACGATTGTATGAGCATCTGAAGGCGACCAACCCGGAGTCGCTGCTGAAGATATGCAACATGATGGTGCCTGAATTGCGAACGGAGGCACAGGTGGTGCGGATGTTTGAGGCATTTCATGTGGAAAACGAGGTGACAAGAATTTCCGTGCTGCTGAAGTCGGAACACGACTTGTCGTATTATCTGATTTTCAAGACACTCAAATTGATTGAGGACAGATTGATTGCGCGGAAGTGCTGTGTGGCGCTGATGAAACGACAGGATGACAGGGCTTTCAATGCGGTGTGTCTCATCAAGGCATACTTCGGCTTGGATGACCTGCCTGCACGCTTCTCGCTGACGATTGAACAATATGAATTGAGCCACATCGACAGGGATTACGACACCTTCTGTCATGTGCTGGACGGGAAAAGGCCGAAGGTATGAATGCATTGACACTATATGAGTTGAACGGATTGGTGAGGCAGACGCTGGAATTGACGCTGGATTCAGAATACTGGGTACAGGCCGAGATTGCAGAACTGCGCGTGAACCGTCATTGCTACATGGAACTGGTGCAGAAGGAGTCACGTGGAGGTGGCATTGTGGCGAAAGCACGGGCACAGGTGTGGGCAAACCGTTGGGCATTCATCAAACCGATGTTTGAGCAGATGACGGGACAGACATTGGCGGCAGGGATGCAGGTGATGCTGAAGGTGGAGGTGACATTCCATGAACTCTATGGCTACTCGTTGAATGTGACAGATATAGATCCTTCCTACACGTTGGGCGACATTGCCCGACATCGGCAGGAGATTCTGCGTCGGTTGGCAGAAGAGGGCATCGAGACCATGAACAAGGAACTGCCCTTGCCACGATTGCTGCAACGCATTGCCGTCATTTCATCCGCATCGGCAGCAGGCTATGGCGACTTCTGCAACCAACTGAATAACAATCAACGAGGACTGGCGTTCAAAACGGAATTGTTTCAGGCCGTGATGCAGGGAAATGATGTGGAGAGCAGTGTGGTGAGTGCCTTGAATCGCATAGCGAAACAGCTGGAGGAATGGGATGTGGTGGTCATCATCCGAGGGGGTGGGGCGACCTCTGATTTGCAGGGATTTGACTCTTTGCTGTTGGCGGAGAATGTGGCACAATTCCCCTTGCCCATCATCACGGGCATCGGACACGAACGCGACGATACGGTCATCGACTTGATTTCCCATACCCGTGTGAAGACCCCTACGGCTGCTGCAGAATTCCTCATCCATCATCAGGAGCAGGAACTGGACATCTTGGAGGATTTGTCTGCCCGTCTGACCGACCGTGTCAGCCAGTTGCTCTATGATGAAACCACACGCTTGAAAATGCTGGCAGGCAAGATTCCCATGCTCTTCTCAACCGTCAAGGCAAGGGAGGAAGTGCGGCTGCATCGGCTCTCTGCGTCGATGGCCAATAGCAGCATCCAGCATCTGGAACAGGCAAAGAGTGGGGTGGGGCTGTTGAATCAGCAACTGACCCTTCATACATCAGCCTTGCTGCAAGGTGAACGGAAACGCATCGAGTTGATGGAGAGTAAGTTGCAGAGTGCGCATCCGAACAGGATTCTGCAGCTGGGCTTCAGTATCACACGCATGGGCGGCAAAGCTTTGAAAGATGTGGACGAAGTGAAGGAGGGGGATGAAATAGAGACAACATTAGCATCAGGAACATTCAAATCTACGATAACATGGAAAAAAAACTGACGTATGAGAAGGCGGTGAAACGCCTCGAAGAGATTGTGAAGAAGATTGAGGGTGGAGAGATGGACATTGACTCCCTCACCGCCAATCTGAAGGAAGCCAAAGATTTGGTGGAGTACTGCAAAGAAAAGCTGACAAATGTGGAGGCGGAAGTGAAGAAATGCCTCGATATGTGAAAAAAGCGTAATTTATTTTACATCTTCTTGTGAGACCCAAATCTTTTTCGTACCTTTGCATCGAATTTTTGGATAAAAGAAAAGAGACAATCGGAAAACAATGGAGAAAACTCT
>Ga0310786_10005232_pt1 | contig 17730 bp, 14 predicted proteins | sample AusTroGonzalo_MG_FD_203881 | JGI IMG/M metagenome (GOLD analysis project Ga0310786, IMG submission 203881) | Bovine rumen microbial communities from tropical cattle in Woodstock, Queensland, Australia - Gonzalo_03 (v2) (version 2) | ecosystem: Host-associated > Mammals > Digestive system >... | reverse complement strand
GTTGAAACGGACTTGATATTCATATAGTTGTTTTTTATTTACTCTTTTCACTTACGGCCATAGGATTGCTCTTCTGTGCCTGCTTGTCTTGTGACTCAACGCATCCGATGTGACGTTTTCTCATTGCTGGGTTGCTTCCTACGTGTATGTTGGGGAACTTGCCGTTCTTCTTTATCAGGATACTGACTGATAGCAGTACTACCGCAATCAGAAGCAGGATTGTAACTGTGAGAAACGTTTTCCACATACGCGGCGCGAAGTTAGGGATTTTAGTTGAAATAATTCAAAGAATGCTGTATTTTTGGAGTTGTTAAGAATTCAACTGAATATACGATATGGAAAAGAGAGACTGGTCAGAGAAGGTGATGGATTTTTTCCTGGAGATATGCCGCATTCCGCGTCCCTCCGGAAGTGAGGAGAAAATGGGTGAGTATCTGATGTCGTTCGCCGCTGTACGTGGGCTTGCGGCCAAGAAGGATGAGGTAGGAAATGTTCTGATAAGCAAGCCGGCAAGTCCCGGATATGAGGGCAGGCCGACAGTGATCCTGCAGGCGCATCAGGATATGGTGTGTGAGAAGGATGCCACTCTTAATCACGATTTTATGACCCAACCCATTGAGACATACGTGGAGGATGGCTGGCTCAAGGCACGCGGTACCACCCTTGGGGCCGATGACGGCATGGGTATAGCTATGGCGCTGGCTATCCTGGACAGTAGGGAGATTGAACACGGGCCGGTGGAGTGCCTGTTTACGGTATCTGAAGAGACAGGCCTGACTGGTGCCACATGCCTTAAGCCGGGCATGATGAACGGCAAGATGCTTATAAATCTGGACTCGGAGGATGAGGGGCAGATATATATAGGTTGCGCCGGCGGAATGAACTCCATGATAGAGTTTGAATACAAGAGTGAGGCTGTTCCGGCTGGATATATGTTCCTGCGCGTGGGCGTGGATAAATTCCATGGCGGACATTCGGGCGATGACATCGAAAAAGGTTTTGCCAATGCCAACAAGATCCTGGCGCGATTCCTTAATGCCGCTCAGGATAAGTACGATATGCGTCTCTGCTCAATAAGCGGCGGAAACCTGCACAATGCCATTCCGCGTGATGCTACGGCTGTGATTGCCGTTCCTTTTGCTGACCGCGAGAAGATCAGGGTTGACTTCAACGTGTTTGCATCGGAAGTACAGGATGAATACCACGTAACTGAGCGTGAGGCCAAATTCTTCATGGAATCTACCGATGCCGTGGCTGAATGCATTGAGCCTGCTGTAGCGCGTAACATCATACGCTCTGTGTTTGCCGTATTCAATGGCGTATATGCCATGAGCATGGACGTTCCGGGGCTGGTTGAGACCAGTTCAAACCTGGCCCGTATCCGCACAGAACAGGGTAAGGTGACCATGGTGGCAAGCCAGAGAAGTTCAGTGGAATCAGCCAAATATGCCGTGCAGGCTACCGTGGCGGCATGTTTCCGCTTGGCCGGAGCCAAGGTGGAGCAGAGTGACGGCTATCCCGGTTGGGCACCTAATCCCAAATCGGAGTTGCTGGATATCTCAGTACGCGCATATAAGGAACTGTTTGGACGTGATCCTCAGGTGAAGGCCATTCATGCCGGCCTGGAGTGCGGCCTGTTCCTGGCTGCATACCCGGATCTGGATATGATCTCCATCGGACCGACCTTGCGCGGCGTGCATTCACCCTCGGAGCGCCTGGAGCTGGCCACAGTCCCGATGGTGTTTGACCACCTTCTGGCCATACTCCGCGAGATAAGATAGCACAATAGTATCGTATTGTGCTATTTGATAAGGCCGGTGCGATAGGCTTGAAGCAGGGCTTTCAGGTCCTCAACACGGGCCATGATGCGCTTGCCTTTATCGGTGTCGCGTACAAGAATCTGATTTTCAGTGTATTCTACTACCTGGGTGGAGGCTATCACGTCCATACCTTGCGATATGGATTGTTGGATTGACTCAAACGGATGGTGGCGAACCAGGCGCATGCCGTGCGAGTTGTAGATAAGGGTGTAGCCTGCTATGCCGGTCTGCTCATGATAAACCTTTGAGAATCCGCCGTCAATAACCAGCAGACGGCCATCGGCCTTGATTGGACTCTCTCCACTGGCAGCCTTTACAGGTATGTGTCCGTTAATGATGTGGGCGTGCTCCATATCGGTGATGCCGAACTCCTGCAGTATCATCTCGCATATGTCACGGCGGTTCTTGAGCCGGTAGTAGTTGCCCTTCTCCTCAACGTGCGTGCTGGCATCGGCTATAAAATAGCGCTCAAACGTAGCCATGCTCTTCTTGTCAAAGGGTGGCGATACGGGGCCGCACCAGAGATACCAGAACAGGTCCTTGCCGTACTCCTTGAGTTCATCATTATCAGTGGAGAAATAGGCTGTGCGCACCATCTTTTCAAGCACGTCAAACAGTTCGCGACCCTTGTATTCCACTCCTTGTATCTCCAATGATGCAAAAGTGCCGTCCTCATTCAGGGGCACGCTGCCGTGGTAGAGCAGGTTGTTGTTGTGAACCAGGTACAATGAACCGTGTGCAAAGAGGCACTCCATGTGGCGCGCCAGGGCCTTGCTGTTGGTAAAACTGTGTACCAGACGGTTTATTACGTTCTGCTCAGCGGGCGTGAGTTTGTAGGGGTCCTTGGGGTCAACGGTGGGCAGGTTGGTGTCACGTAGTTTGTACTCCTGCCCGTTGCACATAACGGTTCCATTCTTGAAGTCAATCTTGTCAAGTAAAAGCCGATGATCCATCTTGAACTCCGGATGACGCGCAATAACCTTTGCCTCAATCTTGAACTGTATAACGGCTATCGCCTTGTGCATCTGTGACAGAAGACGGGTCTGCGGCATGTCATCGGCCGGGGTCTGGTTTGACTTGACGGGCCTGAAGAGTGAGCATTCATCATTGGCGTAGGTCTCCATTGCAAATGTGGCAAGAGGCAGCAGGTTGATGCCGTAACCGTCCTCAAGCGTGCTCATATCGGCATATTTGAGGCTGTTGCGTATCACGTTGGCCACGCAGGCGGCGCTTCCGCTGGCGGCCCCCATCCAGACAACGTCATGATTTCCCCACTGTATGTCAAAGTCACGATAATTGCAGAGCATGTCCATAATGCGGTGTGCGCCGGGGCCGCGGTCGTAGATATCGCCTATTATATGGAGCTGGTCGATGACCAGGTCGCGGGTGACATCGGCAATGGCTATGATAAAATGACTTGCACGGCCGGTTGAGACTATAGTATCTATAATGGCTTTCAAGTAATTATGCTTGGACAGGAATGTGCCGCGTGTCTCATGCATCAGCTCCTCAATGATGTAAGCGTAATCCTTGGGCAGGGCCTTGCGCACTTTGGAGCGCGTGTAGCGTGATGATACGCGGGTGAGCACTGCAATCATCTGCATGAGAGCCACCTTGTACCACTCGTCAAGATTCTCATTCTCAGCCTTTAACGCACGCAACTTTGCCTCAGGGTAACTGATCAGGGCGCTCAGGGTACGTTTATCGTCCACACTCAGTTCATCTCCGAACACAGCGTCAATCTTCTGCTGTATTACGCCCGATGCCGAACGCAAAACGTAATCAAAAGCATCATACTCACCGTGGATATCGGTCACAAAATGCTCGGTACCCTTGGGCAGATTCAGTATTGCCTCCAGGTTTATTATCTCGGTCGATGCCGCCGCAATGCTTGGAAAACTCTTGGCCAGCAACTGCAGATATTCTACGCTTCTCTCCATAGTCCTGATTTGTTTATTGCAAAAATAACAAAAACGCCGCAAAGGGGTCGTTTCTCTTTGCGTCGTTTGGCAAAAAAGTACAAAAGGGGCCTGACCCCAATTGTACTATTTTTGCACCGGGCGGACGTAATAGGAGTTGGCGCGGTTGTATTCCTGAATCCTGTAGTACACTTTCTTTCTTTTACTGCTGCCGTCGCTGACACTGATAGGATTCTCAGTAATGTACAGTGACGCACACGATGTGTTTCTTTTACTCCAGTCCAAGGCTATGTCGCCGGACATATAACTGGCGCTGCTGTTTATGTAAGGCAGGAATATGCTCCGGTCTGTGTAGCCTTCCTTGCGGCTTGTAACTCTCCAGCCTTTTATGCCGTCACATTCATCCATCGCCCAATCACAACTGTCAATAAGCTCCTGCATCTCCTGTTTTGAAGGTAGGCGCCAGTCCCCGCCCCAATTGAATGAAGCCACATCGGCCGTATCAGCATCGATATCGTATGTGTTGCGGGTTATATATTCATGAATATCAAGCATGGGCTTACCGTATTGATATGTCTCGCCGTAAATATTCTCCGCAGTTGATCCCACATTGACCGTAGCCCACTTTACACTTAATCCCAAATCAACATACCTGTAGTCCGATTGGTCAGATCTTGGCTTGACAACGGTCACATTGCATGATGTGCTTGCGCCAAAGTATGATGCTGTAACGTTACACTTTCCTTCCGATACAGCCGTAATCACGCCATCTTTAACAGTTGCCACACGGGAATCTGATGATACCCATTCAATCCGGGTGCCGTCTGTTACCATTCCCGGTTGAGCCAATGCGAATTCAACACGAATCTCACCCGGCTCAAGGTAAACTTCATTATCCGTAATCATTATGGAAGGCTCTACGGTCACATCGCCCGGCCGGTAATCACGCACCAGTCTTACCGGAAGCAAAGGACTACGTTTCATGTCGTAATCAAAGTCACCCGGCTCTGAGCCATCGGCAGTCATCCTGAACTCATACGAATAATAAGAGTATTCGCTATAATAATCCTCAAGATCTACAGTCACAATACTCCGGTCTTCATATCCGGGCATCTGGCTGAACTTCCAGTAATAGAGACTCTCTATACCCAGGCTGTCAGCCATTTTCACATTATATTTCCAGTTGCTACGGGTTTCATGTTGCAGTTCCTCATATTCAGTATAAGTGGGGAGCCTCCATCCCTTATCAAGCAGCCACTCAAACGGAGCCGTTTCACCCTCACGGAACATACCGCCGGGCTCATACGGAGTCAACGCACCCACATTGGCCGATGACCACAATACGCTCAGTCCCAGATCAACAGCCTCCGGTTCAACAATCGTAACGTTTATTCTGCACTCAGCTTCCAGTTGGCCTATACGCGCCTTCACGGAACAGGAGCCTGCACTCATTGCTGTGACCGCACCGGTTTCTGAAACTGTTGCAACTGCAGGGTCCGATGTCTCCCAGGTAAAGATTCCACCGTCTACAGGATGCTGTGGAGAGGTTATGACTTTCATTATCTTGGTTCCTCCCACAGCCATATCAATATCACTGCCCAGGCTGATGGAACTGAAATCATTTTCCCCAAGGTCGCGAACAGGACGTATGGTCATGCCCAGACATCTGTTTGAAAACATATTGAGCGGAATATCCTCGGGGTCATCGGTCCTGAACATCTTGCAGTTGTAGACACTTGCCCCGTTCAGACTTGAGGTCCAGAACTGTACATAATCACCCTTGTCAAGCGGCTCGTTGCCATCCATGCTTCCCGATGCCGGCAGAAAAATATACTGGTCCTCAAGTCCATCGGCCTTTGAGTAAACCTTGGCGCCGTAAATTCCATTGACAGTTGTCCACTCCCAAGTGCAGTATGCTATCAGTTCCTCCATCTCCTTCCTTGTGGGCATACGCCAGCCGTTACCCCAAATTGAGGCTGCTGCATCATCCTCGGGCTCAAGAACCTTTTTACCATCATACTTGGGATAATACTCTCTGGACTCATATTTGGTATATGGATTTCCGTTACCGTATTTGTAGTTGCCGGAGCTGAAGAATTCCTTGCTCTCCACCTCTGCCCAGGCATAGTAGGCACCGTAATCATATGGCTTGCGCGCGCCTATGTTAGTAGTAGCCCATCGGACCGAGAGGCCCAGGTCAACACTTTCATGTCTGTCACGTGTGTTCTTGGTGTAGGCACTGACAGCAATTACGCACAGCAATGATAATATGATGCGTTTCATTTTAATACATTCAATCAAAGTCCAACCATCCCTTCTTTGTAGTCCTTATCTGGCTCTTTGGAAAACGCTCATGCAGCGCCTTGGCCTCATCCATAGTCATGTCTCCCTCAATTATGAAATTATCTATTTCCATCTTATCCATCCATTCGGGTATCACCACCTTGCCCATGAATACCAGATGAAGATTGTCAAGTTGCTGTATCTTACGGAATATCTCAGGTACCTGCTTTACCCTGATGTACAGGCCGTCAAAACCGTTTTCTGACTTATCCTTAATCTCTTCTATCAACTGTTCCTCAGTCTTGCCCACACGTACAAACCAGCCCAGTTTGGGAGTGAAAGCGTATGTTTCAGGGTTCTGCTCCATGCCTGCTATGCCTGACCACAGTTCCATCTCTGTGGTTACCTGTTCTCCGGTAAAAGGATCCACCTTGATATACTTGAACTCCGTTCTCACCATCTCAGGCAGCATGTTATGACCGGCAGTCACCTTATCCGGTGTACGGCCGTTCTTGTCAAAAGGCAGGAACTTAAGGAACCAGCCGTCAAACTTGGTGGGAGTATCAATGCTGCAACCTCCTCCACGGACATCGCCCGGGCGGTATTTCTTGACTATGTTCATCCAGAACTTGCGGTCGGGATGGCCCTTTGATGCGTTGACGAACTCCTTGAGTATGGGCTCCAGGTCATCTACCCACCAGTCCAATCCGTACTCTCTGAGGCGGAGCATCTTGTCCAGAACTTTCTGCCAATCATCGGGGGTGCCCTTAAGTGTTATATCGGGAATTCCACAGCCAACGTAGATTATTATGTATTCAAAATAGGCCTTGACGCCCTCCATGAGAGTGGCTCTTGACACCGTACGCTCAGTAACACCGGTTGTGGTAAAATCGGCCTCCATAAGATCTGCTATTCCGTTCAGGGTGTTTTCCCTGATCTGATCCGCGAACACGCCTATTATACTGTCCCAATCAACCGGTTGAGTGAGAATGTCCGCACCGGACTCTACAATAAGACTCATCTTATCCTCATGCTCCACTATCAGATGGCGCATCTTTTCAGGATTTTCATTTATATAATGTGCAAATCCCTGACTTATCAGTATCCAGATGACATCGGGCGTAAGCACAACGGGCCGGTGATTGGCAAAGGCGTCAATCATCCCCTTGAAGAAGGGGTTGTCCCTAAAGCCGCACAGGGTATCATTGGCATAACTTGATGCTATAACCCTTTCATCTTCACTGTCTATTCCTTTGTCACGGAGGATACTGCTGATATTGTTTCGGCCGCTTGAAGCCCAGTAAAGATTCTCCGGCTTGGGCAAATCCAGGTCCACGCGGAATGTTACTGACCCCGGTTCCTTGGTTATCACATCCTTTCTTTTACCAGCCCATGCCTCTGAGCTCATGAGGACCGTCACTGCAATTGTGGCAAAAATCAAGAAAAATCGTTTCATATCGTTTGGTTTTTGCTGCAAATGTCAGCATCAGCAGGCTTCGCTCCAATAATAAAGCGTTGCAAAACTGTTGCATTTTTTGGCAACGTTTCTGCAACGCCTCTTTGTGTAATGTCCCCAGTTGTACTTTTTTAGAGTAGTCCCTTGGAGGAGGGAAGGGTGTAGTTCCAGATGTCGCGGCGCACGGCCTGCTTAAGGGCGCGGGCAAAGGCCTTGAAGATGGCCTCTATCTTGTGGTGCTCGTTGTCGCCCTGGGCCTGGACGTTGAGGTTCATGGCGGCGGCGTCACTGAGTGACTTGAAGAAGTGCAGGAACATCTCAGTGGGCATCTCACCAATCTTTTCACGCTTGAACTCTGCGTTCCAGACCAGCCAGCTGCGGCCTCCAAAGTCAAGTACCACCTGAGCCATGCAGTCATCCATGGGCAGGGCGTAGCCGTAGCGCTCTATGCCACGCTTGTCACCTAAAGCCTTGCGGATGCACTCGCCCAGCACGATTCCGGTATCCTCAATGGTGTGGTGCTCGTCAACATTCAGGTCACCCTTGACCTTGATAGTCAGGTCCATACCTCCGTGACGGCCTATCTGCTCCAGCATGTGGTCAAAGAATCCAAGGCCGGTGTTGATATCGCACTTGCCTGTGCCGTCAACGTTGAGTTCAACAAGTATGTCGGTCTCCTTAGTTGCTCTGTGGGCCGATGCACGGCGCTCGCCTGCAAAGACGAACTCTGCCACCTTCCACCAGTCGCGGCTTGCAAAGGCGCAGGCTGACTTTAAATCGTCCGATAAACCATCGGCACTGTCCTGCAGAAGGATGGCACGACAACCCAGGTTGCGGGCCAGCTCCACATCAGTGGCGCGGTCGCCTATCACGTAACAGGCGCTGAGGTCATATTCATCGGTCATATACTTGCCGAACATACCGGTGCCGGGCTTGCGGGTGGGGGCATTGTCCTGCGGGAAATGACGGTCAATGAGTATGTCATCAAATTCCACACCCTCACCTTTAAGGGTGTTCAGTATGAAGTTTTGGGTGGGCCAGAAGTCAGCCTCGGGGTATGATGAGGTACCCAGGCCGTCCTGATTGCTGGCCATTACGAACTCAAAGTCTGTGTGGCTGCTCAGGAATGAGAGGGCGCGGAATACTCCCGGTACAAACTCCAGCTTGTCAAAGCTGTCAAGCTGCTCGTCGGACGGCTCTACTATGATGGTTCCGTCTCGGTCTATGAATAATACCCTTTTTTTCATATATCTATTTTTTTGCCATTCGGCTGGTTACTCGCTGCTTCGCAGCTCGGTTTTATTTGACTTTTTTGGCCCATAGGGCCTTAAAAGTCGTTAGCTGGATCCTATCTGCGTATTAGAAACAACCTTTTTTTAGTTTCCTTCTGGAAACGCGCTTCGTTTCACTTCGCTTGCCGGCCTTCCAGGCCGGGTAAAACCAAAAAGTTTTACGCTTTGCTTAAACCTTTTGGTTTTACTGGGTGCAACTGGAAACCTTAGTTGTTGAAGGCTCTCAGGGCATCCAAGAGTGCATTATTCTCTACCACTGTACCTATGGTAACTCTAAGGCTGTTGCCACAGAGGGCTATCTTGCTGCGGTTGCGGACAATGATACCCTTGTCAACCAGATAGTTGTAGGTGGCGGCGGCATCCTTTACGCGGGCCAGGAAGAAGTTGGCATCGGACGGATAGACCTTGATGCAGCAATCCAGACGGGCAAACTCCTCCATCAGGCGTTTACGCTCTTTAAGGATAGAATCAACCCATCCCTTTACGCGGGCGTGCTGCATGACCTCCTCCATAGCGCGCTGCTGTGTGAGCAGGTTGATGTTGTAGGGGTACTTTACCTTGTTCATGATGCCGATAATCTCAGGCTGTGCGAATGCCATACCCAGACGGATTCCGGCCATTCCCCATGCCTTGGAGAAAGTCTGGAGCACAACCAGATTGGGGCGCTCAGAAAGTTGCTGCAGATATGAAGGTACGCCTGCAAAATCAATGTAGGCCTCATCAACAATTACTATTCCGTCAAACGAGTCCAGCACCTTGTCAATCACCTTACGGTCAATGTTGTTGCCGCTGGGGTTGTTGGGTGAGCAAAAGAATATAAGTTTTGTGTTGGCGTCAACTGCTGCCAGGAGTTTGTCGGCGCTGGGCTGGAAGTTGTCATCCAGCAGTACGCGGCGGTACTCCACGTCATTGATATCGGCACAGACACCGTACATTCCGTAGGTGGGCTCTATTGCCACGGCGTTATCTACTCCGGGACGGCAGAATATGCGAAACATCAGGTCAATGGCCTCATCGCTGCCGTTGCCAAAGAATATTGAGTCTTCTGCGACCCCTTTGATATCGGCAATACGCTTCTTGAGGTCGCGCTGCAACGGATCGGGATAACGGTTTACCGGGTCGTTGTAGGGGTTCTCGTTGGCGTCCAGGAATACCTTGGCATCCTTGCCCTGATACTCGTCACGGGCCGATGTGTAGGGGCTCAGGCTCCAAATATTGGGTCTTACCAGTTGTTTTAGTTCTTTCATAGTTCCTTTAATCTCACTGTTACTGCGTTCTTGTGGGCGTCCAGGTACTCGCCGGCGGCCATGGTCTCGATTACGGGACCTAAGGATTGGAGACCCTCACGTGAGAGCTGCTGGAAGGTTATCTTGCGCATAAAACTGTCTATGTTCACACCCGAGTATGCTTTGGCGTAGCCGCTGGTGGGCAGGGTGTGGTTGGTGCCCGATGCATAATCGCCTGCACTCTCAGGTGACCACGGGCCGATGAACACGGATCCTGCGTTAACAACGCGCTCAGCCAGTTCATTGGCATTGGCGGTTTGTATGATCAGATGCTCGGGGGCATACTCATTGGTCATCTCAATGATTTCATCGTCATTATTGAGCAGTATCATACGGCTGTTCTGCAGGGCAGCCTCTGCAATCTCGTTGCGGGGCAGCAGGGCAACCTGACGGTCAACCTCGGCCTGGACTTTGTCAATAAGTTCTGCCGATGTGGTGAGCAGGATCACCTGGCTGTCACGTCCATGCTCGGCCTGTGACAGGAGATCGGCAGCCACGAATGCGGGATTGGCCTGGGCATCGGCAATAACCTCAACCTCTGACGGGCCGGCAGGCATATCGATAGCCACATCCTTGAGTGATACTATCTGCTTGGCGGCGGTAACGTAGGGGTTACCGGGGCCGAATATCTTGGACACCTTGGGTACGCTCTCTGTTCCGTATGCCATAGCGGCTATGGCCTGTGATCCGCCCAGTTTGAAGAAACGGTTCACACCTGCCACCTGTGCGGCGTAGAGTATGGCGGGATTGACCTTGCCGTCACGTCCCGGAGGGGTGCAGAGCACAATCTCTTGGCAGCCTGCGGTGCGGGCGGGAATGGCCAGCATCAGAACTGTAGAGAATAGCGGGGCTGTACCGCCGGGTATGTAGAGGCCTACCTTGGTGATAGGTACGGCTTTCTGCCAGCAGGTTACGCCCGGAGTGGTCTCAACCTTACTCAGTGAGGGCAGCTGTGACTCGTGGAACTTGCGGATGTTCACGGCAGCGCGATCAATGGCGTCACGCAGCTGTGCGGGTACAAGTGCAGCAGCCTCATCAAGTTCTGCCTGGCTTACGGCAAGTGAGTCAAGCTGAACCTTGTCAAACTGGAGCTCATACTCCTTCAGGGCTTTGTCTCCGCCTTGGCGTATGGTGTCAAGGACGGCCTGGACACGCTCGTAGAGGCCTTCCACGCTTAGGGCGGGGCGGGAAAGGAGGTCCTTCCAATCAGGCTTTTGGGGGTTCTTTACTATTTTCATATTACCTTTTTTCTTTTTCTAACCGGCCGTTTTTCCATCCGGCTGTTTTCTCGCTGCTTCGCTACGCTCGGTTTTTGCGCTTTACGGCCTTTGGCCTTAAGCGTCAGGATGGAATCCTATCTGCGTATTAGAAACAACCTTTTTTTAGTTTCCTTCTGAAAACGCGCTTCGTTTCACTTCGCTTGCCGGCCTCCGGCCGGGTAAAACCAATCCATTTACGCTTCGCTTTAATGTATTGGTTTTACTGGGTGCAACTGGAATCCTTTCTGCGGATTAGGGTCACGCACAGGGAAACGCAGGTGCGGTCGTATTTTAAAGAATCATCTTTTCAATTGGAAGAACCAATATTCCCTCTGCACCGGCGGCTTTGAGCTTGCCGATGATCTCCCAGAAACGCTTCTCGTCAAGAACGGCGTGAACTGAGCTCCAGCCTTTCTGTGCCAGAGGCATTACTGTGGGGCTCTTGATGCCGGGCAGCTCAGCAATGACCTCTTTCATGCGGTCATCGGGCACGTTCATCATTATGTATTTCTTGCCCTGGGCAGCCTTGACTGCATCAAAGCGGAACAGGAGCTCTTCAAGTATGGTTTTTTTCTCAGCATCCAGATTGGGGTTGCCAATGAGCAGAGCCTCTGACTGCATTACAATCTCCACCTCACGCAGGTTGTTGCTTACCAGTGTTGAGCCGGAACTTACGATGTCAAAGATGGCATCGGCCAGACCTATACCGGGGGCAATCTCTACGGAACCTGTTATTACATGTGTCTCAGCCTTGATACCTTTCTCCTCAAGGAAAGTCTTGAGGATGCCGGGGTAGGAGGTGGCTATCTTCTTGCCATTGAACCATTCCAGACCCTGATAATCAATGGCCTTGGGGATGGCAAGAGAGAGACGGCAGCGGCTGAATCCCAGACGCTTGATGATATCGGCCTTCTCAGCGCGCTCTACAAACTCATTCTCACCTACGATGCCTACATCGGCTACACCGCCGGCAACAGACTGCGGTATGTCATCATCACGCAGGAACAGAACCTCAACAGGAAAGTTTCCGGCCTGAACCAGAAGGGTGCGTTTGGATACTCCCAGGCTGATGCCTGATTCCTGAAGCAACGCCATTGTCTCGTCGTATAAACGACCTTTAGATTGTACAGCTATTCTCAACATTTCTATAAAGTTTTAATTTTTCATTCTACAAAAAAAGGCTCACCGTTTATCGGCAAGCCTTAAGTATATCATATACGCCAATATCAGCCTACCGATCAGGATCTGCAGGTATGATGGTGGTGATATGTTCTTATCTGTTTCATTCTGACTGCAAATTTACACTCATTATTCCTTATATCCAAATTTTTTTGAAAAACGCCGCAAAGGGGTCGTTTCGTTTTGCGTCATTTCGTCGCAAAGTGAAACGACCCCAATGCGCCGATTTTGCGCGCTGGAAAAAAAGGTGTAACTTTGCAGCCTGAATCATAACAAACAGATTGAAAAGTGCTGTTTGTCTTGCTTTGCGATGCAGGAAATACAATACAACGGGCCAGAGATGAATGTCAAAAAGATTCTGATTCTTCTTTTGACCGCGGCTCTGATACTTATCCTTTTCCTTACCAGATCCAGGTGTAGAAATGAGGCTGAAAGTGGTGAGGAACTACGTGAAGTACCTCAGCAGTTTGTCTATATTTCTCCTTTTGACTCCATCTTCCGTATGTATGCAGACAGTATATGTGACTGGAAAATGCTGGCAGCCATTGCATACGTTGAGTCAAAGTTTGATACTACGGCTAGGTCATATAGAGGGGCTCAGGGACTGATGCAGATAATGCCTTCCACTTATAGGCATCTTTTGTCCAAGATGGGTGAATCAGATACTTTGGCACAGAATGTGGAACTTGATGTCAAAGTGGCTGTAAGATATCTGAATGATTTGAGCAATCTGTTCAGTTTTATCAATGAAAAGGAGCGCATCAACTATATGCTTGGCAGCTATAACGGAGGTTCCAACCATATCTTTGATGCTATGCGGATAGCACGCAAGAATGGTGTAAACCGATACAACTGGAGCAGCCTGACGCCGGTTTTGGTGTCATTGAAAGATCCTGAGGTCTATACGGACAGTGTTTGTCAGTATGGCATGTTTGATGCCACAGAGACGCTGCAGTATGTGAATAGAGTTAAACGTAAATACAAAGAATACAGTGACCTTGACTTGCTTTTCAGGGCAATAGAAAAGGTGGCTGAAAACAATATATAATGAGGTACATTATCACAATTGACCAGCGCACGTCATCATCAAAGGCGCTGTTGTTTGATGAGAAACTGAATCTGATAGATTACAAGATAATTCCTCATCGCGTCAACCATCCTAAAGAGGATTGGGTGGAGGCCGATGCTGAGGAGATATACGCAAATACGGTAGCTGCCGTCAAGCAGTTGAACCTGCCTAAGGAGAGTGATGCTACTTTCTCCGTATCAATGGTAAACCAGCGTGAGACGGTGGTGGTATGGGATAAGAAGACCGGTAAGCCTGTCTATCCGGCTGTGATGTGGCAGTGCCGTCGTGGTGCCGCATTCTGTCAGGAACTGATTGACAAGGGTTATGAGACTACAATCAAGGAGAGGACAGGTCTTATTCCCGATACTTATTTCTCCGGTAGTGGAGTTAAGTGGATACTTGATAATATCCAGAGTGTAAGGGAACGTGCAGAGAGAGGTGATTTGCTTCTGGGCACCATCGATACATGGCTTCTATGGAAACTCACCGGCGGAAAGGTCCATGCTACGGATTATTCAAACGCCTCACGTACACTTCTGTTCAATATCAATACGCTTGAATGGGATCCTGATATCCTTAGAGTGTTTACCATTCCCGCATCAATGATGCCTGAGGTCAAGCCATCGGACAGTGTGTTTGGTGAGACCGATATAGAAGGTCTGCTTTCAAAACCTGTGCAGATAGCAGGTGTGCTGGGTAACTCACATGGCGCCCTGGTGGGACAGCTCTGCTTTGAGCCGGGTGAGGGTAAGACAACATACGGTACGGGTTCATCGGTTATGTTCAATATAGGTGAGACCCCTGTGCCTGCTCCCAACGGCATGGTCTGCTCAGTAGGATTCTCATTGTTTGACCATACCTATTACGTGCTTGAGGGGCATGTGCATTCATCGGGTGCGGTGCTGGACTGGGTTACTGATAATCTGCGCCTGGTTGATTCAACGGAGGATATGCAGACGCTTGCAGAGAGCGTTCCTAACAACGGAGGCGTCTATTTTGTACCGGCATTCTCAGGCTTGGGTTCTCCATGGTGGGTACCCGATGCAAAAGCTATGATAAGCGGTCTTACCATGCAGGCCACAAAGGCTCATGTGGTAAGGGCTGCGCTTGAATCAATTGCCTATCAGGTGGCCGATGTGGTGGAACTTGCCACACGTGACCTTACAACTCCGTTGCGTGAGCTCTGTATAGACGGCGAATCTGCCAAGAATGATTTCCTGATGCAGTTCCAGGCCGATATCCTGGGATTTGCAGTAAAGCGCATGGGTCTGGAAGAGGCCTCAGGACTTGGTTCCGCCATACTTAACTGCTGCGCCTGCGGTATCTATACATCAATAGACCAGATCAAGGAGATACGTAAGATCAGCGAGATCTGCCTGCCGGAAATGAAGGCTGAAGACCGCATCCGCAACCGCCAGGGTTGGCTCCAGGCCGTCCACACCGTGATGCTCAGCGCAAAGCACTAAGCAAATTGAGAATTAAGAATTAATACGAACGCACTTGCGTTTCCACGTGCGCGATTCTAATCCGCAGTTGGATTCCAGTTGCACCAAGTAAAACGAAACCCTGACAGCGAAGCCCGTCAGGGTTTAGTTTTACCCGGCCTGGAAGGCCGGCAAGCGGAGTGAAATGAAATGGAACGGAGCGTGTTTCCAGAAGGAAACTAAAAAAAGGTTGTATCAAATACGCAGATAGGATTCCATCCTGACGCTTAAGGCCTTTAAGGCCGTAAAGCGCAAACATTCGAGCGTAGCGAAGCTGCGAGCCTCCGCCGGATGGCTATTTCAAGAATGCTCTAGCAATCTCCCGCTTATCCTCATTGTCCTTAATTGACTGCCGCTTGTCATACTCATGCTTACCCCGGGCAAGAGCAATAACCAACTTAGCCAGCCCCTTATCGCCAATAAAAAGCCGTGTAGGGACAATAGTGAATCCAGGATTCTTGCTGTCTGAAGCCAGCTTGCGCAGTTCTTTTTTGGTAAGCAGGAGTTTGCGGTCACGCTTGGCCTCGTGGTTGTTATATGAGCCGTAGAAATACTGTGCCACATGCATCCCTTTTACCCATAGTTCTCCGTTGATGAACGTACAATAGGTATCGGCCAGACTGGCTTTTGAGTCACGGATGGATTTTATTTCCGTTCCGGTGAGCACAATGCCGGCCGTGTACGTGTCAATCAGCTCGTAATCAAATGTGGCACGCTTGTTCTTAATGTTTACGCTCTTGGAAGCGGTACGCTTGGCCATCAGAAATCAAGAGGAACTTTTATGGATACAGGCAAGCCTGGAACTTTTTGGTTATAAGAGCCATTGGGGTTTCTGGAGTTTTTGGCGAACAACGAATCAGGAGTAACTACCGTTACGGTAATATTCTGTGCGTTGTTGTCCTTAAGCCTGTCCAAACGGTGCCAGATAGTGTCACGCAGTATCTGCTCTGTCGGATTGTCGGCACTGTCCCTTACTGATGATACATCAATGTTGAGCAGAGTCTGGAAGTATGTGTTCGGGTAGAGACTTATGTCACAGTCCGGTATGTCTGCATATAAACGCATCATGAGTGTATCACCCTGAACGTCAAATGGATAGAGGTGAAATTCTGCCTTGTCGGTGCCGTTGGGGGTGAAATAGGTGGGGGTGATGTGCATGAAATGTCCTTCAGCCCATACCCTGGGATATATGTATGAGGGATAGACAGAGTCTGTTGCCATCCTGTCAAAATCATACGGGGTAAAATAGTAATAATTGTTGAACGTGTCAGACGGCTTCTGGCCAACGCATCTTGTGGTGTCAAGGCGGGCAAATGCGTTTAATGTAATGGTGTTGTTGCTCATGGAACCTACTGCGTCAACAGTGAGTACTGCTATGATGTACTGGTTTTTGACAAGTCCAAGATTGTAGACATCGTCTGCAGTTTTAAGATTCTTGGGGTAGAAGTTCTCATGAAGCTTGTCTGTGTAAAGCCTTGCCTGATCATCCTGAATCTTTACGGTTGCTATCCTGAAAAAGGTTTGTGAGTATGTGGGTTGTTCCATTTTCTCACATCCTTGGATTAGAAGGGCAGATGCAATGCATATGACAAACGCTGCGAGGATTGTATTTCTTTTCATAGCTGTTCAAATATTTTCAGTTGCAAATTTATTAAAGATAACACAAGTTCTACCTTTAGAAATTGAAAAAAAGAGTAAATTCGCGGCTGATTAAGAAATCAGTTTTTAAAAAACCATATTCCATTTATGATTTACTCAAAAGAAGTTGAAAACATGTGCGTGGTCCAGAAAGGTCCCAAGCACGGTCCCGCTCCCATTCCGGAAGAGGGTAAGTGGATTAAGGCCAAGGAGATCAAGGATATCTCAGGCTATACCCACGGTATTGGTTGGTGCGCTCCTCAGCAGGGTGCATGCAAACTGTCTCTGAATATCAAGAACGGTATCATTGAGGAGGCTCTCGTTGAGACTATCGGTTGCTCAGGTATGACTCATTCAGCCGCTATGGCTGCTGAGATCTTGCAGGGCAAGACTCTCCTGGAGGCTCTGAACACTGACCTTGTATGCGATGCTATCAACACCGCTATGCGTGAGTTGTTCCTTCAGATTGTTTACGGTCGTTCACAGAGTGCTTTCTCAGAGGGCGGTCTGATTGTAGGCGCCGGTCTTGAGGATCTTGGTAAGGGTCTGCGCAGCCAGGTTGGTACAATGTACGGCACCAAGGCCAAGGGCGTTCGCTACCTTGAGATGGCTGAGGGTTATGTAAACCGCATCGCTCTTGACAAGGATGATCAGGTTTGCGGTTATGAGTTCATCAACTTTGGTAAGCTCATGGATGAGATCAAGAAGGGTACCGATGCCAATGAGGCTCTGAAGAAGGTTACTTCAACCTACGGACGCTTCAGCAAGGAGGCAGGTGCAGTTAAGATTATTGACCCCCGTAAAGAATAAGGAGATACTACTATGATTAGAGAAGTCAAGTTCGAATCACAGGATCGTCGCATCAAGCAGATCCTCGCTGCTCTTAAGGAGCATGGAATCTCCTCAATTGAAGAGGCAAACAAGATTTGTGACAGCTATGGCATCGATCCTTACAAGGCTTGTGAGGAGACTCAGCCTATCTGCTTTGAGAACGCCAAGTGGGCTTACGTTGTAGGTTGCGCCATCGCTCTCAAGGAGGGTGAGA
>Ga0310786_10005230_pt1 | contig 17735 bp, 12 predicted proteins | sample AusTroGonzalo_MG_FD_203881 | JGI IMG/M metagenome (GOLD analysis project Ga0310786, IMG submission 203881) | Bovine rumen microbial communities from tropical cattle in Woodstock, Queensland, Australia - Gonzalo_03 (v2) (version 2) | ecosystem: Host-associated > Mammals > Digestive system >... | reverse complement strand
ACAGATTTCCGTGTTGCTTTTTATTCTCTATATTTCTTATTTAATTTTCACATATGTGTATGTATGCGAATTATCGAGAAAAGACATAGTTAATTTTTCAGAATCAACGCTTTTAGTCTTGAATAAATACTCAGGCTTGAAACTAAACTGCTTTCCGTAAAAATAAATTGTTTCACCGTCTTTTGTTAAAGTAAGATAGCCGGAATAATGTGTTTTATCCCCATCTTTAATTGTGAATTCACCGTTTTCATCGATTGTAAGTTTATATTTATGATAAGACTCACCAACAACATTCCAGGTGCCAATCATAGTTTTAAACTGCTTGAAGCATTCTCTATCAAGAATTTCATCAACATCCAGAAAACCTGATAGCTCTGATAACTCGTTATAAAGCGGTCCTATATATGGATTACTGTTTTTCATACGGTCAACAGTTAAATCCATATAGCTAATAAATTTTTCAGAGTCTTTATAGTCGCCAAGTTCTTCAAATATCTTTTTAGCATTTTCATATTCTTCTTTTTCAAGAAGTGAAACTGCATATTGATAATTTGATTCTTTAACCATTACTTCCGAATCCTTGAAACCGTCAAGCTTAAAAAATGCATCCGCAGACTTTGTATATTCTCCGTTGTTGAAGAGCACCTGGGCGTTTTTGTAATTATTATTAGGAACTAAATAAAACACAATAAAAAGAATTGCTGCTATAATAGCGATAGATGCTATAATACATATTATCGTTTTTGCGATTTTTTTCGGTCTTTCTGCTTCTTTTTTGAGAATTTCTTGTTCCTTTTCATGTTGAATTCTTACATCAAGGCGCTTTCTTGTTTCAACTTCCAACTTGCGGATATGCGCTCTTACTGCATCTTCATCACCACCGCGTTCCCTATAATCTTCAATTGTATAAAGAATTTTTAGTGCTTTCTCAAGATCGTCAACACTGTCGTTCTTGATGAGTTCTTCCGCTTCGGCGAGACGCTCTCTGTCTGTCGGAGGGCAGTCATTTTTTAAGATTCTGTTGAAAAATCTGACTACTTCCTTGCATTGACTCATCGGAATACATCTCGAATCAAAATAAGATGACCATGCACTCATTTGATTGGTTGCAATTGCAGCGTCCAGCATTGCTTTGTTACCTGCAGCTTTACAGCCGATCTTCGTCCATCCGGGACTAAAATATTTTATAATATACGGGTCGCGTGCAAAAGCTTCAGCAGTATCTGCAGTGAGTATTACACTTGCTATTTGAATACTTTTTGAACCGTATGTGCCAAAAACTGTTCCGTTACCTGTTGAGGTGGTTGTCTGGGTTGTATATGCTTCGGTGGTATGGAATCCGCCCATATGAATTCCGCCGACGGTAGCACCGGTGTAAACAGTTTGAGAGGGATGGTATTTAGTGTTTACAAACACAGAATTGGTTTTATCAATTCTCAAGCGTTCTATTTTTTCTTCAGAACCTTCTTCGATACAGTAAATGCTTCCGTCAGGTCTTCTGAAAACATCTACGTTCGGACCGCCGTCAACTTTCAAATCTCTTTTAATTGTAAACAGTTTTTCTCCGTCGACTTTGAGTTTTTTAATCTTTTCTTGTCTTTGTTCTTCCTCTTCGTGCAAACGCTTTTGCTCTTGCTCATACGCTTCTTTCGAAGAAATAAATAATTTATCTATATTGTTTATCGGAAGCCCTAAATCATTTGCAATAACTTTCGCTTTCAGCGCCTGAGTTTCATCGGTCATATCTGTGTAGCCTTTTGAAGTACACGAATTATAAAACAAAACCAATTTTTCGGATTTTTTCATAATATCAAAGCCCCTTAAAAAGAATTACCGTATTCGGCAATTACATAATACCATTTTCATATTATTCCGTCAACTTAATTAAAAAGCGGCTGCAAAAATGCAACCACCCCACCGTTATATGCAACCCCCTTTGAAAAAACGCAACCCCCTGTTTTGTATTAAACTATTATACCTTTGCCAAAATAAGAGCAGTCCTTATTGGGCTGCTCTTATTTTGCTTTTATGGACAGGACTTGAAACGAACTCCAAATTTTTCGTGCAGCTCGCTGCTGGGAAAATTTGGGAGAAAGCTCCAGTGGACTGTTCGATAGTTGAGAAGAAAGTCCTGTCACCTCGACCACAGAACGCCCAAGAGGGCGGTTTATTTGATTTTTTAGCCATTATAGTTTATAATCATAAAAAACGTTAGAGGGTGATAGAATGAGCAAGTTCAGATGGGCGTATGTCGGCAGCGGAAATATTGCAAAGAGCACTGCGCGCAGTATTCTCAAGGGTGAGCACTGCATAACTGCCGTTTATTCGAGAAATGCCGAAAAAGCGAAGCGCTTTGCCGAAAAATGCGGCGCAAGGGCATTTGATTCTTTTGATGAAATGCTTGAAAAGGGAGAGTTTGACGCGCTTTACGTTGCAACGCCCCATACATCGCACCTTGATTATTCGATTAAGGCTATGCAGGCTGGTGTTCCCGTTCTGTGTGAAAAGCCCGTTGGCGTAAGCACTGCCGAGGTTGATGCAATGCTCAAAGCATCGCAGGACGGCGGCGTTTATTTCTGCGAAGCGATGTGGACCTGGTTTTCAGACGTTGCGCTTAAAGTTAAAAATTGGATTTGCGAAAAGAGGATAGGGGATATCAAAAGCGTAAGCATAGATTATGCCTTTCCCGGTCTTATGATGAGCAAGGATTCACGCGTTTTAACGCCCGAAACCGCGGGAGGCGCGCTGCTTGATATCGGAATTTATCCGATAACCTATTGCTATAATCTTTTCGGTTATCCGAAAGAGATAAAATGCAGCGGCAAGGTTAAAAACGGAATCGACGTTGAAGAAACCGTTGTTCTTTCGTATGACGGGTTTGACTGCATGCTTAATATGTCGTTTGCAAAGCTCAAAGAGGGCTGTAAAATTATCGGAAGCAGGGGAGAGATTAACGTTCCCGTATTCCATATGGCAATGCTTGCGAATATGAAGGCTGACGGCAAAAAGGAAAGCTTTAAGGGCAAAACCGATTATTTAACCGAGTTTACAAGGGTTGCCGAGGAAATCAGAGCAGGCAAAACCGAGTCCGCTTATATACCCTTTGAAGCAACAAGAAGCTGTATGCAGATTATGGATGAATGCAGAAGGCAGATGAATCTTGTTTATCCGTTTGAAAAGCAATAAACTAAAAAAGACTTCTTTAGGGGCACCCTAAAGAAGTCTTTTTTTATAATCTTTTCGCTTTAAGCGGTTTACGGGGAGCGATGCGCTTGTACTGAACATCCGGATAGCCGATAATCATACAGGTGATTGCTCGGTGACCTTTCGGAAGTTTGAGCGTTCTTCTGATCTTCGGGCTTATTCTTTCGCAGATACAGAAAAAACCGCTGTATAAAACGCCGAGCCCGAGGCTGTTTGCCGTAAGCTCCATATATGCGCTCGCGAGGCTTGCGTTTACCTTGTCGATACCCGAAACAACGATAACAAGGGGCGCGCCTTTGAAGAAGAAATTATCGTCAATATTCTGATTCTGCAGATACTTGACGAATTTTGAACCGATTCCGACTCCCGTTCTGAAAAGCTTTACGCATTCGCGCTCGATTTCATCCTGCTTTGAGCCGAGAATTGTATATGCAACATTCTGCGAATTTGAGCCCGTCGGAGCGTATCTGCCTGCTTCAAGAATCATATCAATCTTTTCCTGCTCAACGGGTATATTTTTGTACTGTCTGATGGTTCTTCGGCTCTTTAACGCCTGCAAAAATTTTTCACTGTCAAAGTCGCTCATATTTACTGTAGCGCCGCAGGCGCTTGTATCGTAGGCGGGCATATCGACCGCACCTGTGGGGCAGACTGCATAGCAGTGACCGCATTCAATACAGCCGTTTCTCAGCTTTGCCTTGCCGTTTTCAATGAAGAGCGCAGCAGCAACGCAATCCTTAACGCATTTTGCGCAGCCGATGCATTTATTTGAATCAATAACAATCTTATCCATAAACAAACCTCATTTTTAAAAATAACAATATGATTATTGCAAAAAGTCCGATAGTATAATATAATTTTACTATACACGTATATAAATATCAAGTTAAATCTTCCGAAGGGGATGATTAATTGAAAAAATATAATTGGGCTTGTATCGGATGCGGCGATATAGCAAACGATATGGCACAGGTTATGGCTGAAAGGGGCAGCAGCTTTTACTGCGTTTTTTCAAGGACGTATGAAAAAGCAAGGGCGTTTGCCGATAAATACGGCATTGAAAAGGTTTATAAAAATGCCGACGAACTTTTTGAAGATGACAGGATTGATGTTGTATATATTGCAACGCCGCATAACTGCCATATTGAATATATATTAAAAGCTGCAAAAAGCAAAAAACACGTTCTCTGCGAAAAGGCAATAACGCTCAGTTCAGACGAACTTGACGAGGCGATTAAGACCTGCAATGAAAGCGGCGTTATTCTTGCAGAGGCGCAGACGATATATCATATGCCCGTTTATAAAGAGGCGATGAAGTTCGTTGAAAACGGCACGCTCGGTAGGCTGAAACTTATTGAAGTTAATTTCGGAACAAAAAAAGAGTACGATGTAACAAACCGCTTTTTCTCTCCGGATTTAGCGGGCGGCGCTATGCTTGATATCGGTGTTTATGCGCTCTCTTTTGTAAGATACTTTTTATCCGAAAACGCAGAGTGCATTAAATCGGCGGTAACACTTGCGCCAACGGGAGTTGACGAGCAGGCGGTTATGCTGCTTTCAAACAGCAAGGGCGAAATGGCAAGCGTTAACCTTTCTTTTACCGCAAAGCTGCCGAGAACCGCCGTTGCATCCTTTGAAAACGGATATATTTTATTTGATAATTTCAACCGCTCAACAAGCGCGCAGATTGTTTTTACAGGTAATGCAGAGCCGATTGCTTTAACAAGTGATTCTTCTGTATCTCCTCTTCTCTATGAAATAGAGGATATGGAAAATGCGGTGCTCGGAATTGAGAACAATATGCTGCTTGAATTCACCGCGGACGTTATGGATATTATGACGAAAGCGCGAAAGGAATGGGGTGTTAAGCTTTATGGTTAAGAGATTTGTTTCGTATTATAAGCCCCACTGGCTGCTGTTTTCGGCGGATATGATTGCTTCCGTTCTGATTTCGCTGCTCGGAATGATTTATCCCGTTATGACAAACAGGATGCTCAATGATTATATCCCGAATAAGCAGTACAGAGCGATAATTGTTGCGGGCGTCAGCGTTCTTGCGCTGTATTTTGCAAGAATGCTTTTGCGCTATTTTGTTCAGTACCAGGGACATATGGTCGGAACCCGTATGCAGGCGCAGATGAGAACCGAGCTTTTTACTCACCTTGAAAGACTGCCGTTTTCGTTCTTTGACGACCACGAAACGGGCGCAATAATGACGAGGATGACAAACGATTTGTTCGAGGTTGTTGAGCTTGCACACCATGGTCCCGAAAACCTGCTTACAAGCTCAATTATGATAATACTTAGCTTTACATATCTTTGCACGATTAATATCTGGCTGACATTAATAATCTTTGCCTGCGTTCCGTTTCTTGTTATTGTTTCGGCTTACTACAGAAAAAGAATGAGAAGCGCTTTTGCCGAAAGGCGCAAGAGCAATGCGGTTATCAATGCTTCCCTTGAAAGCTCGATAACGGGCATCCGGGTTACAAAGGCATACACGAATGCAGATAAAGAGCTTGAAAAATTCGAAGTCGGAAACGGGATGTTCATTGAGACATCAAGAAAATCCTATCAGGCAATGGGAAAGTTCTTTTCCTCAACCTCATTCGTTACCGATGTTTTCAACGTTATTATTCTGATTGCGGGCGGACTGTTTTTATATGACGGAAAAATCAATTTCGGCGAGTATTCAACCTTTATTGTTTCCGTAAATCTGTTTATTCAGCCCGTTCAGACGCTCGTTAATTTCACGGAGCAGTGGCAAAACGGTGCAACGGGCTTTAAGCGCTTTATCGAGATTATGGATATTCCCGAGGAAGAGGACGCTCCATACGCTGCTGATTTGGGCGTTGCAAAGGGCGATATTGAACTTCGCGACGTTTGCTTTTCGTATACCGAGAATGACGAAAAGGGCGTTCTTGACCATATATCGCTTAAAATTGAGCAGGGAACAAAGCTTGCACTTGTCGGTCCCTCGGGCGGCGGAAAAACAACAATCTGCCACCTTATTCCGAATTTCTACAAGCTTGATGAAAACAGCGGAAGTATTCTGATTGACGACAAGGATATAAGAACGCTGACGATGGATTCCGTGCGCCGAAATATCGGAATAGTTCAGCAGGATGTTTTTCTCTTCTCGGGGACGATTAAGGATAATATAAAATACGGCTGTCTTGATGCAAGCGATGAAGAAATTATTGAGGCTGCAAAAAGAGCGAATATGCACGAATTTGTTATGAGCCTGCCAGACGGCTACGATACCGAAATCGGCGAGCGCGGAATACGCCTTTCGGGCGGTCAGAAACAGAGAGTTTCAATTGCAAGAGTTTTTCTCAAAAACCCTGCAATACTGATACTTGACGAGGCAACGAGCGCTCTTGATAACACAACCGAGGTGCTTATTCAGCAGGCTCTTGACGAGCTTTGCAAGGGCAGAACAACGCTTGTTGTTGCGCACCGCCTTTCAACAATACGCAATGCTGACAGGATCGCCGTTGTTGAAAACGGAAAAATTACGGAGCTCGGTACCCACGATGAGCTTATGGCGAATGATAAAACGTATAAAGGACTGTATGAACTTCAATTCAGAGAGAATTAAAACAAAAAAACGCATTAGTTTTTACTAATGCGTTTTTCTTTATAGTTTTGTGTACTTTACAAATGAAAAGGGGATATTGTTATCAGTTGATGCGTCAAGAACCTCTGCGCTGTAAAAGTTTTTATCAAAATCGGGGAAGAAGGTATCCGCATCGGGGCAGCTTGCGTCAATTTCCGTTAAAAAGATTTCGTTTGCATAGGGGAGAAATGCTTTATATATCGAAGCGCCGCCGATAATGAAAACCCTGTCTTCTTTTGTCATATCAAGCGCGCCTTCAATACTGCTCACAACCTCGGCGCCCTCCGCTTTGAAATCGCTGTTTTTTGAAATTACAATATTTCGTCTGTTCGGAAGTGCTTTAGGCAGGGACTCAAATGTTTTTCTGCCCATAATAACGGTTGCGCCCGTTGTTGTTTTTTTGAAAAACTGCATATCCTCTCTGAAATGCCAGATTAAGTCGCCGTTTTTGCCGAGCTCGTTATTCCTGCCGACAGCAGCTATAATTGAAATATTCATATAAACACCTTCGTCTTGCTCTGCCTATTGTGCTATCGGGAATGAAATTTTGCCCATGTGCTCGTAGCCGATGAGCTTAACATCGTTGCATTCCTTTGAATTATCAAATTTGAAGAAATCGTCAACCTCGGGGTTCAGCCAGAGCTGCGGTGCGGGCAAATCTCCCTGCTCGTCAAAACGGCGGATTTGCTCTTTTATGCCGTCCACCTGGTTAACGTAGATATGCGCGTCCTTAATGCTCCAGTCCATTGTTCCGGGTTCAAGTCCGCAGACCTTTGCAAGCATATTATTCAGGGTTGCGTACTGTGTAACATTGAAGGGCAGACCGAGCGGAACATCGCAGGAGCGCTGATGTACCCAGCAGTTGAGCTTTCCGTCCGTAACATCCCATTCGCTCGACCATACGCACGAGGGAAGAACGGCGGTTGCAAGATAGTCGTTCTGCCAGAGCGTCATAACCATACGTCTGTCCTCGGGGTGATTCTTTATCTTATCAATCAGCTCCTGAGTCATTTTGAACTTGTTTACGATATAGCCGTATGCGGTGCCGATTGTGTGGGCAAATTCCTTTGGAAACTGCTTGTTGATAACCTGTTTTGTCAGCTTGCCGTTTTCATCGGGAAGCATCTGCGTTGCTGTCCATATGCCGTTTTCGTCAATTTCCCATTCATCCCAGATATGTACATTTCTTTCCTGAAGCCAGCGAACGTCGTTTGACTGCGCCTGATAAATCCAGAGCATTTCAAGAACTGCCTGGCGGATGAAAAGCTGTTTTGTTGTCAATATCGGATATTCCTTTGATAAATCAAAGTGAAAATGATGCGAGGGAACCTTTATTGTGTTGATACCCGTGCGGTTTTCAACCTCAACTCCTTCGCTCAGTATTCTCTTACATAATGCGAGGTAATCCTTATCCCACTGTGACATAGCGCGCCTCCAAATATTATTTGAAAACAGTATACCATATATTTGCTTTTTGTGCTACTGTTTTTAAACAAAAAACCTCTTCTTTGACAGAAGAGGCTTTGCTGTTATAAAAGAATGATATTATTCTGTCTGCATTCTTCTCTCATTTCATCGCTCCAGATTGAGCACTGAACCTCGCCGATGTGCGCTTTCTGAAGAAGAAGCATACAGAGTCTTGACTGACCTATACCGCCGCCGATGGTCAGGGGATAGGTTCCGTTTAAAATATTCTTGTGGAATTCAAAATTCTCTCTTTCAAGGCAGCCCTCTGTTTCGAGCTGACGGTGAAGGCTTTCTGCATCTGCTCTGATACCCATTGAGCTGATTTCAAACGCACAGCCGAGAAACTCGTTCCATACGATAATATCACCGTTGAGCGCCCAGTCGTCATAGTCGGGGGCTCTTCCGTCGTGCTTTTCGCCGCTTCTGAGCTTACCGCCAATCTGCATTAAGAAAACGGTTTTATGTTCCTTTGCAATAGCGTTTTCGCGTTCCTTTGCAGTAAGGTCGGGATACATATCCTCGAGCTCCTGGGTGGTAATGAAGAATACCTCATCGCTCATTTCAAAGCTTAAAACGGGATACTGCTGCTTAACCTTTTCGTTGCTCTCATAGATTGCGCCGACGATTTTCTTAACGGTTTCCTTTAAGAAATCAAGGTTTCTGTCCTCTTTATTAATAACCTTGCACCAGTCCCACTGGTCAACGAACATTGAGTGAAGATTGTCGGTATCGTCGTCCCTGCGGATGGCGTTCATATCGGTATAGATACCCTGACCTGCCTTGTAGCCGTAGCGGTAAAGCGCCTGGCGCTTCCATTTTGCAAGGGACTGAACAACCTCTGCTTCGCCGGGAACATTCTTCATTGTGAAATGCACCTTGCGTTCAACGCCGTTGAGGTCATCGTTAATTCCGCTTGCCTTGGTTACGATAAGGGGCGCGGTAATTCTGTCGAGCTCAAGAGTTTTTGCAAGAGTGTTCTGAAAGGTATCCTTAACTGTTTTAATTGCTTTTTGTGTCTGCCGCTGTGTAAGTGAGGATTGATATCCCTTCGGATAAATCATCATTTTTCTTTCCTCCTTTATATAGTTTCGCGCCACGCGCCGCGCGTTGCACGTTTTTGGTTTCTTTGCGCTGCCTATGTCAATTTTTAATTAACTATGCACTATGCCTTATGCACTATGCACTATTTTATGCTTCCTACCGTTCTCGGATAAAGAATAACGTCGCGGATATTTGCCATACCCGTGCAGTACATAATGATTCTTTCAAAGCCGAGACCGAAGCCCGAATGGGGAACGGAGCCGTATTTTCTTAAATCGAGGTATGCGCTGTAATCGTCAAGTCCCATACCCTTATCCTTCATTGCCTGTATGAGCTTGTCGTAGTCAGCCTCTCTCTCGCTTCCGCCGATGATTTCGCCTACACCGGGAACAAGAAGGTCGGTTGCAGCAACGGTCTTTCCGTCGGGGTTCTGCTTCATATAGAAGGATTTAATATCCTTGGGGTAGTTGATTAAGAAAACGGGCTTCTTGTATACTACCTCGGTTATATATCTTTCGTGCTCGCTCTGAAGGTCGCAGCCCCATTCAACGGGGAATTCAAACTTAACGTCTGCCTTCTTGAGAATATCAATTGCGTCTGTATAATCAACAACCGCAAAATCATTGTTAACAACAGAAAGAAGCTTTTCTGTAAGTCCCTTTTCAAAGCGCTGTTCAAAGAACTTGAGCTCCTCGGGGCATTTTTCCATATAGTCGTTAACAACGTATTTAATCATTTCCTCCGCGATTTCGATTAAATCGGGAAGCTCGCAGAATGCGATTTCGGGCTCAATGTGCCAGAACTCTGCAACATGGCGCTGGGTGTTTGAATTCTCTGCTCTGAACGAGGGACCGAAGGTGTAAATCTTACCGAGTCCCATTGCAGCAATTTCGCCCTCAAGCTGACCTGAAACGGAAAGGCTTGTTTTTCTGCCGAAGAAATCGTTTGAATAGTACTCCTCTGCAGTTTTGTATTCGGGGTTGAAACCGATGGTTGTAACCTGGAACATTTCGCCCGCACCCTCTGCGTCGGAGCCTGTGATAAGCGGAGTGTTGATATAAACATAACCGCGCTCCTGGAAGAAGCGGTGAATAGCCGCAGCCATAACGGAACGAACGCGGAAAACAGCATTGAAGGTGTTTGTGCGAACTCTGATATGGGGCATTTCGCGCAGGGTTTCAAGCTTCTGGAATTTCTTCTGAAGCGGATAATCGCCGGGGCATTTGCCGAGAACGGTGATTTCTGCAGCGTCAATCTCGTTTGTGTTGTTTCTGTCGTTTTTAACAACCGAGCCGATAACCTTGAGCGAAGCGCCGAGCTTTGTTGCCTCAACGTCAACGTCTGTGAGCTTTGCTTTATCAATAACTATCTGAACATGGTTGAGGCTGCTTCCGTCGTTGAGCTCGAGGAAAGCAACGTTCTTGCTGTCGCGAGAGGTGCGTACCCAGCCGCAGACGGTAACCTCTTTACCGATGAATTCATCGGTTTCAATAATGTTTTTAATGTCAATGTGTTTCATAAGTGTCTCCTTTCAGGAAATAAAAAATACAGCCGATTCGTCCTTTACTATAGGACGAGCGACTGTAACCCGTGGTGCCACCTATATTGCTTCTCATAGCTTCGTCATTAAAGCTTGCCAACGTAACGCTTGGCTTGCGGCGCACCTACTCGTTTCCTTTCAGCTTGCAGCTCTTAAGTGTTCTTCATACGAATGCAACTGCCCGGCTCACACCGCCCCGAGCTCGCTTTGAGCGCCCTTTCGCACTACTTTTCTTCGTCATTGCTTTTAACAGTTGATATTATATATCTAATACAATATAAAAGTCAAGAAAAAATTGTTCAGCGCCGCCGAGTAACTGAGAACACGGATCACGCCTCACGCTACAGGCTATATATAAGAATGCTCAACATTAATTTCAACCCTGGTATTCTCAAAATTTGCTTCAAGAATTTCGGTAAGCTCGTTTTTAATGCTGTTCTTTTTCTCTTCCTCTTCAAAGGGAATGATTAAATCAAAGCTCATAAGGCTTGCCCCGTCATTTTCGGTTATGCGAAAATCGTGGAAGGAATAGTTTTGGTTATAGCTTTTAATAATGTGCTTTGCCTTCTTGCGAAGCTCAAAAACTGCGGTGTTGCCCCTTTCAATCGGGTCGATATGAATGCAGATGATTATTCCGAGCTCGTCAAATATCTTCTTTTCCGCTTTGTCAATAACATCGTGAAGAGCAAAGATATCTTCGCCCCCGTCAACCTCCGCATCAGCCGAAGCGAGCTTTTTGCCTGCGCCGTAGGAATGAACAACAAGGTCGTGAACGCCGATAACGCTTTCATCCTCAAGAATAATACTGCTGATTTTATCCGTAAGCTCCTTTGACGGCGGTTCACCGAGCAGGGGAGAGATAACGTCTTTGAGCATCTTGATTCCCGAAACAAGAATGAAAACCGAAACGCAAAGACCGATAATTCCGTCTATTCTCCTGATATGAAAACAGCCCGAAAGCACCAGTGCCGCGATTGTTGAAAGCGTTGCAATGCAGTCGTTTAAGCTGTCCTGACGAACAGCCTTCATATTGAGGTTATCGGTGAGCTTAAACAGTTTATGGTTGAAAAATGCCATCCAGAGCTTAACGCATATTGCAAGAATAAGAACGGCTAAAAACCAGAAAGAGAACTTTACCTCCTGCGGATGTATAATCTTTTCAACCGAGCTTTTGCCGAGCTCAAAGCTCATTGCAAAAATGAAGAGCGAAACAATAAGCGCGCTTATGTATTCAATTCTTCCGTGGCCGAAGGGGTGTTCCTTGTCAACGGGCTTGTTTGAAAGTCTTGCGCCGGTTATTGTAACAACATTTGTTGCGCAGTCGGAAAGATTGTTGACCGCGTCCGCAGTAATGGATACCGACGCGCTCAGCGCGCCGATAATGAATTTCGCAACGCAGAGCAGAAGATTGCAGAAAATGCACGCAAAACCGCTAAGCGATGAAAGAGCAGTTCTTTCATCGCTTTTATTGTTTTCCTTTGCATTTTTTATCAATAGCTTTGTCAAAAAAATCACCTTAAAAATCATATTTCGCTGTGCGAAATATTTCATTTTTTGATTTGCAAAAAATTTCATAATTTGCAGAGCAAATTATTTCATATTGCAGTGCAATATTTCATTTGAAAAATACGTTATTAATGAGAAATCATCAAATGAAATAACTCCGTTATGAAATAGCTACGCTATGAAATATCTTTGCGATATGAAATACGCTGAAGCGTATGAATTGCTTACGCAATCAGCGAAGCGATTAAATACACCGCACCGGAAGCAAGCCATGCAACGGCGCATTGAAGAACGACTACGCCGAGCGCCCATTTTCTGCCGAGCTCGCGGCGAACAGCGGTTATTGCCGCAACGCAGGGTGTGTAAAGCAAACAGAAAACAAGGAAGGAAAGGGCGGATTTTGCAGTGAAAACAGAGGCAAGCGCGCCTGTTCCGCCGATTAATACTGAAATTGTTGAAACAACGCTTTCCTTTGCCATAAAGCCCGTTATCAGCGAGGTCGCAATTCTCCAGTCCCCAAAGCCCAGGGGTGCAAAAATCGGAGCGATAAAGCCTGCGATAACCGAAAGCATACTGTTTGCCTCGTTATCAACCATTTCAAGATGGAAGTTAAAGGTCTGCAAAAACCAGATAACGATTGAAGCAAGGAAGATAACCGTAAAGGCTCTTGTTAAGAAATCCTTTGATTTATCCCATAAAAGTCTGATTGTGTTCTTTGCACTGGGCATACGGTAGTTCGGAAGCTCCATAACAAAGGGAACCGCCTCGCCCTTAAATCTTGTTGCCTTTGAAATCAGCGCAATAATTATTCCCATAACAATTCCGAGCAGGTAAAGCGCAACCATAACCAGCGCCGCGTATTTCGGGAAGAATGCAGCCGAAAACAGCGCATATATCGGCAGCTTTGCCGAACAGCTCATAAAGGGAATTAGTATAATTGTTGCTTTTCTGTCGCGCTCCGACGGAAGCGTTCTTGCGCTCATAACGCCCGGAACCGAACAGCCAAAGCCTATCAGAAGCGGTACAATGCTTCTGCCCGAAAGTCCGAGCTTACGCAGAATTTTATCCATAACAAACGCAACCCTTGCCATATATCCCGTATCCTCAAGCAGGGAAAGGAAGAAGAACAGCGTAACGATTATCGGAAGAAATACTATAACGCTGCCGACTCCGGTCAATATTCCGTCGGTTATCAGCGAGTGAACAACCTCGTTTGTATTCCAGGCTGAAAGCCCAGTGTCAACCGCCTTTGTCAGCAATTCAACGCCCGTTTCAAGCAGCTCCTGAAGATATTTTCCTATAACTCCGAACGTAAGCCAGAAAACAAGCGCCATTATTCCGATAAAGGAGGGGATTGCAGTAAATTTGCCCGTTAAAACGGAGTCGATTTTACGGCTTATCTCGCGCTCCCTGCTTTCCTTCGGCTTAACAACACAGCGGTTTACAAGCTTCATTATGAACGAAAAGCGCATATCCGCAATTGCAGCGGCTCTGTCGAGCCCGCGCTCCTGCTCCATCTGAACAATTATGTGCTCAACAAATTCTGCCTCGTTTTCATCAAGCTTGAGCGCGTCGAGAATAGCTTTATCACCCTCAACAACCTTTGTTGCCGCAAAACGAACGGGGATTTTTGCTGCTCTTGCGTGGTCCTCAATCAGGTGCATTATTCCGTGCAGACAGCGGTGAACGGCTCCGCCGTAGTCATTCTCATCGCAGAAATCGTATCTTGCAGGCTTTTCCTGATATTTCGCAATATGTACGGCGTGGCTTACAAGCTCCTTAACGCCCTCGTTTTTAGAAGCGGAAATCGGAACAACGGGTATGCCCAGCAGCTCCTCCATTTCATTTATGCGAACGGACCCGCCGTTTGAGCGCATTTCATCCATCATATTAAGCGCAAGCACCATCGGGATTTCGAGCTCCATAAGCTGCATTGTCAGATAGAGGTTCCTCTCAATATTTGTTGCGTCAACAATATTGATTATGCCCGTGGGCTTCTCGTCAAGAATATATCGCCTTGAAACAATTTCCTCACTTGTGTAGGGGGAAAGGGAATAGATGCCCGGAAGGTCTACAACCTCGGTGTTGGGCTGACTTTTTATCTGACCGCTCTTACGGTCAACGGTAACGCCCGGGAAGTTGCCGACATGCTGATTTGCGCCCGTCAGCTGATTGAAAAGCGTTGTTTTTCCGCAGTTCTGGTTGCCCGCAAGCGCAAAGGATAAAACTGCCGACTCGGGCAGGGGATTTTCGTGGGTGGGATCGTGGTATTTACCGCCCTCGCCAAGACCGGGGTGCTCGGTTTTAGGCGCGGGAATACGGCAGTCTTTTGCCGTATGCTCCTGCCTTTTTACCGATGGCTCAATAATGATTTCTTTTGCGTCATCCAGCCTTAAGGTGAGCTCATAGCCGTGAATACGGTATTCCGCGGGATCGCCCATCGGCGCATACTTAACAAGCGTTATCTCGCAGCCCGGGATAACGCCCATATCAAGAAAGTGCTGCCTTAAAGCACCCTCGCCGCCAACGCTCTGAATTATTCCTGTTTTACCGATTTCAAGTTCGTTTAATTTCATTGTTTTTTCCATCTGTATATTAATTATATGATTATTATAGCATCAATAGAAATAATTTCAATGATTAAATTGTGATTTGTCGCTTTCTCACACCTTCCCCTTGAGGGGAAGGGGGACCGCTTGCGGTGGATGAGGTGTGTAGCCTCTAAAAACAGTTGCCGAAAGCAATCAAATGCGAAAGACACCTCATCCGTCGGCTCCAAGTATTCGCCGCCACCTTCCCCTCAAGGGGAAGGTGTGAGGCTTAAACGCCCCGATAAATCACAATTTAAAAACGGCTTCCGAAGAAGCCGTTTTTTTATCCGTTAAGTATTGCAAAATTCTTTTTGTTGCATTTGTAGAGATTTGTGTATACCTTATAGTTTCTGTCGTAAACCTCTTTGTTTGCGGTGTTCGGATGGTAGGTAACCTTTGCGGGTATCAGTTTTTTAACATCCTTCATTGTCGGGATGATTCCAAGCCCTACTGCAATACAGGCTGCCGCGCCTACCGCGCCTATATTCTGCGGTGAATCAACAACCTCAACATCGCGCTGAAGAATATCCGCAAGTATCTGGCAGGTCGAGGAGCCTAAAGCGCCGCCTCCGCAGAAGCGTACAGCCTTTGAAATATGAACCTCTTTTTTCTTATCCTGTCTTTCGAGCATCCATCTCATATGGAAGCAAATGCCCTCAACAACCGCGCGGATAAGCTCGGTTTTTCCTGTTTCAAGCTTTATGTTGAAGAACATTCCTGCGGCGTTCGGGTCCTCAAACGGGCAGCGGTTGCCGTGCAGCCACGGGGTGAAAACAACGCCGCCTGCACCGGGCTCTGCGCGTTCAACAACCTGCTCAAGATAATCGTAGAGATTAACGGCAATATGCTCGTAGTCGTTGACCTCTGCGGGATGGGATTTAAGATAAACGCCGATTTCATCAAGCGCAAGGTGGTCCTTAACCCAGCTTACACATTTGTTAGAGGTTTCAAGCTCGCCGAAATAGTTGTATGCCTCGGGGTCCGCGCCGACAATTGCAGCCATCATTGCGCTTGTGTCAACAACCTGCTTTTCAACAACGGTTCCTACCCAGCCCGAGGTGCCCGAATAAACATGGGTATCGCCGACCTCGACCGCACCTGCGCCTACGCCGATGAGCGATGCGTCTCCGCCGCCGCCGAAAACTGCGGTTCCGGGTGCGAGCCCGAGCTCTTTTGCAGCCTTTTCGGTAACCTCGCCGACCTTATCCGTACAAGCCTTGATAATGGGAAGGTGGTCGGTATTTATGCCGAACATTTTGCAAAGCGGCTTGCACCAGCCCTCGTGGCCCTTTCTTGTATCGTAAATAAGGGTTGCAAAAGCGGAGTCGGTTGTCATAACAAACTCGCCGCTTGCGCGGAGAATGAGGTATTCCTTGACATCCAGCCATTTATGTATCTTTTTGAAATTCTCGGGCTCGTGAGCCTCAACCCACTTGTATTTCCATACGGGGTCCTTAACCGAAAGCGGAGCGGCGCCCGTATATTTTAAGCATTTGAGCAGCTTAACAATATCCGCGCCTGCAACCTGCAAGCCGTGGGCAATTCCTGCCTTGAGCTCCTCGGTTGCTCGCTGGTCCATATATGTCATCGGTCTGCGGATGCAGTTGCCGTCCTTATCAACAAGAACAAGTCCCTGCATTGCAGAGCAGAAGCTTATGCCCTCAATTTGCTCCTTTGAAATATGGGGAGCTTTTCTGAAAACCTCGTCGGTTGTAACGCACATTGCCTTCCACCATTCATCGGCATCCTGTTCAGCGCCGCCCTTAACGCCCGTTTCCTCTTCAACATAAAGGGAATAGCCTGCGGTTGCGGAAGCAATGATTTTTATTTCCTTATCAATTTCTATAAGGCAGGTTTTTATGCCCGTTGTTCCCGTATCATAGGTTATAACATATTTACTCATTAATATTCCTCCGATGTAAAACTATTCGCTTTGCAGCAGCGCTGTGCGAACAAATAAACATAATGATATACATTAATATTATCACCATTTGTCGTCTTTTGCAACAATATTAACTAAATTTTATAACTTATTAATTGACAAATTAGTAAAAAGTGATATACTTAAAAATGTAATATAGTGAAAGACTGCGCTCATTTGTTTTTTGGCGCCGTCATCCAATAATACAATTTTTCATTATTTCAAGGAGGTATGAAAATGGATACAAGATTTGCTATTTCCGAGTATCCCGATGCATCAGTGATTACTGCTCAGCTTGATGCACTCATCAAAAAACCTATTTATTCAATTAACAGAGCAGCTCTTAAGGAATATGTTGAAGAGTATTTCGATAAGAAGTGCGCAAAGTCAAAGGAAATGATTTCCGAGGCTAAAAATGTTATCCCCGGCGGCGTTCAGCACAACCTTGCATTTAACTATCCCTTCCCGATCGTTATGACCAAGGCAAAGGGCAACAAGCTCTATGATATCGACGGAAACGAGTATTTCGATTTCCTTCAGGCAGGCGGACCGACTATTATCGGCTCAAATGATGATGTTGTAAAAGAGAAGGTTAAGGAACTCCTTGACGATTGCGGACCTTCAACAGGTCTTTTCCATCCCTATGAGTATAAGCTTGCAAAGAAAATCAGCGAGTGCGTTCCTTCAGTAGAAATGTTCCGTATGCTCGGTTCAGGTACTGAGGCTTGTATGTGCGCTGTTCGTGTTGCTCGTCTTGCAACAGGTCATAAGAACATCATCAAGATGGGCGGAGCTTACCACGGCTGGTCAGATCAGCTTGCTTGGGGTATGCGTGTTCCCGGAACT
>Ga0310786_10005228_pt1 | contig 17736 bp, 36 predicted proteins | sample AusTroGonzalo_MG_FD_203881 | JGI IMG/M metagenome (GOLD analysis project Ga0310786, IMG submission 203881) | Bovine rumen microbial communities from tropical cattle in Woodstock, Queensland, Australia - Gonzalo_03 (v2) (version 2) | ecosystem: Host-associated > Mammals > Digestive system >... | reverse complement strand
TCAATCTGAATTTTGTTATAGAGATCTTTCTAAACCTGTAGACTCTCTTCGTCCTGATGTAGAAGAATTCCTGAAAGAAGCATGTCCTAAAATGATGAGTATGACTCATTGTAATGACGGAATAAGTATGTCTATCTTACCATATTTTCCTGGGTATGTATTTGAGAATGGAAAATCTACATATAAAGGTGTTGAGGTTGGTGAAGGAGGATATGTATATGCAGAACCTGGTGTTCATAAGAATGTAGCACTTCTTGATGTAGCTTCTATGCACCCTCATAGTGCTATTGCTGAATGTATCTTTGGACCTAGGTTTACAAGAGCTTTCAAACAGATTGTAGATGGTCGTGTAAATATTAAGCATGAAGCATGGTCTGTTATGGATAATTTCCTAGATGGAAAGTTAATGCCATTTATTAAGAGAGTACAAAATGGCGAATTAACATCTTCAGATCTTGCAAATGCATTAAAGACAGCTATTAACTCAGTATATGGTCTCACCGCAGCAACTTTTGATAATCCTTTTAGAGATAAGAGAAATCTTGATAATATCGTTGCAAAGCGTGGAGCATTGTTTATGATTAATTTGAAGGAAGAAGTAGAGAATTTGGGATATATTGTGGCTCATATTAAGACAGATTCCATCAAAATTCCTGATGCAACCCCTGATGTTATTAAATATGTCATGGATTATGCCGAATATTATGGATATGAATTTGAGCATGAGGCAACTTATGAACGCATGTGTCTTGTGAACGATGCAGTTTATATTGCTAAATATGCAGATGAGAAATCTTGTATGGATCTGTATGGATATTTTCCTTCAGATAATAAGAAAGCTTTTAAGAAAGGTGAGATTTGGACAGCAACTGGAAAGCAATTCCAAGTACCTTTTGTGTTCAAAACTCTATTTAGTAAAGAACCTTTGGAATTTAATGATTTCTGTGAAGTTCAATCAGTATCTAAAGGTGCTTTATATTTGAAAGGGGGAGACGAATATGCGTTCATAGGGCGTGTAGGACAATTCTGTCCGATGAAAGAAAGTGTTGGTAAGGAGCTTTTAGTTCTTAGAGATGAGAAATATGTAGCTCCACCAGGATCTAAAGGATATTTATGGCTTGAGTCTGAATATGTGAAAGATCATGATTTACAAGATCAAATTGATATTTCATTTTATGAGGCTCTTGCTGCAGAAGCGAAACAGACTATTGGAGCATATTGCTTTGATGGTGGTTTTGATGGATTTGTAAATAATCCAAATTTGAAAACTGAATATAGTGGAGAAGTCATTCCATTCGCATAATAAACCTTCCTTATTATGAAGTAAAAACACTAAAGGAGGTACTTATAGAATGGATGGACTGAAAAAATTAGGGTTAGTCATGTTAACTATGGTATGCTTTGTGGCAATTATTTTGTTCGGGTGTGGCATTATTGCCAGTGTAACCGATCACGGATTTTTGCTATACATAATATGGTTTATCGTGGCAGCCAAACTTTTTAAGGGACTCATGAATAAGTGAGTCTACGGTGTGAATGATAAGTTAGGAGACTTTGCTATATGCAAGGCCTCTTGACTTTTCATAAATTTATATTTTAAGGAGGATTTAAACATGTACGAAAGACTTAGTGATTTGGAAGTAGCATCTGCAGAAATTATCTTTAGGAACTTTACTGGAAGACAGACAGATTACAATAAGGAAGGAGATCGTAACTTCTCTGTTGTTATTCCCGATGTAAATCAGGCAATTGATCTTTACAATAAGGGTTGGAATGTTCAGATCAGACCTAAGGATGCAACCACCAGACAGGAAATGAAGGAAGCAGCTCATACCTTTGAAGAGCGTATTGCATTTCTTGATGCAAGGGGGGAACTTCCGGATGCTTTGTTCCACATTAAGGTTAATGTAAGCTATAAGTATAAGGAGAAGGCTCCTAAGATTTGGCTTTACAGAAACTCTACGAAGAAGAGAGAACTTATGGAGGAGAGTAATGTTGGTACTCTTGATAAGGCAGAGATCGAAAATATTGATCTTGTAATTAATCCTTCCGGTTGGAATAAGGGCAATAGATCTGGTTACATGGCATTTCTTAAGGAAGCACATGTTACGATCAAAGAGTCTTCCTTTGCAGAGAAGTACAAGGATTACTATGACGACGATGATGTAGAGTAAACTGTCACTAAAATTTGGGGCCTGGACCAGTATTTGATCTGGGCCCTTTTAAAGGAGAATAAATATGGATAATTTTTCTTATCATGGTAATTATATTTTAGATGAATCTTATTTTGGTGAAAATAATGACACATGTTATGCAGCATTTGTTGATAATGCTAAAAAGAATATTTCAAAAGATTGGCCTATTGCTAAAGAAATAAATTTCAGAGTTAGTCAGATCCTTCATCATGATAATTACAATTTTCAAATAATTGATGGATATTTTCCAAAAGAGAAACTTTCTTTATTTAAAGAGTATATGAAAAAACTTGACGAAGCTCTTACCCTTTTGTATGGACAAGAGTATGAAGAATGTAAAACTTATGCACTTGCTTGTCATAAAGTTCAATGTATGGAAGAAAATGATGAAGGAGGGGTACTAAAATGAATATGGATACCATTATGCAAGAACTATCAAAGAAACTGAAAGGTATGTCAATAAAAGATTTTTATATGTTCCTTTGGAAACTTTGCAGAATGTGGGAAAAACATCATAAAAAAGAAAAAGATATAGAACTATATCTTAGCTATGAGGAGGATGAAAATGACAATAGAGCAAGCTCTTGATATCATTGAAAACGACGAAGATTATCTTGATATGACCAAGTGGAAGAGAAAACACTGGAAGGCTCAAGATCTTTACTATAAATATTTCTACGGGATGAGCTGGAGTGAGAGGAGGCGAATTATAAAATGGTTTAAAAAACATGTAAAACTTAAAAGGAGGGAAATACATGAGTTTCTTGGACCCGGATCAGATAGAAGCAGTTCAGAAGATACATAATGGTTGCATTTTAAATGGTGGTACTGGATCTGGTAAAAGTAGGTGCGCTTTGTATTACTATTTTACAAAGTTTGGTGGATCTGTAGAACCATTATTTAAGCCTATGATAAATCCAAAATCTCTTTATATTATTACAACTGCAAGAAAAAGAGACACCTTGGAATGGATTGATGAAATGATCCCGTTTAGCCTTACAGTAACTGATAAAGAAAAAATTCCATTCTATTCAATTGAGGTAAAAGTGGATAGTTGGAATAACATAAAGAAATACAGAAAAATTACTGGGGCATTCTTTATCTTCGACGAGGATAAAGTAACGGGTTCAGGAGCATGGGTTAAGGCATTTCTTGATATTTCCAGAAAAAATGAATGGATCATGCTTTCAGCGACTCCTGGGGATTGCTGGATGGACTATTGGGCAGTATTTGTAGCAAATGGATTCTATAAAAACAAAACTGATTTTGAATGGCAGCACGTTGTATTTTCACCTTATGTAAAGTATAGAATGGTACTTCGGTATTTTAATACAAAAATTCTTGAAGAATATCGAAATGATATTTTAATACCAATTAACTTTACTAGAGAGACCGTGCAACATCACATTGATATTTCTTGCATGTATGATAGAATGACTTATAGAGATATAGCAAAAAATAGATGGGATCCATTTGAAAATAAACCAATTGACACTGCCTCTGAGCTTTTATATTTGCAAAGAAAGGTAGTGAATTCTGATCCAAGTAGGCTTAATGCAATCATTGATATTTGGAAAGAAAAGAAAAAAGTGATCATTTTCTATTCTTATGACTATGAACTGGAGCTCCTTAGATCAATTGAGTTCCCTTGTAAAGTAAAAGAATGGAATGGACATGTTCACCAGCCTGTTCCAGAAGGACCAGAATGGGTATATCTTGTAAATTATGCTGCAGGGGCTGAGGGATGGAATTGTGTGTCGACGGACACTATTATATTTTATTCAATGCAGTATTCTTACAAGATATTTTTGCAAACTTGTGGTCGAATTGATAGAAGAAATACTCTATATAAAGATCTTTACTACTATCATTTGAAGAGTAATGCGCCTATTGACATGGCTATAGCAAGAGCACTTAAAAACAAGAAAGATTTTAATGAAAGGAGATATTTAAAATGGTAAAAATGATTTGTTATTGTTCTAGTTGTGGAGAAGAAATTGCTTCTAGAAAATTTAGTAATCATAATGCTGTTAATCGTGGTGGTATATTTTCATATGAACAAATTTATACCGTAACTGTTGGAGACCGTACTTTAGATGTTTGCAAAAATTGTTATGATACTATTGGTAATCTTGCTATGAAATATGTACATGAGGAGGAATAGTATGGACGCAAAAGAAGCTGCTAGTTGCTTAAGAGTGCTTTTAGAAAGAGGCGGAAGTGATGGATTTAGTCAGGAAGAGATGGAGGCTTTGAGTACTGCCATTAAAATACTCGATATGGATATTTTAAATGCTCCTATTTTGGAGCTATTGGGTGCACAGTATGAACTTGGCTATGAAGCTGGCAGGAAACGGGAAGCAGCAAGAAAAATTGTGTCAATGTTAGGGAGGGATGCTGAATGTCAGTAGCTCCTTGCAAGAACTGTTCTAAAGAAGAAAAATACGAAGGCTGTCATGATCATTGTGAGAAATTTTTGAAATGGAAAGCCGAAAAAGACAGTCTTACGGAGAAGAAAAGAAAGGAGAATAATTTATATTCCATTTGGCCGGTTCGCCAAAGAAATAATTACGAAAGGATAAGAAAGAAATGAATATGTGGGTGTATGTGGGGTTAAGTTTTGTGTTGCTAATTTTATTTTTGCTATTTATTCTTGTAACTATAGGTATGTTTATTAGTATTGATAGCTATTTTAAAGATAAGGAGAATGATTATGACGGTAAAGGGTTATAGATGTCCGAATTGTGGTAAGATGCTAACCTTGACAGATGCTAAAAATAGTATTATGAAGTGTGAGGCCTGCGGAAGTGAATATAAGATTGAGGAGGATCATAAGATCACACCTTATTATATTCACCAAGTTCCTTATAATTCTCATGTTATTGCTTGCGGATCTTATATTCCATGGGAATTTGTAAAGGAATTTCCGGAAACAGCTGTAAATGTTACTTTGGAATCCATGGCAAAAGAAATGGCTAAACAAATTCTTCCATTTATTGAGGTCACTAGTTCTTTGGATCCAATAGATATGAAATATCGAATAGATGCAAGACTTCGAGTACATGTTCCTTCTCGGCCTTTAGAAGAACAACTCAAATCTGCAGTCCCAGAGTATGCAAAAGCCATAGAGGCTAGGAGGGAGGAATAGTAGTGCTGTTTCATAAGTATACGATTGCAGTTCCTTATCCTACTTTTGAAGAAGAATATAAGAAAATGGTAGCTTATATTGAATCTATTCATACAGAAAACCAAAAAATAAAATTAGCAGTATTCGCCGATTTTGATTGTTTATTAATTAAAATTGTATGCGATGAAACCATATCAAACAGTATTGCTAATTATATTTTAGGCAATCATTTTACTGCCACTAAGGAAATTATTTTTAAGGAGGTATAATATGGAACCAAAATATTTTGTAATTCATGAAGTATTTATAACCTATAAGCAAACAAATCGACTTGGTAGTTCTTTTTATGATGTTGTGGAATATTATACTATAAATAATATGTTTTATATCAGAGATAAAGACGAAACTGAGTTTTATATTTCTTTAGATCTTATTGATACTATAAAAATATCGAAAGGAGAAGTAGTAGAAAATGATTGAGACACTTCTTATGTATATGATATTTCTGGCAGGGGCATTCTTTGCTATCTTTGTAACCACTAAGCACTATATTTTATCTGGAGCTGTAGCAATATGTGCTTTTATCTTGATATTTGGTATGGTTCAGCTTATGAAAAAACAAGTAAATGAAGTTATCATTAAGAAACTTTGTTATATTTATGCATTCATGGGTTTGATGCCATCGAATGACGTAGCAAAACAGATTCGAAGAATCCTTAAGGAACTTGCCATGGATGCTTGTGGTCCAGGACATTATAGCTATTGGCTTAAATGGGAATCTTATTTCAGAAACGAACTCAATAAACATGAGGAGGATAAATAACATGGAAGAAATGCAGAGACAGGCTCAGGAATTAATTCAACAGGCTTATCATCGTGGATTCAAAACAGGATATGATAAAGCCTTTTCAACACTAAACGAAAATTGGCAATTAGTAACATCCGAAGCAGAGGAAAAAGGCAGAAACGAATCTTGGGAACTTGCATATAGACTTGTGTTCAATCAGGGCAATATAAGAGATGTATTCGATACTGAATCACTGGGAAGGATTTTTGAAACATATTCAGCATCTGAAGCTATCGAGAGACTTAAAGCTTATGAGGAGAAGAAGCAGGAAAAGGAGGTAATGAATGATTGAAAAAGATAGAGCATTAAATCTGTTACAAAATGGGTTGTTACCGCAAGTGCATGGAGCGTACTATGAAGCACTAAAAATGGCAATTGATAATTGGAAGCCGGAGTTAAAATGTATTGCAAAAATAACGATGACGGATAATCAGGTGAATGAAGCGTTTGGAAAAGCGAAGTGTGAAATACTTACAGAAATAGAGAAGTTTACCAGTTTACAGAGAGAACTCAAAGAACAAACACTTGCTGAAATCATCACTAAATATGATTTTATAGTTGGCTCAGAAGAGTGTAAATTTAAGTTAATGGAGATATTACCAGAGGGAGCAAATATTCTATGTACATCTTACATTGATAATTCGACGACAATTTTTGCAATTAAAAAATTTGACGTAATGGATTTATTGAACGAACCGCAGAAAAGTGAGGATAAGAAAAAGATAAACCCTTATGAAAAGTGTAAGACTTGCGGACAAAATCAGGAAAGCTGTTGCGGATGTCCAGAAGTATTAAAATTGGAACGGTTGCAGACGTTTAGAAGTGTTGGAATTGGAACAAACGATAAGGAGTAAAATAATATGGATATAATCTATATCATAAAACTGTTAGGATGCTTAACTATAGTATTATTAATATTGGCTATACCCTTTATATTTGGTGCATGCGCTGAAGAATTGGATGGTACCGGAAGTAAAATATTTGGAATTTTAACAATTCTAGAGGGTATTGCAATATTTTATTATCTTTATCATATTATTGCATAATAAGGAGGTAAAATAATATGAATAACGAAGTAATGCTCGCTTATGCGCTTGCAAATATTTTTGATCGAAATATGGCGGCTGTGGCCGGTGTAATGGCTAATATGAAGGTTGAGTCTAATTATCAGGCAAATAATCTTCAAAATTCCTATAATAAATCCTTTGGCCTTACGGACGAGGAATATACTTACAAAGTTGATACGGGAGCGATTGATGGAATGACGTTTGCTCATGATCATGCTGGATATGGTCTTTGTCAGTGGACACATTGGTCTAGAAAGCAAGACTTTTATCAATACATGAAAAAGTATGGACATTCTGTTGGGTCACTATCTGGACAGATCGATTATCTTTACTATGATTTGAAAGAGCATTACATGAAGCTCTTTAATAAACTTCTTGCATCAAAAACTCCGGATGAGGCATGTAGATATTTTATGCTGGAGTATGAGAAGCCTGCAAATCAGACAGAAGAAAATATTGCAAAGCGGTGTGCAATTGCTATTGATATTTATCTGAAGATGATGTCTGATGAAACAAAGAAGGCTAATATTAAGGCTGCTATTTCTGTAATTGAGATGCAGCTTGATATTATTAAGGAGAATTTAAGGGAGGTAGAATAATATGGATAAGCTTTATAATTATATGGTTTATTGTAGATTTACTTCGGACAAAGAGTCTGAAACCTTTGATTATGACGATATTTGGGCTCATTATTATACTTTAGATGAAGATGGTTGGATTTCCTTTTTTAAATATGAAGAAATACCAGATAATGTTACAATACTTGGCACTACTAAAACTCTTATTTGTGTATTTAAGGTTCGAGCGTGCATTGTAGAAGCTATACAAATCAATCAAGAGGAGGGAAGAGGATGATTAAGACAACCTATATTTGTGATTGCTGCGGAAAGGAATTATATGATATAGAAGATATGAAACGGATAGCAATTAAAAATTTTGGAGGGGGTGTTTATCGTCAAATGAACCCCAAACATGATGAATGGGGTGAGGGAGATATTTGTAAGGATTGTGCTGATAAGATTCTTGATATGTTTAAATTTACAAAAGAATTAAAAACAGGAGGAGGTAAAGTAAATGAGTGATTTTGAGACTAAAGAGAAATTTGTAGATTTTCATGTATATTGCAGCAGATGCAAGGATAAAGATACTTCACCAACAGCAGATCCTTGTAATGAATGCCTTGGTGTTCCTGTAAGATTTGGCACTAGGAAGCCTGTGAAATTTGAGGAAAAGGAGAATGGAAATTGACAAATCTTGAAAAACTATATGAAGTAATTGGGCAGACTTTTGGCGAAAAAGTTGATCCGGAAGCATTAATAAATATGGAATTTTCATGTCAAGGTGTTAATTGTAATTCTGGATTTTGGAATAAAGAAACATGCAAAAAGTGTAATTGTAAAGACTTTTGGAGTCAAGAATACAAGGAGGATAAATAATATGGTAAGATATAGTTCAAGTAATACTTATGTTTGTGATTGTTGTGGAAGGGAAAGAACTTTCTGCTATGGTGAGGATATGGGGATTGAATGTAATAATTCTAAAGACGAATATTATACAGATATTCTTATTTCCTATCCCACTGGTAAAGAAAGTCCTAGATTTGATTCTCATGGGATTAATCTCTGTCCGGATTGTGCTAAGTTTGTTATAGATTATCTGAAGGAGAATTGCAACGACAGCGCTAATTGGCCGGAGGATTTATAATATGGCAAATATAAGATGGGATGGTCCATTGGATAAAGGAATAACATTTACATCTAATGATAGCGTAATGGAAGAGGTAAAATTAGGTCATATTAATCGCAATCTAAGTAGACTAACTTTAAACTCTAATTATGGTGCCAATCCTATTGATCATTATTTTGTAGTTGGTGGTAGAGGTAATGGCAAAACTTTTGGAACTTTAAAAAAGCTATCTAGTAATTTAGGTTGTGGTCTCAATTATGAGATTCATATACCGGATGAGTTGATAGGTCATAAAACGACTACTAGTCCTATTATGGATGATTTTCCAGTATTTGATATTGATTCTATTATAAGAGCGATGAAAGAGGAGGAATTTAAAATGATTAGACCTAGATTTAAGCTTGGAGATAAGGTAATGTATTGCGGAATTAGTTTTAAAGAAACGGAAGTATTTCTTGGTTGTGCTGCTATGATCACTGGAGTTGCATACGATCCTGTACATCATAGCTGGGTATATGAAATTACTAAGGAAGAGTATGATGGAACAACCACGTCTATTGAAGATGTTCGGCAAGGATTCCTTACTCCATATACAGATTACGCTTCTAAGTACATTGCTAGTGATGTAGATGCTACATTCACTCTTATGAATAACTTCCGTATTACAAATGTGGAAATTTCAAAAGTCATCTTCAATCCACCTGCAACGATTGTCTTTTGGAAAGATAATGAAAAGACTGTTGTAAAATGTAGTGAGGGAGAAATCTTTGATCAGGAGAAAGGTCTTGCAATGGCCATTTGCAAGAGACTATTTGGATCAAATAAGTCTGGATCTGATTATTATGATGGATTTAACGAGATCTTTGATGCTATGAAATCAGATGATCCGGAAAAAGCTATTGCTATGAAATTAATTGAAAAGAGGAAAGGTAAAAAGTATTTCAAAGATATTTGTAAGAAATACTGCAAGGAAACAAAGCCGGTTAAGGAAGAGCAGACTAAGAAGGACAACAACCCTTGTAATGATTGTCCAGATCGAAAGAAAGGATGCCTTACGAACTGCAAGAAGATGCAGGAGTTTGTGAATGATATTCAGGATACTGAGGAATCACCTAAGCCTATCGAACCTGGATATTTCATAAAGCATGCCGAGGAGAGAAAGAATAAGCCGAAAGCATATACTGCACCACCTGCTAAAAACGAATTAACTGTCTTAAATATTACCTTCAATCCTAAGCCAATTACTAATTTTGTAGAAAAGTTCGATGCGACGATGTTCCCTTCCAACTTCCTTGCATTCTGCAGAAAGAATAATTTATATTTCTTTATTGTAGACAAATTGAAAGGTGGTATGAAGGCAATCGATCCGTATACTACTAACTGGCAGCAGGTTACTAGATATTTAAAGAGTGGTGTTATGGAATCTTGTAGAAAGATGAAGGATCATAACCTAAACAGTTCTTTTCTGGCTGTAGATATGGACAGAACTTTATTTGATAGACTGCCAGTAGAACTTAGAGGCGAAAATAGGAAAGGAGATCTTCATGACGAATCTGGAGAAACTTAATGAAGTAATTAAAGAGACGTTTGGATGTGAAATCAATAAGGAATACTTAGCAGAATCTGGTTGGGTTTGTAATTATATTAACTGCGAAGGTCATTCTTGTCATGGTTGTGTATTAGAAAAACCAGATGATGAAGAAAAGTTCTGGAATGATGAAGAAAAGTTCTGGAACGCAGAATACAAACCTGGTTCACTTTCTTCTATTATTCCTAAGGATCCTAGAATTAGCTATGAAGAAGAGAAGAAATGGCTTGAGGGGAAGGGAGGTGAAGACTAATGGCAGCAGCTTTTCAGTGCGATCGTTGTAAGAAGTATTTTAGCGAAAAGGATGTAGATGGCTCTAAGTATCCTTATATTGTGAATGTTGGTAAGGATGGAAATGAGAGAGAACTTGATCTGTGTCCTACTTGCAAAGAAAAGTTAATTCAATTTATTAATGTAAAGGAGAATGCTTAATTATGGGAGAAGTAAGTGAAAGCTCATTTAGAGCTCTTAAAGAAGATCTTGAAAAAACAAAAGCACATGTTGCTAGACTTGAGAAAACTCTTGTAAAAGTTTTAAGAAACAATGATAGGCTCTATACGCTTCTTACTAAGATTGCAGATAATCTGCCTAAGGAACTTGCTGAAATTGAGGTTCCGGAAGAGACTGTAAATCCGGATAAAGAAGAGGATTGATATTTTAAAGGCCCTGTGCGCATTATGTGCATGGGGTCTTATTTTTTCGCGTCATGAACATATCTTATTATGGAGGTGATTTAAATGAGAAAAATGGATGATGATAAAATGAAAGAACTACGTTTCCAGAAACTTCAGATTGAGAAAATGATTATGGAATATAATCTTGATTTAATTGATTATCTGGAAAAAGATGAGGAGTTGACAGATCGTCAAAAAGGATATTTGTCAAAAGAATTAACCTTATAAACAAAGAGGCTCTCTGTGATATTTACAGAGGGTTTTCTTTTTCGCGAGATGGACAATTGATATTATAGAAGGAGGTAATTTAGTATGGAATTTAGATTTGACTACATTAAGAAATGTGATATTTGTAAAGGATGCCTTTATCATGATTGGTTTCCGCCAACAGTAGGAATAAAGGAAGAAACTAATATATGCTATTATAGGTATTCTGAGAACTATCACAAGTATGGAAAGTGTGAAGTCTTAGAGAAAAATTGTATTGAAAAAATCACGATTAAGGAAGTAATAATAAGAGAGCATCCCTAACAAGGGGTGTTTCTTTTTCGTCTCATAAACAGCGTGTTATATGAAACTATTAATGATTTTTTGAAAGGAGATCAATGGTATGGATGGTATGAATAAGTTAGAGATAGCGAAGGAAGTAGTGAGAGACAACTGGGAGAGACTTGACTGTGGCATCTTCGATACCAGGAATGTTGTAGGAGATCCAATGGAGACGATCTATGAGGACGATGACGGCCTGGTGATTGATGCATGCTGGGGGTATGCCTACTTCGAGGTTTTCGGCCTTACGGACGAGGAATTCGAAGCACTTAGGGACTACTATAATGAATTGAGAGAGGAGGATTAATAGTTAAAAGGAGAGCCTACACAGGCTTTTCCTTTTTCGCGAGATGAACATGTAATATTATGAAACAGTTAATAAAAACTGTAAAAAGAAAGGAGAAAATAATGAAAAGAAATTATTTGTTATGTCGAAGTATTTATTTTGGACTGGTAGTAGGATTTATAGTAAGTGTATTAGCTGTATTTAAGAAACGAGCAGGGCTTACATAGCCTGTTCTTTTTTGTAAATGGTGCGAGTTTTGGAAAACTTATGGAGAGATTTTGGGTAAAATTTGGGGAAATTCGGGGTGATAAAGTGGGAGACTATTGGTAAAATTTCTTGCAAAAATAGGCCATTTATGGGCCAAGTACGAAAAAATATTTGGTCCAATGGACCACTTTTTTGTCCCATAAGGTTGACATTATTCGTCATTGCGAACAATACGGACCAAATATTTGGTCCAATGGACCACTTTTTGAAAAATATTTGTCCCATAAAATGGTCCATTTTGGGCTAAAAATGGGTCAAAAATGGTCAAAAATGGCTGATTTTGGGCTAAAAATGGCGTTTTTTGAGGATTTTTTGAGGTTATGGGCCAATGGGCCAACTTTTTTTTATAATTCTCATAAAAATGAAAAAATTGATATTTATAAGAAAATATAAAAAAATGGCAAAATTTTTGTCCCATTGTCCCATAGAGTGATTTTTGCAAATTTTTGAGGGTCATTTTTAGGGGTCGCAAAATTTACAAGTTCTTTTAAGGAACTAAAAATTTTTTGTTTAAAAATTTGAAAGGAGAAATTATGAAAAGAAAGTGGAGAAGTTTTATGATAGTTTTTGAAAGAGAAAATCTTGATAATGATATCCAAAGAATACAAGATTTCTTATCTAAAGGAGGTAAAGTATTTTTAGATACTGAAGGTAATTATCCTGAAATAAGAATTTATTGTACTAAAAATGAATGGTATCATATCAGGAAAGTTTTTGATATTTTTAAAGAGTGGCTTCTATAGCACTCTCTTTTCTTTTTGTCCATTTTATAAACTCGCACCAGAAACAACCCCTTTTATGAGAAGAGAATAGCGATCTTCTGACGATTTAGCGCTTTTCTTGGAAATAGATTATATTGACCAGTGGTAGTGGGCAATAGGCATATTGAAGGGATCGAGACCCTTAAGCAATACAATCTATATTTCATTTTGCTCATTTTAGGGGTCGCACCAGAAACAATCCCTTTTATGAGAAGAAAAGGGCGATTTTCTGGATTTTTCAGGAACATGGACAATCGCTATTTCTTTTTGTGAGGTAAAATAATAAGGATAAAGAAAGGAGGCTAAAGTCATGCTTGAAAACAGATTCAAGACAAAACTTATTAAAGAGATTGAAGAGAGAATCCCTGGCTCTATGGTGTTTCATCTTGATCCAAATGAAAAACAAGGTGCACCAGATCTTTTAGTTTTGTGCGGTGAGAAATGGGCAGCACTTGAAGGTAAAAGAACTAAGACAGCTACTCATAGACCAAATCAAGATTATTATGTTCAAACAATGAATAGTATGTCTTTTGCAAGGTTCATTTATCCTGAAAACAAAGAGGAGGTATTAAATGAACTGGAACGATCATTCAAGGGACATTCTTGAGGAGCATGCATTACTTAATCCGTCTGGATATTCTTGGATTAATTACTCTTCTGAAGAAATGGCTGAAAAACTTCAAAAGAGATACGTAGCGCATATGAGAGCTCCCGCAGGAACAGCTATTCATGATTTTGCAAAAAATTGTATTTTGCTTAAAGAAAAGTTACCTAAACAAATTAATAATGTTATTAAGATGATTAAGTTCTTTATGATTCAAAATAAAACTTATTATAGTCAAGAATTAATTGACTTTATAGGAACACTTCCAAGTCATGTATTTGATACATTGATATTTTATGTAGATGATTGTATTGGTTTTAGAATGGATCCTGAAAAGATGCTTGTGTATTCTGAAAGTTGTTTCGGAACTGCAGATGCTATTTCTTTTGATGGTAACATTTTAAGAGTTAGTGATTTAAAGACTGGCGACGGTCCTGCACATATGGAACAGCTTTTTATTTATGATGCTTTATTTTGTTTAGAGTATCATTTTAAACCAAATCAAATTAAGATTGAAAATCGCTTATATCAGTTTGGTCAAGTTCAAGAAGTACTTGAAGTTCCTGATGAATTAGTTTTATCTTATATGCAAACAATAATGACTCAAAGTAAATATTTACAAAAACTCAGAGGAAAGGAGTAAACCATAATGGAAGACTACTTAGAACATTATGGAATGCCTAGAAGATCCGGTAGATATCCTTGGGGTTCTGGCGAAGATCCATATCAGCATTCTAAAGATTTTGTTAGTAGATATAATGAATATGAAAAACAAGGAATGTCTAAAGAAGAAATTATTGAAAAGATGGGTCTTAAAACTACTACTTTCAGAGCATTAAATGCTATTGCATTATCAGAAAGAAGAGCTTATGATATTGCAAGAATTGAAAGTCTTAAAGCTGACGGATATAATAATTCTGAAATTGCAAGAATGATGGGTCTAGCTTCTGAGTCTTCTGTAAGATCATTACTTGATGAGCAAGCAAAGAATAATACAACTAAAGCTCTTTCTACTGCAAATTATTTAAAAGAAGTTCTTAAACAATCTGATAAGAATTTTATTGATATTGGAGCAGGTGTTGAGAAAGAACTTGATGTATCTCCTGAAAAACTTAAAGTTGCAGAGGAGATTCTTAAAGCTGAAGGTTATGAAGTTTATGGTTTTAGAGTTAGACAGGTTTCTAATCCTAATCAGTACACAACTGTAAGAGTACTTTGTCCTCCTGGAACTACATATCCAGAAGCATATGATGCAAGAGATAAAGGTGAAATTGGTACTGTTGTAGATTATGAAAACGTTAAAAATATTAATGAAAAGAATGTTGAAACTCGTCAAGAATTCAAATATCCTACTTCTATTGATTCTAAAAGAGTAAAAGTAAGATTTAAAGATGAACTCGATGAAAATGGATATACTGGTGAAGAAAGAGATGGAATGATTGAAATAAGACCTGGTGTTCCGGATTTAAGTTTAGGAAGTAAAGCTTATGCTCAGGTTCGTATCTTAGTTGATGGAACTCATTATATTAAAGGAATGGCAGTTTATAATGATAATCTTCCAGAAGGAACTGATATTATTGTAAACTCAAATAAAGGAAAAGATAAAGGAAAATTAGGAGCTTTAAAAGAGATTAGTACAGAAGATCCAAATAATCCTTTTGGTTCACTTATTAAAGATGGTGGTCAATCTTATTATACCGATGAAAAAGGTAATAAGAAACTATCAGCAATTAATAAGAGAGCAGAAGAAGGAGATTGGGGTCAATGGTCTGATAAATTAGCTTCTCAATTCCTTGTTAAGCAAAACAATGATCTGATTATTAGGCAGCTTCAGACTTCTATTATGGATAAGAAAGCTGAATATGAAGAAATTTGTAATTTAACTAATCCTACTCTTAAGAAAAATCTTTTAGAGAAATTTGCAAATGAATGTGATGCATCAGCTGTTTGTTTAAAAGCTTCTGCACTTCCTAGACAGAAGTATCAAGTTATTCTTCCTATTCCTTCTCTTAAAGACAATGAGTGTTATGCTCCTAACTATAAAGATGGAGAAACTGTAGCGCTTGTTAGATTTCCTCATGAAGGAACTTATCAGATTCCTATTCTTAAAGTAAATAATAAGAACAAGGAAGCAAGAAAGATTCTTGGTACTAATCCTGAAGATGCAGTTGGTATTAATAAAACAGTTGCTGATAGACTTTCAGGAGCAGATTTTGATGGAGATACTGTATTAGTTATTCCTACTAATTCTAAAGTTAAAATCACTTCAACTCCAGCGCTTGAAGGTTTGAAGGGATTTGAAACTAAATCTTATCAATATGATGATAAGAGAACAGATAAAGATGGTAATGAACATTATTATCGTAATGGTAAAGAATTTAGAGTAATGACTAAACAGAATACTCAAAGAGAGATGGGTGTTGCATCAAATCTAATAACTGATATGACTATTCAAGGAGCTACTCCTCAAGAACTTGCGAGAGCAACAAGATACTCTATGACAGTTATTGATGCAGCAAAACACAAACTTGATTATAGACAATGTTATATTGACAATGACATTCAAGCATTAAAGAAGAAGTACCAAGTAAATCCTGACAGTAAGAAAGGTTTTGGTGGTGCGGCCACTCTTCTTTCAAGAGCGAAGTCGGAAGAAGATGTAGATAAAAGAGTTGGTATGCCTCATGTAAATATGAAAGGTGACAAATGGTACGATCCTGATAGACCTGAAGGTGCTTTGGTTTACAAGACTGCAGAAGGTAAAGATCTTTACTATACTGTAGAGAAGAAGAACAAAAGGACCGGGGAGGTTACCACAATCACTAAAAAGAGGACCCAGAAGTCTACTAAGATGGCTGAGACCGATGATGCTTATACACTATCCAGTGGATACGAGAAGGAGAACATCTATGCCGCATATGCCAACTCCCTTAAGGATATGGCTAATAAGGCACGCGTGGAGATGCGTAAGACTGGTAAGATAGAGTATAGCTCTGCCGCTAAACAGAAGTATAAGAAAGAGGTAGATGATCTTAACAGGCAGCTACTCATAGCAGAAAAGAATCGTCCTCGTGAAAGAATGGCTCAAATTTGGGCTGGCTCAGAAATTAATGCAATCAAACTTGACAATCCTAGAATTGACAAAGAGCAATTGGGTAAGATTAGTCAACAAGCTTTAACAAGAGCAAGAAATAAGTTTGGTGCAAAGAAACAAAGAATCAAAATCGATGACAAACAATGGGAAGCAATTCAATCAGGTGCAATAACAGAAACAACTTTGAAGAAAATATTAGATAATATGGATTCAGATGAGCTTAGAAAGAGGGCAACCCCTAAAGCCTCTAATGAATTGTCTAATGTTAAGATCGCTCAAATCAGAGCTAAAGCTAATTCTGGTTATACACAATCTGAAATTGCTGAAGAATTAGGCTTATCTGTAAGCACTATTAGAAAGTACATGAAATAGAAAGGAGATTGGTATGGAAAATATTTTAGAAGATACTAGTAAGTGCATGATTACTACCTTCGATAACCCATTCAGTCCCTTTACCCGGTTCGAGGAGTGGTTGCAGTTTGATAACCTTCACGATTATGGTACTTGTGAACTACTTGCAAGGTATAGTTTGGGTTCAGAAGCTTTAACTGATCAAGAAAATGATGAATTTAATGAAGCAGCAATTGATGAAATAATAAAAGCTGATCCAAGAAAGATTTATATAAAAGTATATGAGAAAGATTATAAGAAATAATTTTGTTAATTTTATTTTGTAGTTATAATAAATAGTCTATTTCCTTCTCAAACAGCAAAACATTTTGACAATAAATTTCTTTAATTTTTTTCTTTAGTCTTTTTAAATCTGTTTTGTTTTATTGCTTTTAATTCATTTCATTTATTGTTGCTTCATTTGCTTCGCACAGTTTCAATCATTATTTTTCTTTGTTAATTTTTTTCTTTAATTTTTACAATTCATTTCATTTTGTTTGTGTTTCGTTTTTATTATCGTGTCACAATCTGTTAAAAATTTTGTTAATTTTTTTCTTTAGCCTATAGGGGGGTCTGCCAAAACGCACCCCCCTCCCTAAAT
>Ga0310786_10005227_pt1 | contig 17739 bp, 24 predicted proteins | sample AusTroGonzalo_MG_FD_203881 | JGI IMG/M metagenome (GOLD analysis project Ga0310786, IMG submission 203881) | Bovine rumen microbial communities from tropical cattle in Woodstock, Queensland, Australia - Gonzalo_03 (v2) (version 2) | ecosystem: Host-associated > Mammals > Digestive system >... | reverse complement strand
TACTTTAAAGACAATAATCTTGTTACATCTTCTTCGGTATGACCATCCCATTCTTTACCGCATTCTAATTCTTGACATTTAAACATATCCCAATATTCTTTGGAATAATGGTAAGTATAAGTTCCTTGAGGAGTATCTACGCCAACAATAAACCATTCACCATCACTATCAAAACAGTACTTACCATCAGAATGCTTAAATGATTTCCATGAAATATCTTTATTCTGATTTACAATAGCTGCAAACAGAACTGCTCTTTGATGATAAAGTTGATTGTAAGTGTGATATCCATCACTTAAATCTCCAATATCTTTAATATGTGCTATTTCACAAATAGCTTTTATTTCTTCATCTGTCATTCACTCACCATCCTTGCTCCGCAGTAAGGACAATAATTAGGTTTAATCCTATCCCACCAAACTCCTGTACCACTAACAAAATATTCGGCATATTTACCACACTCTGAACATTTATATGTATGCCTACCAAATTGAGCATCTATTTTATCAGCATCATCTATCCAATATCCTGTATTTTCCTTTTGTGTGACAGATGGTAACTTTTGCAACGCTTCTATCACAAAATCCACGTGCGGATGGTTCACGCTCTTTGTCGGTGTATAATGCCTGCACAAATCTATCACTGCATCAATCGCCTCCTGTCTGCTGATACAATCCTCACAAGGCTCTTTCTCTAATGCTTCGATTGCCATTCTATGTGCTTCCAAGATTTCTTTAGGAGTGTGTTTCATGTTAAATGGTCTGTTCATTATTTCTATTGCTTCTTCAATCGTCATTCGCTCACCTCCTTATAAAACTTCTTAATATCATTAATATGCACTCTAAGAGTGCCATTATTTTCTTTCTCTGAATCGGCAAACTTAATTAGCTTTTCCCACGCTTTAAGGCTTTGGGTCGCCATATTATAAGCGAGTTCTCGTTTGTCAAATAATCTTTCATTACAACTTCTTACTGCTATGATGTTAGGGTTAGAATTTTTTAAAATTTCAATAGCTTCGTCAATCGTCATTTTTTACCTCCTTTATTGGATTATATTGATATAGAACTCCTTCTTCAAGATCTACAAAACCTCTGTGTTTCTCAAAATCATGTGGTAATGAAATTCGGTCAATTGTAACTTCTACTTTTTCATTTTCGATTGGTGATATATTTGTGTAAGGTTCAAATTCTTCAGCCATTGTCTATCTCCCTCAAATGCGTGTCAATAACATCCTCAACTTTATATACAAAATTCCAACTATCACATCCATGAATCTGTTCTTCAGCTTCTTTAATTAATTCTATTTCTTTCTTGATTTTCGCAATAGCTTCTTTCAGCTTATTATTTTGTTCTTCAAGATGTTTTATCTTCCAATAATAATCTTTTTCTATTTGTGTTTGTGGTATATCATCCCCATATACTAAATGTTGATCTGTTAATCCCATTATGTTTCCTCCTTATCTGCATCTTTTATCTCTATTTTAAACTAATACATTTATTCCATAAGTAACATAAAGTAAATTATCTTTCTTTAATCCAACAATATCTTTCCATTTTTCTAATAATGTACGACAATCAAAACCATGATTTACTACTATCGCATAGTTATGTAAAGTATTATGAATTGAAACCTCAAGAGTATCATCAATCTTTTTAATATCATCAACAAACTCATTAACTTTTGATTCATCTGAGCTATCAAAATCAAACATCCAATGTTTTGTAGCAGCACATTCTTTCTGTGCGGCGATCGCCGCAATCCTACCCTGGAGCGTTGATATTTTAGTATCTGGGTTATCAATTAAATAATGTACAAGTGCTTTATTTACTTTTGCATTATCTCTTGCGTTAACAGAGTAATACATTCTTGAAGTTTCAAAATGAACTCCATTTATTACAAAAGCCTGAAACTCTTTTAATAATCTAGGATCATCTTTAGGTAAAGTTGTAACAAAAGCTTTTCTTCTTTGTTTAAAATCTTTTACTTTAGCATTATCTTTATTGCGGGAAGTGAAGAGGACGATATGCGTCTCGCCACAAGTATCTTCTGTATTCCATTTATAATTTTTCATTTAAAGCACCTCTTTTCTATTTTCTATAAATATTATAACAAAATTTTTATAAAAAGTAAAGAAAACAAAAAAGTGGGAGTTGATTACTCAACTCCCATATTATTAATTCTTCTTAGCTAACCTCTTAGCTTTTCTTTCAGCCTTGCGGGCTTCCTTTAGTTCAGCCTTTTCTTTCTTTGACTTCAAAAGTCCTTTTTCTTTAGCTTCAGCATAAGAGGCTTTCTTTAATTGCTTTAATTCATATAGCTTATCGCATTCCTTTAGCCTTGCTTCAGCGGAAACCTTTGTGGTTTTCCTATCAAGCTTCATACAGTAAAGATCATATTTTCTGCGAGCTTCCATACTATATGCGTCCTGCTCATTAGTTCCAAAACGTGTCCAACCCTTAGTTACCCTTGTTTTCATTATTTTCTCCTTTTATCTCTTTAAAAAATAATCTAGGCTCTTTTTTCTCTTTTCGGCTATAAGAAATTAAAAATTGCTGTATGAGCCTATTGATAATAGCTATATTTACTTTATGCTCGAAGAAATATAGAAAGAAACCAATAGTTGCTTCTTTACTTTTAATGGAAGAACAACTCAACAAGACCATCACCATTCCTGTCCTTATTTTGTCGTTGCAGAAAGGACTCGGTCTAAAAAACTGCCGACTAAAATATAGCGTACGCTTGAAGGTGACACCACTTTCTTTTACGGGGCGAGTGGCTTTTGTATTATATCACCGAACCTAAACCCCTCAAAGGTAAAGCTTTTTGAGATGAACCACTTTTAGTTGCATATAGAGGAGTATTAGTGGCTATTATATTATACATCTCTTAACATAAACCCCTATGTTTTTCTGAAGCTTTTTGTCTGGCATCGCACAGTCTGGATAAGCTTTAACCAAAATTTTATTAAACAAGACACATCTTTATTAGCTACTTAAATCCCCAAAATTTATGCTTGTATAAGAAAAAGGTTGCTGTATGTGCCTTAAAATTATTACTTTTTTATTTTCTATAAATATTATAACAAAAATTTTTTAAATTGTCAAATTTTACAACATCTCGCTGCGATGCATTTAGCTCGTTAGAGGATTCTATATCCCAAGTCACCTTTCGCTAGGTTATAGATGTTGCTCTTGCATATACAGGTTTTGCTGTATATATCTATTATATCACAGAGTGGGGTTCGAACCCACAACTACCGCTCTATCTGAAACCGGTTGTATTACCATATATACTATCTGTGATACATAGTTGAATTAAGATTCGCTGCAGCTCGTCTCTAAATTAGGGACTACTTAATTCAACCTAAATTGCTATTAGCTTTTCATGTCATCAGCAGCTTTGGACTATTGTAGGAAGGCAAGGACTCGAACCCAGACCAACGGTTTTGGAGACCGGTATGCTACCATTACACCACCAACCTATAGCACCCCCAATGGGATTCGAACCCATACCGACAGAGTCAAAGTCTGTAGTGCTGCCATTACACTATGAGGGATTAGCGCACCTCTTGTAGGGCTCGAACCTACAACTTCTGAGTCAGAGTCAGATATGTTACCGTTACACTAAAGAGGAGTCGGAATGGCGGGACTCGAACCCACAGCTTCAGCATCCCAAATGCTGCCGTCTACCACTTGACTTACATCCCGAAATTAACGAGCTGGAGGGCGCTAGGCACCGCCAACCCGCATTTGCTTTTTCTTTTCTCATTTTCTATAAATATTATAACAAAAATTTTTAAGAAAATCAATTAGTAATAATGATCTTAGAGGCGCCAAAGGGATTCGAACCCATAATCGCGGAGTTGCAGTCCGCTGCCTTACCAATTTGGCTATGGCGTCAAATAAGTTCGTGATGGGGATCGAACCCACACCTTAGGTTTGGAAGACCCAGATACTAACCATTATACGACACGAACAAGCAGCCAAGGGTGGGCTTCGTCGACTCTACCCACATTCATATTAAAATTGTCCTAGGCTAATAATACGAGTTTTATTTAAACTACGCTCGGCAGTGGCTAGCGGGAATTGAACCCGTATCTCCGGCTTGGCAAACCAGAATTCTAACCGTTAAACTATAGCCACAAAATTCTGGCGGGTGGACTCGAACCACCAACCCCCACCTTATCAGAGTGGTGCGCTAACCATTGCGCCACGCCAGAGCGCCGTGCCTGGGGCTCGAACCCAGAACCCCTTTCAGGGCAAGTGTTTTCAGGACACCCTCCTCACCAATTCGGATACACGGCTTATAAGTCTGCCAGACGGGACTCGAACCCGCATCTGCCTGATTCACATTCAGGGATCTTACCAATTAAACGACTGACAAAGTATCCCGCCTGAGAATCGGACTCAGATTAAGAGATTAGAAGTCTCTTGTTCTATCCATTAGACTAACGGGACATAAGCGGCGATGCTGAGACTCGAACTCAGACACCCCAAAGGGCTACTCATGCCTTAGCAGGGCACTGCCTTACCAATTAGGCTTACATCGTCATAAGCTGTCCCCCTTGGGACTCAAACCCAAACTGCTTGGTTCGTAGCCAAGTGGTCTGTCCATTAGCCTAGGAGGACTTAGTACGGAAGATGGGACTCGAACCCACGACCCCGGCTTTATAAGAACCGAACTCTTACCAACTGAGTTACTTCCGAGTGCTCGTGGCGGGACTCGAACCCACATGTCTCTAGGACCGCGCATTTTAAGTGCGCTGTGATCTACCATTGCACCACACGAGCAAAACAAAAGCAAGATGAGTCTAATATTACCGTTTATTTAAACTGGGCGCTAAACAATATTGTCATCATCTTGCTAAAAAATGGATGGTAAAATCCCATCTGATAACCTCCTCAATTTGTAACCATATTCTAAGAATTTTAAAAGAGGTTTGCTGTATGCGCCCGATAACCAGCGCCCGCAGGTTACTGATTATCTATAACTTCGGCATCTTCTGCCTTTCTATCTTCAATTATTTCCTTTTGAAGTTTTCTCTGCTTTCTTAACTCAATAGCATACTGTCTTACCGATGCTCTGCGAGCAAAATCATTAAATATACTATTTTTACTTACATAATCCTGTCTGCGTGTACTTTTCATAAATTCCTTTTATCTCCTTTTTTATTTTCTATATATATTATAACAAAAATTTTATAAAAAATCAATTATGAATACATGATATAGATGAATTTACAATATTTACTGATTCTGTAGTTTCTTTTGACTCGCAAGCTACAAATAACTTAAATGTTACTTCATCACCCGAATAAAAAGCATCTGCAAATAAATTTCTTGTAATTTTTACATAGTTACCATAATTTTCAACAGTAAAGTTTGAAGAATTTTCTGTGTAAGCTGATGTAATGCTTCTATCAAAATATAAAGTAATTATAGATCCGGTTGATTCGTGATATACGCCCTTAGTATGAGAAGCCTTTATTTCATATACTTTTGCTTGTCCATTCCAAGCTTGCGGGCAGCTATATGACAGGCTCCAACAATCTGCATCTCCGCTTCCTGAAGCATAAACACCTTCCGCCATATCTTCAATGTCTACTATTACTGGTTTAATATAGTCCATTTTTCTCAATTCCTCCTTCTTTTAAAAAGATTATGTAAGTATATCCCTCCACCGAGACTCGAACTCGGATCTCCAGATTGAAGGTCTGGTGTCTCTAGCCAGTTAGACTATGGAGAGGAAAGCTGTTTAGTTTGTCCTCAAGGTTGCTATCCTAAGAATTACCAATTCTCGGTGGTTATTCTCAAATCAACGTTATCAATACCTTTGACAATAGGGAAGATTTCTCGCTACATCTTCAAAGGCGCCACTCCTCTGTTCGGTGGTCGAACAATTTGAAAGGGACAACTCTCAAATACTGACAGTAGGACTCGAACCTACAGCTTCTGCTTTGTAGGAGCAGCACTCTCCCGATTGAGTTATGTCAGCATATTGGAATTTCTCTGCCTGTTTAGATTTACATCGTCGCTGCCTCCAGAAATCCCATAATCCTGTTTTGACGATGACCACTTGCTGTGGCTGCTGGAACTTGTGGGAATTGAACCCACCTGACTATCCTGCTTGCAAGGCAGGCGACCACCCCATGCAGTCCCAAGCCCCATAAAATCACCGAGAGCGCAGTTTCAATCGCTCGCATCGCATCAGGATTGCACACCTTGTTTTTTCAGCTATTGCTTACTGTGGTGCAGTTGGTTCTGCCAGTGTTCCCTACTACGCTTTATTTTCTTCTCGGCTTTTAATGCTTGCCTATCGGTGAAGCCCCCGGACGGATTCGAACCGCCATACCTTGATTACAGGTCAAGAGTACTACCGTTGTACGACGGGGGCACAGGAGTGTCTGCATTTAACCTCCGCAGACTAAGAGGTTTTTAATACTGGTAGAGCAATTAAAGACACTCTTATCTTTTTGCTTTAATGTCTGTATAGGGATTTGGATCCTAAACTTACGGATTAAGAGTCCGCTGTGATGCCGTTTCACCATACAGACGTATTTAGAAGGCGTCTCCTTGCAACTCAACTTTAGCACTGGATTCGTACCAATTCCTTCTATCTGCGTCTGACAGGATTCGAACCTGCGATGTACGGGTTAAGAGCCCGTTGCCATACCACTTGGCTACAGACGCGAAGTATCCAGTTGTTTTCGTAACTTCTGTTTTCGCTTCATAATCTTAATCTCCTTTTTTATTTTCTACAAATATTATAACAAAAGTTTTTAAAAATGTCAATAAAAAATATTGCCTAGCGTTTCAGGTACTTTTTAGCCCTAACTCAATATAAATATTGAGGTCTGTCATTCACGCATTGTCCAGTAGTACCATGGGCTTTAGGACTCACTCTTAGTGACTGTTCTCATTTCATAGTCCGTGTCCTAAGAGGATGTTTTCCAATTTTTATCCCGCTTCTCACTTCCAGCGGCAAATGAGCGTGGAGAGATTCGAACTCTCAAATTCCAGTACCTAAAGCTGGTGCCTATGCCAATTCGGCTACACGCCCAAGACAAGCGGGAAAGGGAGGTATAACGCGCCATGTACCCATTCCCGCAGAAAGAGGTAGTTAAGAAGTTTGACACTTCTTAGTGAGAAAATATATAAGAATAGAACGATAGCCTACCGTGAGGTTTCTTAGACCTGATCTCTGGAACCGACATCCAGCGAGTGTAATGCACTCTGCTACGGTTTCTATCCTTTGTTCTAATTGCGGGTACGGGATTTGAACCCGTGTCAACGGTTTATGAGACCGTGCTGGAGCCGCTCCAGTCCAACCCGCTATAATTTTGAGTGGTAGGTATTTCAGACTCTCACCGTTATTGATTCGCCTACTCTTAGATTTCTCGGATTCTGTCAACTCTCTTGTATAACTAAAAACTAAAGACTAGGTGGGGTTTATATTTCACAACCACGCTTATGCTACTCTATTCGCACTGTTAAACAGCAGGCGTAGACATTTTATACCGATTTGAACCATAGTCGAACTAACCTGATGTCGGAAACCAACCTCACTCTACCTCGCCTACCTAGTCGGACGATTGGACCTGATCCGTTTCAATTTTTAGTTAATGCCCACTGTTGGAATCGAACCAACCTTGCCGTAGCTCTTCAGGCTACCGCTATCACCAGACAGCTCAGAGGGCTTGGTAAAGTCTACATCTTTACCTTTACTAAATCGTTTCATTTATTCTTTCCTCCTGAAAAATAAATTTAGCTCCCAGAGAGGGACTCGAACCCCCGACATAGTGATTAACAGTCACTCGTTCTACCTGCTGGACTATCTGGGAATAATGAAAGTTTTCAATGAACGCTCAACCCTGCTTTCTTCAAGACCATCTCTATTTAATTATTCTTGCCAATTAAATATTCTGTTAGCCGCAATTCATCTAGCAGTTGTCACAACCACTTGTTTAGTTTTATTAAAAGAAAAAACTAACACCAATAAAAACTCGATCTAGATCTAGACTGTTTAGGCTTCCCTATTGGAACTCACGTCCGCCAAAGTGTCTTATTTCTTACAAGACGTAACATTTCGTTTTTTCTTGAATCCTTTAGCCCTCCAGTGAAAAAAGGAAATGATAATTAAAAAATATCAAGCTGTAAGATTTATTATTTTACTTGCCAGACCCTTACCGCTGCAAGGCGAATACCAAGTGTTTCGTGGTGATCAACCCCTTACTCCCTTGGGCTTACGCTGTCCTCGTCTAAAGTGACGTTACGACAATAAATGATTTTTGTTAATTCGGCTTTCGCCTAGCGGGCACTACGGGACTTGAACCCGTGACCTCCGCCGTGACAGGGCGGCGCTACCAGCCTGCTGAGCTAAGTGTCCATATTCTCAAGACGCTTTAATATCTACTGCCTATACCATTTGGCTACTTTTCAAAAGCTGAAGAGATGGGAATCGAACCCACAAATTATAGATTACCTATAAAGTTGCTGTAAGCGTCTTTTTTATTTTCTATAAATATTATAACAAAAATTTTTTAAAATGTCAATATTTTTTTATTCTTGACAATCGGTAGAGTAGGATTCGAACCTACAATGTTCACCACGTGGGTCACGGTTTTACGGACCGCTTGCTTCAGCCAGTTTGCATATCTACCGTTAATTAATCTGACATATTAACTTCGATTGGTTTTAAAAATCTTATTAAAAACAAAATACCAAATGCCTGTATATAATTAATTTCAATAAAACCAAAAATTATAGGTATTAACCAATTCCATAATAACATAAATGGAAATGCAATAATTAAATCGGCAACAATAAGAATTAATAAACCTTTAAAGAATAATTTAAAATATTCTTTCATCCTTTTTTCTCCTTGTTTTTTCTTTATAGAAAGTGAGAAGTTATTTCTTTCTCACTTTCTATAAATATTATAACAAAAATTTTTAAGAAAATCAATTAGAGCATTAAGCCCCAACTGCTTTCTTGATCACTTCGCCGACAGCATCGTATCTTGGAGCGTTAAGAGTCTCTAACAGACACTCAAATGGATCAAGCTTGCCTGAAAGTACCATTTTAACAATAGCAGGAGAGAATCCGCTTACAAGAGCAACACCAAGATCGTTCTGAATCACAGGGATTGTACCTGTTCTAGAACATACGTTCCAGAAGATCAGTCTAGGAAGCTTGTAGCCTGCTTTAGCGTATCTGTCCGCAATCTCTTCAAAAAGTTTCTTTGAAGGAGCCTCGAACGATGAACGCCAACCGCTATGAGTACATTCGTCAAATTCCATATCTGAGATAACTAAAATATTCTGAGGTATTTCACTCTGTAACATTCTGTTTTTTACAGCAAGATTCAGAATAAGATCGAATACAGCCTCGAGGTTAGTGTTATCACACTCGTTGTAACCTTTAAGCCTTGATGCTTTTGCTCTCAGTGAGTTACAATTTGAGAGGTCAACAAGTTGAGGTCTGCTGCTAAATGTGATGAACTTGTCCTTAAATGAGCCATTACATCTCTCTGAAAAGTACACAGATAAAGCACTTGCTACATCAAGACAAGATGTTGATGTATTACCAACTCTGCATGTCATTGACCCTGAACCATCTCTTACAACAATAGTAGAATCATTGCCCTTTACATAGTCAGGAAGTGACTTCCAAGCTGCTTCCATATCAGCAAGAATACCGTATGAACGATCTACCTTCTGGAAGATTTCGTGAGGGAATAGGGTTGCCGCATTGATCTTAGCTTCACCCTTTGAAAGTGCAGTAAGATACTGTTCTCTGCGGGCAACATCATGACGAGCAAAAGCATCACGATAGATTACATTGGCTCTTGAAGGAACCTTTTCGTAATCAATCTTGTCCCACTCATTGCCTGACATCTTGACTTCTGTTACATCAAGATATGCTCTAAGCTTTGAAAGAGTCTTACGGTATACTCTAGGTGTTAATCCGAGTTCCGCAATCCACATTCTAGCCTGCGCACGTGTTATAGGTGAAGATGCGTTCTCTGAAGGCATCCACTTAGCAAGAAGTGAAACACTCTTACTCTTATTATAATTTTCCATATCTGAAATGAACTGAGTCTTAACTATCTCAATAACATTTTTCTTTACTGCGGGAACCTGTGCCAGATCAAGTAAGTCATCAAATCTACCATACTCAGGGATGAGTACAAGTAATTCTTTAACAATATCAGGATAATACTTTGCACACCAATTCATACAGATTCTGAACAGTCTACGCTCTCCTGCGCCACCACGAATATCTCTTGCGAAAAATAGCCACTTGATAGCTACAGTAGGAGTTTCATCTAATGCAAGTGAAAAATCTCTGATAATTTCCTGTGCAGTCTTGTTACGATAACTTGTAAGACGGAAGTTCATATCAAGAATAGCCTTACCGGAAGTAGCATAACCCTTCGCGCCATTCTCTGTTACTGATACGTTACCGATTTCATTGTTTAATTTAGACATAAAATTTGAATATTTCATCCTTTTTTCTCCTTTACTAGACACATATTAGTTTTTTGTTGAAGTATCTAAATCACGAGTGAGAGATTTGAACTCACGTTTCTGGGTTGAGAACCCAGCTTCCTAAACCAGACTAGAAGAACTCGCGAAATCAAAGCACAATTTAAATTAGTTATTTTAACAGAATAATAATTTATTAATTGCTGTTTGTGCTTTTTTCATTTTCTATAAATATTATAACAAAAATTTTTTAAAAAATCAAATATTTTTTATTTGCCTAATTGAGTTTTTTTCCAATAGTTGTAGAAATCTTCATAAGCTCTTCCGCGAGGATTAACCCAACCACTTCTTCTACGACCAAGATGCCACTCCTGATCTTCCTCACTTAATGATTCAAACCAAGCAAGAGCTTCTTCCCAACTCCAACGAGAAATCCAATCATGGATCTCATACATATCACCAAAATACTTGGTGAAGAACTTTCTTTCTCTTGTGGGAAGCTCTATATCAATAGGAACTCTTCTAAGGCGGTGAGCGGATCTGCGCTTCCCAAATCTTGCTCCTCCACGCTGATTATCTTTTACCACTGGTTCTCGCTTATAACTACGACTCATAAGTGCCACCGCCTTTCTCATTTTCTATAAATATTATAACAAAAATTTTATAAAAAATCAAACAAAATATTTTCTATCTCTTGCCGCCTTATTCAAGGCATTTTTGAACTTGCGGGCAGCGGTTTGAGTATCCCAAGAGAAGATTAAAACGTCAGATTTTATGTTATATTGAATTTGATTAACTTCAAATTTTTCAGTAAGAAGTTTTACTAAATTGTCCACGTCTACTTGAAAAATTTTTAATAGATGTCCCCAATAGCCAGAACCATTACCAAGATCATCTGTGTTATTTACATACCACTGACCGGATCCTCCTTGCCACTCTTTAGCTACATACAAGTTCATATTTGCCTCCTTAGAACATTTGTGCCAACAAATTCTTTAATCTTTCTTTTTCTTCTTGTGTTACTTCAACTTTCGCGGGAGCCTGTGAGATCGGGAAGGCTGTAACTGTAGCTTCCGGAACGGCTATTGCCTGTCCTCCGCCAATAACTTCTTTCGCGCAAGTGATGACTATTTTTATTTCTATCTGCTCACCATTTTCTACCATTGGGATTCTAATTTCTTTATCATTGATAAAACTTCCATTAAACATTTCCAATATCTGCTGTTTAACTTTTTCTTTTGAATCGGCGCCTTTTGCCATGTTATAAACCTCCTTTAATTAAAGAGTGAACGCTCTGCGTTAGTTAGTGTGCAGGCATCAATACCATAGTTTGCAAGAATCTCATAAAATTCTTCTGCGGTTTCAGGCTGAAGTGCGCGAACGTCGCGTGCTGCCGCCTTGAGTTTTGCTCTCCTCGTATTAACCTGATCTACCATCCCTTCCGATTCCATCATATAAAGATGATAAGGTGAACCAACTTGTAACATAACTATCACTCCTTTTCTTTTTTATTTTTTATTTCTTTTTCATTTTCTAAAGATATTATAACAAAAATTTTTTAAAAAATCAATTATGTTGAAAACTCGTGATATTTGTCAATAAGCATCCCATTATCTTTTATAGTTTTAGCTAATGAAGCATATTGATTACATAATGAGCATCCAGATCCTTTCATACATCTTTTTCCGCAACTAATACGATGTTGTGCGAAAAGTGGAAGAATATCTCTATTATCTATATCAAGATTAAAGTCAGTAATAATCTCAGATAGATTACCAGCCCAACCGGCATCTTGATAAATTCTTTGCATTGTTACAGAAGCATTAGGATTCTGTAAATTCAATAGTTCAAATACATCAATATACTTTTCATAAAATTCAACATCATCAGGTCTAATAAAAAACTTCTGCATTGCGGGAGTCTTTAAATAGCTACTCTGGGCTATATGTGGAATTACTCTAAGCCTAATGTCGCCTACAACCTTCCGCACATTTATTAAGTCAAAACAAATTTCTTCAACAATATAAATATCCGTAACACCTTCCTTAACATATCCGGTAAGGCTGTCCCATGTCCGCACATAATCATCATAGAAGAACCTGTGACCATGTTCCCGCATAAGATCAATTAGCTGTTGACTGTATTCTGTTGCACGATAAAAGCTAAATTTCAAATCAATTTCAGGATTCTCTTTTGTAAAATTATCATAAGAATTGATTGTGTTGTTTTCCAAAAAATCATGGATATTATCAAGTCTAATGACAAATGCTTTCGTTGAAAATTTCTTCATAAAATCAAAGATTGTACCATCATCGCGCTCAACTATAATTAACTCATCAAATCTTTCAAGATATTGAGGTTTATCGTGATTATATTTTGTTACTTCTGTTGCGTACTTCATTTTTCCTCCTTATCAAAATAAGGGAGTACATTTCTGCACTCCCTGTGTTTTGTTAAACTGGATATTAAGCCAGCTTATAGCACATCTTCTTATCTGCGTTCTGTTCCTTAACAGCCAGACCTTCATCAATAAGAAGCTTAACTCTAGCGATTACCTTAGCTCTTGTAACATCCTCGATACCCTCGATTGAATCAGCGATTGCATCAGGAGTCTGAAGCTCATCAGTAAGTGCTGCAAGTACAGCTGCCTTAAGCTCATCACTTTCTGCTCTCTTCTCTGCTGCCTTAGCTTTAGCCTTCTCAGCCTTGTCTGCAAGCTTTGCAATTCTTTCATCAAGAAACTCTACTAAATCCTGTCTACCGGCTTCTGCCGCAAGTGCCTTCAGTTCTTCAAATCTTTCTGCCTGTGTAATTTTCTTCTCAGCCATGTCTTTTTTCTCCTTTTAATTTTGTGTGTTTTTTTATTTTATAAATATATTATAACAAAAATTTTTTAACTTTTCAACCCTTTTTGCATAAGGCTGAAACAAACTGGTCAAAAGGTAAGGAATCATCCGACTGATCCCAAGATACTGTAACAGGTTCAACTGGGTTAATACTTAATACACCCATGTAAGACGAACCGTCAACTACAAATTTCCCTCTTGAAACAATAACACCACCCGGAACATTTAATGCTCTTTTACAAAATTCATTTATATCAGATAGGTTATTTAACGTAATTACTTCTTTCATTATTTTTCCCCTTTCTCATTTTCTACATATATTTTATCAAAAATTTTTTAAAAAATCAACCGGCTGGCGGGAATTCCAGCCAGTTGCTTCTTAACCGTGGTACTTTAATAAAAATGCGTTAGATACTGCTTTGAAAGACTTGGTTCCATCCTGTGAACGAACTACAACTCCTTCACGCATACCGTGGTCAATCTGAGATTTCTCAGATTCAGCATAAGCTAACATCTCATCAACAGTATCTGGTAAAATGAAATGACTATCAAGAATAGGCACCCACTTGATACCAAATTCTGCTAAAAGGTCCTGAGCTGCTACTGAGTTCCATCTTTTCCCATCTACATATAGGTTAAATGCACGGAAGTCCTGATCCTGCATACCATAATCTCTTTTCTGCACTGAAGCACCGAAAGTCTCGCCCTGAATTGCAACAGTTTTAGCTTCAAACATTTTAGCCAGCTTTTCAAGAACTTCTTCAAGGTTATACTTCTGACACATTTTAGTATAGTAGTTCTCTTCGTAGTAGCAATCTTTCTTTTTCTTGCCAAAGGCTACATTTCTCGAGCAGATCCAGAACTTATGCTTTCCAAACTTACCTACCTCAAGGGCAGCAGTAGTACTAGTACCATCTATCTTTTCCGTAACTATCCACTCAGACTTATCCTGTAAAATATACGGGATGTTTTGCACCCTTTCCTCGTCTGTCTTTGATACAAACCTAGGGAATTCATCTAAATCCGAGTGTCTCTTCTTACCGAAAAGTAACATAAATATCCAACGAGCAAACTTGTTGTTCTTGATTAGCTTACCATATTTCTTTGCTATCTTAGAGTGACGAGCAAGTGCTTTATTAAGTTTAGCATTAGGATCAACTTTAGCTTTACGAGTATTATCCTCTGCAACATAATAAGTAACTTTAAGCTGTTCAGTTAAGAAAGTTCCTTCGGTTGCTTCTACTCCAAGGTCAGCAGGACGCATTATAAGTCCCTGTGAGATAAAGTTACCCTTGCCTCCGAATGTATATTTCTGAGTCTTTATTGCATAATGCTTCTTCTCAAGGAAAGCGAATGCAGGATTTTCAGGATCAACTTTAGAGTCAATCTCAAAATATACTGCGAGATCACCAGGTTTAAACTCGCCCTTCTTTACCATAACCCGCCATCCGCCAATTACAGCAGCTTCACAGTTATCTGAACCAACGATAGGCTCGATAGCATCTACATTTACAACATATGCAAGCTCACGCTCACCCTTTGCATTTAACATTTGTTTTCACCTCTTTTTCATTTTGTAAATAAATTATAACAAAAATTTTTTAAAAAATCAATAATCAATAGCCATTCTGGTACTCTATTTCATCAATTTCGATATAATTAGGCAACTTTAGAGATTTACAAATAGTATCTAACAATTTCTCTGTTGGCTCTATACAAAAGCACCAATAAAACTTGTCCTTATTATTATAAAACTTGTAATAGAAATCTCCCTTTTTGCGTCCTTTTAACTCTCCATTAAGTTGAACTTCATCAACAACGAATTTTCTATTATTAAATACAGATGCCATATTTTTTTCTCCTTTATTCTATATATTTGTTTTTTTCTTTACGTTTCTTATCATTTGTGCGGGAAGGCTTCCTATGAGGATCCTTTTGGTAGAGAGAACAACGCTGACATAAGCCATTGTAATTAGCATCTCTACCTTTTTCACATTTTCCTTTGCAAATGTAGAACATACATAAAATTGTTCTGTCTTTCATCATTCTCTCCTTTCTGTTTATCCTTCCCAACCAGAATAATCAAATAAAACTGGCTTATCTCCTATAAAACCGAGATTATTGCCATACAAATCATTAATCTGATATTCGGCAAGAAAGTTAATAAATTGATTTACATTTTCCATTACATTATGAGATAATCCATACTCTAAAAGTTTTCTAAGCCAAACTGGAGGAAGATCATCATAACAACTTTCATAAATTACATCATCAATTTTTGAGTTTTCATTCTTTGTTTTATAAGATTTAGAAACTTCTTTCCTTTTATCCCATTCTCCATCTAATTCATTAAATACTGTAGCCTTCTCTTGAATATAAAAACAAATATTAAAGCCAGAATACAAAAATTTAGTTTCAGCAAGAAACATCTCTGCCCCCGGATACTGCTCTTTAGCAATTTTATAATTATAAGCTTCTATATCACAATAATCATCAAGAGGATCTAAAAATTTTTCATAAGATGATTCATCATCATCATTATCCCAATATTCTTCTTCAAGTAATGAATTAAAAGGAATCTTTATCACATAATCAGTTTCTTTAGGTATGATACAAAACTTACTAGCACCTGTTCGATATGTTGCATTTTCATTGGTGTAAGCCCCTGAGCTTTCAATAGCATTCCAAATATCAACATCATTCTCTGAATATAACTCAAAGTTACAATTTTCTAAACTATCTTTTATAACCGATAATTTTTCAATTAAACTATCTTCATTATAAGTCATTGTTTTTCTCCTTTTTTCATTTTCTATAAATATTATAACAAAAATTTTATAAAAAATCAAAAGGATAAAGGAACCTTAGGATTTTAATGAAAGATTCTTCACTATGGTTCTTTTTTCTCTATTATAAGTTTGTAAGTCTTTAATTTTAGCTCTTTTAATCACTACTTTAGCATCTTCAGAGATTGGAAGTGATGTGGTTGTATTCCAGACTAATACTTCTTTATTCTCTGTAACGAATACATAGCAATGAGATAATCCATACTTTGTTGTATATGGTGTTACTTTTGTCAGCGTTGCTTCAACATCTGTTAGAACATCACCAATCTGTCCAGCAAATTCAACTGGTGGAGCTGCATCTTCTAGGCGGGAAACCAACTGGCGCGGAAGTGCATTGCCAAAGTTATGATCCCACACAAATGCTTCATCAAAAGTAACTGGTATGATGTTATAATTTGCGGGAAGGCTTAGTGTTTCTGCGCAATGCCAGCCAATCGTTGGATGGAACCGGCATCCCGCATCTTTTAACTTATCCTTAATGGCGTAAGTATCGCCTACAAAACAGTAAGTTATTCTTACACTATTGAATCCATTAAGCTTACACCACTCATTAATGTGTTCATTTGTTCCTTTATCTTGAAATTCTAAAAACTTATCTTCAGTGGATAGCTTTTGCGCATCTTCATAGGCGCGCTTTTCTATCTCCGTGAATACTCTGAAGCTTTTGACTTCAGTTCCTTTTCGCATAGGTTTGTAAAGTCTGCAATTCTCATTAAAAATTGCTCCTGCGGGCTCCCAACCCTCTGCTTCTTTACCCATAAAAATTTGCATAGCATTTCTCCTTTCATTTTCTATAATAATTTTATCAAAAATTTTTTAAATCGTCAATTTCGACTAAAAAATCTAAGACTCAATTTTGAATTTAAATTTGCGTGAATAACCTATGCTTACGGGCGGGTGATGACCTAGCTATAAAGCGCTAAAAGGCCGCTGCCGCAAATATTGACAACTTAAAAAATTTTTGGTAAAATATTTATAGAAAAATGAGAAAGGAAGTGAAAGGAATGGTATTCTTAACAGGTGATGTTCACGGAAATTATGACTGGGATAAAATTTATAACGAAATGGAAGTAGGAAGACTTCAGAACCTTACAAAAGAAGATTATTTAATTATTCTTGGTGATTTCGGTTTTATTTGGAAGAATAAACCAGATGAGTTTGAAAATGAATGGCTTGAGAAAATTGAGAATCTTCCATTCACAGTCTTATTTATTGACGGAAACCATGAGAACCATAATAGACTTGATGCAATGCCCGTTGAAGAATGGAATGGCGGAAAAGTTCACAGAATTAGACCTCATATTCTTCATTTAATGAGAGGTCAAGTGTTCACAATTTGTGAAAAGATATTTTTTACTTTTGGTGGTGCATCTAGTCACGATATTAGAGATGGTGTTCTTGAACCTAATGATCCAAGAATCAGAGAATGGTCACGCGATCCATTTAAGTTGTTTAGAGTTAGAGGGGTTTCATGGTGGGAGCGCGAGTTACCTTCTCCCGCAGAATTTAAAGAAGGCTGGAAGAATTTAGCAGCTCACAATAATAAAGTAGATTATGTGT
>Ga0310786_10005225_pt1 | contig 17741 bp, 13 predicted proteins | sample AusTroGonzalo_MG_FD_203881 | JGI IMG/M metagenome (GOLD analysis project Ga0310786, IMG submission 203881) | Bovine rumen microbial communities from tropical cattle in Woodstock, Queensland, Australia - Gonzalo_03 (v2) (version 2) | ecosystem: Host-associated > Mammals > Digestive system >... | reverse complement strand
CGACAGCTACGAGTGGCACGGCAACACCTACACCGCTTCGAACACCACCGCCACCTACACCGAGACCAACGCCGCCGGTTGCGACAGTGTGGTCACCCTGAACCTGACGGTGAACTACAGCAACACCGGCGTGGAGACCGTGATGGCTTGCGACTCTTACGAGTGGCACGGCACGACCTACACCGCCAGCAATAACACCGCCACCTTCACCGAGACCAACGCCGCCGGTTGCGACAGTGTGGTCACCTTGAACCTGACCGTCAACTACAGTGCTGCAGTCACTGTGGAAGAGACCGCCACCAACAGCTACACATGGAACGGCGAGACCTACACCGAGAGCGGCACCTACACGTGGAACGGCCAGACCGAGGCTGGCTGCGACAGCGTGGTGACCCTGGTGCTCATGATAGAGTACGTGGGCATCGACCAGGTGGGTACCGTCGAGGTACGTGTCTACCCGAACCCGACCCGCGGCATGGTGACGGTTGACGCCGAAGGAGTGACCAGCATCGAGGTCTTCGACCAGGTGGGCCGCAAGGTGGCCACCTATGCCGACACCGACAAGGTCGACTTCACCAGCTTCGAGGCAGGCGCCTACACGCTGCGCATCCACCACGTCGGCGGCATCACGCTGAAGCGTGTGGTGAGAGTCCGATAAGAGAACTTCCCCGTCCCGTGAGGGACGTACCCTCGAGGGGTTCCGGCATGGCCGGGACCCCTTTTTTAGTTAATATGTCGTGCACGACATATTTATGACAGGCCCGTATCACCTCCGCCTGTCGTCCGCCTTTTCTCCGACCGCGGTCGGACATCGGTCGGACAACAGTCGCACCACGGTCGCACCAGAGTCGCACGAAGTATGTGCTTTATGCTGGGTTACTGATATTTAGGTATTTGTGCTGGGTTTTGTAATATTTAACTATGCTGATAATCAGCATGTTGTGTTATAATGTGCGACAGGGGATGTGTGTGGCCTATGGGAGGAGTAGGGGAGGCGACGAGACGGAAACCGGGTGGGAAATTCTTAATTATGTCGTGCACGATATAAATTTATACAAACAAACAGGCAGGGATTTTCACCCCTGCCTGTTCGAATGTACCCTCTGTGGAGGGAGGCTGTTATTTACCTTTAACCTTCACTTGGTTGTCGGTGTCGAGGTTTTTGGGAGACACCTTGACAGTGTTGTCGGTGTCGAGGTTTTTGGGAGACACCTTGACAGTGTTGTCACTGTCGAGGTTTTTGGGAGACACCTTGACAGTGTTGTCACTGTCGAGGTTGACGTTGCGGGTTACCTTGGCCTCGATGGTGTTGGCTCGGACGATATCGGTCATGTTGACGCCGGTGGCGCTTTCGATGACGTCGAAACTCTGTTTGATGACGGCGGGCACGGCACCGCTGATTCCGGCAGCGTCGGCACCGCTGGTACCGTAGACGTTCATGTTCTTGATGGCGGCGATGGGCTCGCTGACGTGCTGTGCCACCTCGGGGATAATCTTCACCATCATGTCGAGGATAGCGGCCTGGCCGTAACGCTCGTAGGCTTCGGCTTTCTTCTGCATGGCCTCGGCCTCGGCCAATCCTTTCTTCTGGATGGCGATAGCTTCTGCCTCGCCGGCGCATTGTATCTTATAGGCCTCGGCTTCGCCGTTGGCTTTGATACCCTCGGCTTCGAGCACCATGGCCTGCTTTTTGGCCTGGGCCAGTGCGATTTGGGCACGGGCCTCCTGCTCGGCGCGGTAGGCCTCGGCTTCGGCTTCGCGCTTGCTCTGTTCGAGGTCGGCGGCAGCCTTGAGCTCAATCTGGTATTTGTCGGCATCGGACTTCTTCATCACCTCGGCGGCCAGTTCGTTCTCGCGAATCTTGACCTTCTCGGCGGTGAGCACCTGTTCGCGCATGGTCTGCTCGATTTTGGCGTCGACGGTCTTGGTGTTGATGGTCTTCTGCTGCTCCTGGCGCTGAATTTCGTAGGCGGCGTCGGCGTCGGCCTGCCGGGTTTGCGAGATGATGGTCAGTTCGCTCTTCTTGACAGACAGCTCGTTCTGGCGGATGGCAATCTGGGTCTGGCTGTCGACTTGGGCGTCGTTGGCTTCCTTCAGGGCTTGTGCTTCGGCCATGGCGATGTCGCGTTCGGCGATGGCTTTGTTGATTTTGGCCTGCTTGCGGATGGTCCAGGTGTTGTCGGCACCAAGGTCCTCGATAAGGTTCTTTTCATCGGTGACGTTCTGGATGTTGCACGAGATGATGCGCAGTCCGAGGGCTTCCATGTCCTTCTGGGCCTTGTTCATAATCTCGTCCGAGAACTTGTCGCGGTTGATGTTGATGTCGCGCAGCGAGAGTGAGCCGATGACCTCGCGCATGTTACCTTCGAGCGAGTCTTGCACCTGCTTCGAGATGTCGGCACCATTCATGTTGAGGAAGTTCTTGGCAGCGAGGCGGACACCGTCGATGTCGGGGATGACCTGGATTTTGGCTACGGCGTCGACATTGACGTTGATGAAGTCGTTGGTGGGTACGCTGCGGCTGGTCTTGATGTCGGCGGTTACCTGGCCGAGGAACACTTTGTCGAGTCGCTCGAGCAGGGGCACGCGCAGGCCGCCCTTACCAATGTAGATACGCGGTTTGCGGTTGAGACCGGAGACGATGTAGGCTACCGAAGGCGGGGCCTTGATGTAGCTGATAAGGACGATGAACAGTACGACGACTGCCACCACGATGAATGTGATGATGAAACTGGTCATAATATTATAATTTTATTGGTTAATACTTTCTTGTGCCAAGTGGATGAGTTCGTTGTCGCAGCCCAGGATGGCGGCGATGCGGAGCGCTTCGTGCGGAACGCTATCGGTGGGGTCTTCGGTGAGGGAATAGTCGATGAAGCGGTTGATACTCTGAGGGGTGAGCGGCATGTCGCTCAGGTCTTCCACAAACCCTTTCACCCGCAAGCGGCGGCAGTGCGCTCCCAGTTGTCCGTAGTGGGTGGTGATAAGGGTGAAGGAGTCCATGGTATTGAGTATCTTGATAAGGGCTTGCACCAAGGCCTTGCCCTCGATGGGGTTGGTGGTACGTGCCGGTTCGTCGATGAGAACGAGCAGGGTGGCGGTGCGGCAGGAACTGAGGATGTTGCTGATTTTGATGATTTCCGAGGCGTAGGAAGAGAGTCCGTTCATCTCGTCTTGGTCGTCGCCGATGGAGGTGGCCACGCCGTCTACGAGTTTGACAACGGCTTTCCCCGCAGGTACATACATGCCGCATTGCGCCATCAGTTGTGCGGTCCCCACGCTTTTGAGCAATATGGTCTTGCCGGCCATATTGGCGCCAGTGATGAGGCACACGCCGTTGTACAGCGCGATGTCTACCGGTTGGTAGCGCAGGTGGGCGGCTTCGTTTCGTTGTTTGAGCCGCGGGTTGACCAGTCCCGTGTATTCGATGTGGTCGCCGAGGGTCGGTTTCGTCAGTTCCCAGCGGATGGCCAGGTCGGCTTTGGCGAGCAGGCTGTCGATATAGGCCAGTTGCTCCATGGCGGTGACCAGGGTCGAGGTCCAATGAGTCAGTTGGTCGGAGAGTCGCAGGCACACTTCGCATTGGATCTCATTCTGTTGGGCGAGTAGGTCGCTGATGCGGAGCGGGTCGCCTTCCGAGGCCTGAAGGGCTTGGAGTTCGCGGCGCAACGGGGTTAGTCGTGGGTCGTAACTGTCGTAGATGTAGAAATTTGCGATGCCTGTATGGTCGGGGTCGAGCAGGGCGAATATCTCTGTCGTGTCGGGTAGGGGGAGCGCTTCGGACATGCCAAGGCCGGCGATGGCGCCGGTGGCGGTGCGGGTTAGTTGGGCCAGGTTCTTGATTTCGAACAGCTCCACCTCGTTCAGCGGCGTGTGGTTGGCCAACGAGGCGAGGGTGCCTTGCAGGTCGTGCAACTGCATGAGGCAGTGGCGCAGGTCGATATAGGGCTTCTTGAATTTGAATGCCAGGGTGGCGGAGATGGCTTCGTCCAGCCGTTGCCATTCGGCGGTCAAGGTGTCGGCGTCAGTACAGAACTCGGTATTGAGTGTCTTGCGGCGGCCGGCTGGCGACATGAATTCCATGCTGTCGATAATATATTGGAATCCTGCGTCTTGCTTTATGAGGTCTTTGATTTTCATTGTTCTATCTTCTTTACATCGTACACGGGCATCTGCAGGGCGTCGCTCAAGGCGTCGCAAGTGCTCTTGGAATCAAGCAGGTAGCCTTGTGGTGAGGTGGGGTTGAGGGTTACGGCAAGCAGCCGCGAACGCTGTAGCACCATGATGTGTCCGCCACGGCGGGTGAGTTCCGTATAGGCTTCGGGGGTGATGAAGAGTTTGGTGAAATCGCGAGTAATCAGCGTAATGTCTTTTCCTTTGGCAGCCAGTACACGCAACAGACGGTCGCTCACAGCCCCCGAGGCGAAGAGTGTGCGTCCGTAGCGGAGCAGGTCGGTTTCGGCTCGGTCGATGAGAAACACCGAGGCGATGCCCAGGTCGTGGGGTTGACCGTCGCTGTCGACGGCCCAGAGGCCAGATTCTATGATGCTGAGTCGGTTGCGAAGCTCTGGGTCCACCTCGTCGAGGCAGATGAGGCGGTACAGGAATTTGGTTCGGGCCACCAGTTGCTTGACATTGGCCGAGACAGCGGCGCCGGTAGCCAGAATCATGGCCTCGGTGACGGTGGGGGAGGCCAGGCTCAGACGGGAAAGGGCACCATCGACAATGGTTAGCCTTGTACCCATGGAATCAAGTTGTTGTATCTGTCGGCGGAGTACTGCCGTGGTGGCTGCACCCGACAGGAGCGCCTTGCCTGGGATAAGCACCTGGGCCGTGACGAGGGGGCCCAGGGAGGTACGCTGGCTGTCGACATGTTTGATGACGCTCAGCAACTGGCGTTTCAAATAATGTTGCTCCGAGGTGATAAAAAGTGTGCCGGGGTAAAGTGTGATTTCTGGTTTGGCGGTGGCAAATACCGCATCCACCTGCTCGCCGTCGACACCGATGGAGGTGACGCCGACAGGGATATTCATCTGATTGAGCCTATGGAGTATATAGTTCAAGCACACCGTCTTTCCAGTGTTTTTCTCAAGGCCTACGATAGCCAGGCTTCGGTGGTTGAGGATGTCAGGGATAAATGGCATATTTCGGAGTGCAAAGATACGAAAAAAAATGATATTTTTTTGGTGGGGTGAGAATAAAAATGTATCTTTGCAGAACATGTTATTATGCCCCAAAGGGTATAACGTGCTGTTTTATAATAATAAGTAAAGAAAACTGAAAAGAAAGAATATATGAAAAAAGCCGTAAACAGACTGTTTCTGACGTTGGCTATTGCAGGGATGGCAGTATTCTCATCGTGCCAGACAACGGAAGAAATTGCTTACGTCAACGATGCTCCGCGCGACAGTGCCATGGTCGTTTCGGGAGTTTTCACCAATGGTATCCAGGCCAACGACCTGTTGAGCATCTATGTGGAGAGCGAAACGCCGCAGGCTACAATTCCCTTTAATCAGGAAACCAACAAGATAGCTGTTTCGGATGGTGCGGTGATGAACCCCGGTGCCTCGACGGTGAGTGGTTACTTGGTGAGTAATAGTGGCAGTATTATCTTCCCCGTGCTGGGTGAGATACAGGTGCTGGGTATGACACATGCCGAGCTGGCGGCCGAATTGCAGAAACGGTTGCGTGAGCAGGGATTCATCAACGATGCTGTGGTGACGGTGAAGTTGATGAACTTCAAAGTCAGTGTTCTGGGAGATGTGACCCATCCTGGTCAGATTATGGCTACTGGCGAGCGCATGACCATCTTCGAGGCATTGAGCATGGTGGGTGACTTGACTATATATGGACAGCGTCGCAACGTGACAGTCATCCGTGAGGAAAACGGCGTGCGCACCATCGGCGAGCTTGACCTCAGTTCAAAGGAAGTCTTCAATTCGCCTTACTACTACCTGCACCAGAATGATGTGGTATATGTTGAACCCAATATGAAAAAGAAACGTACGGCAGAGCATGACCCGTATATATTGACCTACATCTCGGCTGGACTCTCCATTGTGTCGACGTTGAGTTCGGTGTTCTACTACTATCTTCTGTCGAAATACTACATCAACCGATAACTGGAACTTTGATAACGAAAAATAAAAAATACTGATGGAGAACAATAACATACAGGTACAGAATACCAACACGGACAACAACGAGAGTTCATTCTCGATTAAAGACATCGTGTTTTTGGTGTTGAACAACTGGTACTGGTTTGTGGTATCGGTATTGGTCTGTTTGGTGGCAGCAGGATTTATCTATAAAGCGCAGCCCAAGACCTATTCCGCCTCGGGTACCATTTTGGTGCGCGACGATGACAACAAACGTGGTTATGGCAGAGCGAACATGGACGCCATGCTCAATAGTATGGGTATGCAGACCGGCGGCCTTGCCATAGAGAACGAGATTTACCTCCTGCGTTCCTCGTGGCTCATGTCCCAGGTGGTGCAGCGTCTCGGCATGAACCATTATTGTTCGCGCAATGACCTGTTCCGAAAGATTACCTATTTTAAGGATGAGCCTTTGGTGGTGGACGTGAACGATTTGAAGGAAGGACGCGAGTCGAGTGTCGCCCTTCAGGTAAAGGTGAAAGCCAACAACAAATACAGTTACAAAACTAGGTGGAAGAATCGAGAAGTAAAGGGCGAAGCCTACTTCAACGAGGAAGTTAAACTCGACGACACAGTGTCGTTTGTGGTTGAGCCGACCAAATTCTTCAGCCCGAGTTATGAGGGAGTGAAATTCAATGTCGGTGTGGCGCCTGTACTTCCGACGGCACGCAGAATGATGGGTGGCCTCAGCGTCAGTCGTGTCGACAAAATGGCTTCCATCCTTGCCATTTCCTTTAGGGACAGTAACCCGTTGCGGGCAAACCAGATTGTCGATACCTTGATTGCTGTTTACAACGACGAGGCTGTCGAGGACAAGAATAAGGTGGCCCAGAAGACGGAAGATTTCATTGCCGAGCGCATCCTTCTTATCTCCAGAGAACTGGGAGAGGTGGACGCTCAGGTGGAGCAAATCAAGAAGCAATCCAATTTGCCCGACCTTGCATCGGCCAGCGGTACACTGCTTCAGACTGGTACGAAATATTCGGAACAGGTAATTCAGCTTGAAGCCGAATATAGGCTCATTGAATTTGTGAAAAACTATGTGTCCGACCCCGCCAACAGGAACAAACTGATTCCTGCCAATGTAGCTATTAGTGATGCAGGTACGCAGGCAATGATTGCTGCCTACAACACTGGGGTCAACTCCTACGAACGTGTGAAAACCACCGGCGGCAAGAACAACCCGCAGGTGCGTAACCTCGAGCGTCAGATGGACGCCCAGATGGAAGCCATCAACACTTCGATAGACAACTTGCTTCGTGCCACGGAACTCCGTCTGAAAGAGGCTCGTGCCCAGGAAAACAAGGCCCGTGGACAGATTGCCGCCATGCCTACGCAGACCAAGGTGGCTACCGAGGTGGGTCGTCAGCAGAAAATCAAAGAGGAACTGTACCTCTACCTGCTGAGCAAACGTGAAGAGACCGCTATGAACTTGGCCATCACCGTGGCCAATGCCAAGGTGGTGGAGCCTGCCATCACACACTTGGCTGGTCCCCGCCTGATGATGTTTGTCCTTGTGGCTCTTGCCCTTGGACTGGCCATCCCTGCTGCGGTGATGTTCCTGATCAGTTTCTTTGATGTCAAGCTTCGCTCCAAGATGGATGTCGAGAAGCAGACCACGATACCTATCTTGGGCGAGATTCCCTCGAAACCTGAGACACGCAAGAACGATGAGATTATTGTCACCGCCAATGGTACCGATGTGGTCACCGAGGCTTTCCGTCTGCTGCATTCCAACATCCCCTTCTTCCTGAAGGAGGGCGAAAAGGTAATTCAGACGGTGTCGACCATCCCCGGTGAGGGTAAATCTTACACGGCCATCAACCTGGCCCTCTCACTGGCGTATACCGGCAAGCGTACGCTGCTGGCCGACTTCGACCTGCGCAAACGCTCCATGTCGAAGATTATCGACCGCCACAACCGTATGGGATTGATACATTACTTGCTTGACACGGAAGATAATTTCGAGAAATATATCACCCACAGTGACTCGAGCGAGAACCTCGACTACATTGTCTGTGAGAAGACTCCGCCTAATGCCACCCAGTTGCTGATGGGCGACAAACTCGACAAGTTGGTGGCCTATCTGCGTGAGCATTACGACTATATTATCTTCGACTCCACGCCTGCCCAGGTGGTGGCCGATGCCGGTATCATCAACCGTGTTTCTGACCTGACGGCCTACATCATGCGTCTCGGATACCTCAACAAGACCTCCCTGCCGTTCATCCAGGATATGTCTGACAAGGGCCGATTCAAGAACATGGCTGTCGTACTGACCGACGTGCCCATCCTCAAGAAGCGTTATGGCGGCTATGGTTATGGTTATGGCTACGGCTATGGCTATGGTTACGGTTACGGTTATGGTTATGGCTATGGTTACGGCTATGGCTATGGCTATGGAGATGATAGCGACGCCTCGAAAGACAAGTAACAGGTAATGTTTTATGCTTGCTGCGCTCGTGAAATCTCAGGATTTTGCGGGCGCAGCAAGCAAAGAGAGCAAAACGAGGAAACCATGAAAGGAATAGTGTTGGCCGGCGGATCGGGCACCCGTCTGTATCCTATCACCAAAGGCGTCAGCAAGCAGTTGCTGCCTATCTATGACAAGCCGATGGTGTACTACCCCATCAGCGTGCTGATGCTGGCCGGTATCCGTGATATCTTGATTATCTCGACCCCGCACGACCTGCCGGGCTTCCGCCGCCTGTTGGGTGACGGCAGCGACTTCGGCGTGCATTTCAGTTATGCCGAGCAGCCTTCGCCCGACGGATTGGCTCAGGCCTTCCTTATTGGCGAGGAGTTTATCGGCAACGATGATGTATGCCTTGTGCTGGGCGACAATATTTTCCATGGCAACGGCCTGGGACGTATGTTGCGCCAGGCGGTATACAATGTCGAGGTGGAGCATAAGGCCACCGTCTTCGGCTACTGGGTGGCCGACCCCGAACGCTACGGCGTGGCCGAGTTCGACGCTGAAGGGCGTGTGCTCAGTATCGAGGAGAAGCCCAAGGAACCCAAAAGCAACTATGCCGTCGTGGGACTATACTTCTATCCCAACAAGGTGGTCCAAGTGGCCAAGGGCATCAAACCCAGTGCCCGTGGCGAACTGGAAATCACTTCGGTCAATCAGGCCTTCCTCGAAGACGGGGAACTGGCTGTGCAACTGATGGGACGTGGCTTCGCTTGGCTCGATACCGGTACCCACGACTCGCTGGCCGAGGCCTCGACGTTTATCGAAGTGATTGAGAAGCGCCAGGGACTCAAGGTGGCCTGCCTCGAAAGCATAGGCTACGAGAACGGCTGGCTGACGGCCGACGACCTGAAGCGCGTGGCACAGCCCATGGCCAAAAACCAATACGGCCAATATCTATTGAAACTGATATGAATATCATAAAGACTTCCATCGAGGGCCCTGTGATTATTGAACCCCGTGTGTTTGGCGACAACCGCGGCTATTTCTTCGAGAGTTATAATTCCCGCGACTTCGCCGGACAGGTGGGCGAGGTGGCCTTTGTGCAGGACAACGAGTCTCGTTCGTGTTACGGTGTGGTGCGTGGCCTGCATTTCCAGAAGCCCCCCTATGCCCAGGCCAAACTGGTGCGTGTGGTGGAGGGGCGCGTGCTCGACGTGGCGGTGGACATACGCCGCGGCAGCCCTACCTATGGACAGCATGTGTCGGCAGAACTCTCGGCCGAGAATCATCGGCAGTTTTTCATACCCAAAGGCTTTGCCCACGGCTTTGCCGTGCTGAGCGAGGTGGCGGTGTTCCAGTACAAGTGCGATGATTATTATCACCCCGAGGCCGAAGGTGCCATTGCTTGGAACGACCCTTCTCTGGCCATCGACTGGCATTTGCCGGAAGCCGACGTGATACTTTCCGAGAAAGACCGCCATCATCCTTTGTTCGCTCAATTTGTAACTCCCTTCTAATTGTTTATGAATATATTGGTCACTGGCAGCAACGGACAACTCGGTACCCATCTGAGGCTTTTGGCCCCGCAGTCGAGTCACCGCTGGCTGTTCACCGATGTGGCTGAATTGGATATCACCTCGCGCGAAGCCGTCGAAGCTTTCGTGGCACAGCATCAGGTGGAACTCATTGTCAACTGCGCCGCCTATACCAATGTGGACAAGGCCGAGAGCGACGAGGCTACGGCCTACCGCATCAATGCCGAGGCTGTCGGATATTTGGCCGCCGCTGTGAGCAATGCCGGCGGACGTCTGATACATTTCTCCACCGACTATGTTTTTGGCGGCAATCCCAACAACACCCCCTGTACCGAGGCGGAGCCCAGCAACCCCACCGGAGCCTATGGACGCACCAAGCTCGCCGGCGAGCAGGCCGCCCTGCAGCACCATGGTCTGGTGTTCCGCACCTCGTGGCTCTATTCCGAGTACGGCAAGAACTTCCTGCTCACCATGTTGCGCCTCACTGCCGAGAAGCCCGAGTTGCGGGTGGTCTTCGACCAGGTGGGCACTCCTACCTACGCAGGCGACCTGGCACGTGCGGTATTCACACTCGTGGAGAGCGGCGAATATCGTCAGCACGAAGGTATCTTCCACTTTGCCAACGAGGGTGTCTGCAGTTGGTACGACTTCGCCAAGGAGATTGCCCGCCGCGCAGGCCATACCGCCTGCCATATCCTGCCGTGCCACAGCGACGAATACCCCTCGCCGGTGAAGCGGCCCGCCTACTCGGTGCTCGACAAGAGCAAGTTTAAACAGACTTTCCGACAGGAAATACCTCACTGGGTGGACGCCCTCGAGCAGTGCCTGTCCAAGATAAAGAACGAATGTTGATTTCCCTATGAACAAGTTTTACAAGAAAATAGCGTTCGCGCTCGTGAAGCGCTACCGTCATTCGACATTGTCGAGGGGGACTATCTTCCTCCTCGATGTATTGCTGTTCCTCATCGCTTTTGGGATGATGATCGCTTTCCATGGTGTCGCGTTATCGGATCTTACCGCACGTATGGTGGTGGCGAAGTTCCTCACTTCCTTCGCGGTGACGTTGCTTTTTTTCTTCTTTTCGGGAAGCTATCGAGGCATCATCCGTCATGCCGGACTCAAGGACATATACAAGATTATGTTCGCCACCATCGGCGCTGCGTTGCTGTTCTGGGTCGTCAATTTCTTGAATAACCAGTTGCACCCTCCTCTGATTCCCCACGGCTATCTGCCGTCCTATGCCGAGACAGTGATGCTCTACCTGCTGCTGGCCGTGTTGATGATTGTCAGCCGCCTGCTGATACAGCGTGTCTATAACGAATTCTTCCGCCGTCGCCGTCCGACGCAGAATGTACTCATCTATGGCGCCGGAGCCGCCGGTATCATCGCCTACAATGCCCTGCAGCAGGACATCCGTGTCGAGTACAACGTGGTGGCTTTTATCGACGACGATATGTCGAAGATTAACCAGGAGCTGAATGGCGTGCCCGTGATGCGTATGCGTACGGTGCTGACCCCCGAGTTCGTCAAGCAGAAATCGGTATCGCAACTCATCATCGCCATCCCCAGTATCCGACTGAAACACAAGCAGGCCATCACCACCCGCGCCCTCGACCTGGGCCTCACCGTCAAGGCCGTGCCGCACATCAGTACCTGGATGAACGGCAGTTTCTCGGCCAACCAGATTGAGGACATCAAGATTGAGGACTTGCTCGAGCGCGAACCCATCAAGATGGACAACGTGAACATCGTGCGCGAGGTGGTCGACAAGGTGGTGCTGGTCACCGGTGCCGCCGGTAGTATCGGCAGCGAAATCTGCCGTCAGCTGATGACCTACCATCCCGCCAAGGTGGTGATGCTCGACCAGGCCGAAAGCCCCATGTACGACCTGCAGTTTGAACTGCGCAACACTCACCACGACAAGCTCGACCGCATGGCGTTTATCATCGCCAACGTCAAGGACCGTGCCCGCATGGAGGAGGTCTTCGAGGAGTACCACCCCCAGCTGGTCTACCACGCCGCCGCCTACAAGCACGTGCCCTTCATGGAGGAGAACCCCTACGAGGCGGTCTATATCAACGTCTTCGGCACCCGCAACCTCGCCGACCTCAGTATCCAATACGGCGTGCAGAAGTTCGTGATGATCAGCACCGACAAGGCCGTGAACCCCACCAACGTGATGGGCGCCACCAAGCGCATGGCCGAAATCTACATCCAGAGCCGTTCGACCGACCAGACCCACTTCGTTACCACCCGATTCGGCAATGTGCTGGGCTCCAACGGCTCGGTGATACCGCTGTTCAAGAAACAGTTAGCCGCCGGCGGACCGCTGACGGTGACGCACAAAGACATTATCCGCTACTTCATGACCATTCCCGAGGCCTGCAACCTGGTGCTCGAAGCCGGCGCCATGGGCGAGGGCGGCGACATCTTTGTGTTCGACATGGGTAAGCCCGTCCGCATCTACGACATGGCCCGCAAGATGATACAGCTCTCGGGCCGCCACGGTATCGAAATCAAGGAGATTGGCCTCCGTCCGGGCGAGAAGCTCTACGAGGAGTTGCTGGCCTCCAAGGAGAACAACATCCCCACCTACCATCCTAAGATTATGCGTGCCCAGGTACGCAAGTATCCGCTCGATGCCATCGACCGCGAGTATAATGAGTTGTGGGGTATCCTCGAGGGGATGGACGACATGAAAATCGTGGCCAAGATGAAGGATATTGTCCCCGAATTCCTCTCCAACAATTCGATTTACTGTCAGTTGGACAAGAATACCCCCTCCGGCCAGCAATAAGTCAATAGGTTATAATTGATACGACGCGTCTGATGGTCTGTCGTTGACCTTCAAGATTGTAGAGTATGATTTGCACAAGGTACTGTCCGCACGGCAGTACCTTTCCTTTTTCGTCGCGGCCATCCCACACCAGGCTGCCGTGGGTGCCGAGCAGGGCGTTGTTGAGCAGTCGGCGTACCGGCAGGCCGCTGGCGTTGTAGATGTCGATACGGGCCGAGAGCTCTCCGTTGTCGAGGCGGTAGGTGATTTCCAGCTCGTCCTGGTAGCCGTCGCCGTCGGGCGAGAGCAGGTCGGCGGAGTATTCGAAGGCGCTTTCCTCGGCAAGGTATTCCGTGCTTTGCGAATTCTCATAGCTGGGGGTGCCGTAGCCTGCCGTCGAAGCGGCCGAGAACCAATTGGAAGCCTCGTGGGTGGGCCGCTCGAAACTGCGGCGTTCCAGACTTACGCCCGCTTTGTCGCGAAGCAGGCGGCTGTGCATCGAGGGAGTGTAGTCGAGACGGTCGACAAGGGCGCTGTCGGCGGTCATAAGGATGACGCTGCCGCCGCCGTTGGGATAGGTGGGCAGCTTGCACTCCACCACCTTGTCGAGGTATTTCACCGTGTAGTTGCCCGTCACCGAGGCGGCATCTTTGGTCAGCACCACATAGTCGTGGGCCGCCACCGTATGCGAGGGCAGGGGATAGTGCTTGCCCAGTGTGTCGCCCACCCAGCGCACGATATGGTAGTCGGCGAGCTCGACAGGGGCGCTGCCGCTATTGTACAGCTCCACATACTCCGCCTCGCCGCTGTAGGGTTGAAACAATATTTCGCTGACGCCCAAGGTACCTTGGGCGAGCGCATCAGCGCTCGCCCACACCGTCATAATAAGCAACAATGTCCTTTTCCCCTTCATCGCATGATGAACGCCACTACCCTTCTTTTATTGTGCAACATAACAAGTCCCTGTTTCCCACGATGGATATACGATGTTTCAACGATACTTCAACGATGCTACATCGTTGAAGTATCGTTGAAATATCGTTGAAGTATCGTTGAAATGACGGAGAAGGTACTGTTTTATAGTGTCTTGTGGATGTACTTTCGAAGGCGTTGTTCCGGTACAATAAAAAGATTTTTTTCGCGTTACCTTAAAAAATAAACGAAAACACTGTATATGAAACCTGTCGTCAGCATCATTATGGGCAGCACCTCCGACCTGCCGGTCATGGAGAAGGCCTGCCAGTTCTTCGAGGAGATGGAGATACCCTTCGAGGTCAACGCCCTCTCGGCCCACCGCACGCCTGGTGAGGTGAGCGAGTTTGCCAAGGGCGCCGCCAACCGCGGCATCAAGGTCATCATCGCCGGTGCCGGCATGGCCGCCGCCCTGCCGGGGGTCATCGCTGCCGAGACGCCGCTGCCCGTCATCGGGGTGCCCATCAAAGGCTCCTGCCTCGAGGGGCTCGACGCCACCTTGGCCATCCTCCAGATGCCTCCGGGAATTCCCGTGGCCACCGTCGCCATCAACGGTGCCCAGAACGCCGCCATCCTGGCCATGCAGATGATGGCCCTCGGTGACGACGCCTTGATGCAGAAACTCGTGGCCTACAAATCCGGCCTCAAGAAAAAGATTGTCAAAGCCAACGAAGAACTCGCCAAACTCGAATATAAGTATAAGGTATGATAACCATAGGAATTACGGGGACATTGGGTGCCGGCAAGGGCACAATCGTCGATTATCTCGTCAAGAACAAGGGTTTTGTGCACTATAGTGTGCGTGCGTTCCTCACCGAGGAGATTAAGCGGCGTGGACTGGAAGTGAACCGCGACACCATGGCGCAGGTGGGCAACGACCTGCGGGCTCAACACACGCCGTCGTGGATTGTCGAGCAGCTCTACGAGAAGGCTTCCGCTTCGGGATGCAACTGCATCATCGAGAGTGTACGCACCCCCGGCGAGGTGGCGGCCCTGCGTGGCAAGCCCAATTTCTACCTCTTTGCCGTGGACGCCGACCCGAAGGTGCGCTACGAACGTGCCGTGCTGCGCGGCTCGGAGACCGACCACGTGAGCTATGAGACCTTCATCGCCAACGAGCAGCGCGAGATGGACAACACCGACCCCAACAAGCAGAACCTCAGCGTCTGCATCCGTCAGGCCGATTTCCGTTTCGACAACGGAGGCTCGTTCGAGGACCTGCATAAGCAGGTGGAGGAAGTGCTAAAGCAGATTACCTACCACCGTCCGAGTTGGGACGAATACTTCATGGAACTGGCCAATGCCGCAGCCCGCCGCGCCACCTGCGACCGCGGCCGCTCGGGTTGCGTCATCGTGAAGGACCGCCAGCTGCTGGTGACGGGCTATGTGGGCTCGCCTGCCGGTTTGCCGCATTGTGACGAGGTGGGCCACCTCTTCCGCCAGACCATCGACGCCGACGGACATATCTCCACCCACTGTGTCCGCACCGTGCATGCCGAGCAGAACGCCATCTGCCAGGCTGCCCGTCGCGGCATCGCCCTCGACGGAGCTACGCTCTACTGCCGCATGACTCCCTGCCGCACCTGCGCCATGCTTATCATCAACTGCGGCATCAAGCGCGTCGTCTGCGAACGCAAATACCACGCCGGTGCCGAGAGCGAGGAACTCTTCCGCCAAGCTGGTATCCAGCTCGAATTCTTCCACGACGAAGTGCAGCAGTACGCCAACCAATAAAGAATAATATGAAATTAGCAGAAGCACTCAGCGTCCGCAAGGACTTGATGAAGCGCATTGCGCAGTTGCAGGGCCGCATTGCCAATAATGTAAAGGTGCAGGAGGGCGACGAGCCTCTGGAGAACCCTGACGAGCTGATGAAGGAGCTTGACAGTTGCCTCAAGCAGTTGGAGGACATTATCTTTCGCATCAACGCCACCAATATGAAGACCAAGAACGGCAAAGGGGTGCCTCTCACACAGCTGATGGCCCGGCGCGATGTGCTGACCATGCGTGTGAACACCCTTCGCAACGTCTTCAACAGCGCCAGCGAGAGCCAGAATCGCTATTCGCAGTCGGAAATCAAGATGGTGACGGTGGTGGATGTGAAGAAGTTGGGAAAAAAAGTTGACGACCTCTCGGCCAAGTTGCGCGTGCTCGACATGGAGATACAAGCGCTCAACTTCGCCACCGACCTGATTTAACCCTCGCCACGGATAGGGCGAACCGGACCTTCGGAGAGCATGGCTCTTTATTGTCAGCGGCTCGGAGTTGGCCGCACCGTTCCCCTGTGGGGTTGAGCATCACGGTGCAAACTCAGCACAACCGCACGCTGCACAGCACATGTCGCACATCGCATTACCAACCGGTTGACTATCCGCCCCTGCGGGGGCTTTTTTTATGCCTATAGCTTGCGCAGCAGCGGCGACCGCGAGAGGTCAGTGGGGTTGGTTCCTGGCACCCCTTCGGGTACCGGCATATCGAGTTCCTCGAAGTGTTTCTCCCAGTAGGCGGGCAGATTGCCCTCCTTGTCGCGCCAGTTCATGGGTTTGGCCTCGAAGAGGTGGCGGCCTTTGGCGGAGCAGTCGTCAAGGAACACTTCGTAGATGAGTTCTGAGCAGTAGAGTGCGCCGTTGTTGGGCAGAAAAGCGTTGTCGTAGGGCTGCCCGACGAAAGAACGGGCGCGTGACAAAACGGAGTCAATGTTGTAGCAGCCATGCTCGACACGATAGATGTCAGGATATGGGCGCATGTCGTTTCGTTTTCGAAGGAAGGGGCGGCGGCTGACTCCATATTTTTGTGTAGCATCGATAATCCACACCGTGTCTCCCACGCTCTCCACCAATGCTACATGAGTGTATTCGCCTGTACTTTCGCGCACGGCGGCACCCATGCCTGCGGTGTCGCGGTAGAAAAGCAAGTCACCTGGACGAAGGTCTAACAATGCATTGTTATTCAGCTTGTCTCGTAGTATCATGTCTTTCGGCATCATGGGACGTATGGCTTGCCACAAGGCGGGTTGGTAGGAGACGAAGGCTGCATTTTGCCAACAGAAGTTCATGGGCAGCAACCAAGGGAAATATTCGCCGCAGTCAACTCTGCTGTTGCCGCGGACGGTCAGGGTGTCGCCATTACGGTTGACAAAGGTAAGGCGATAGCCGCTATAGCTTGTGCAACCTCCTTCGGGGGCAAACACTTTTTCCAGATCCACGTCGCCCTCCTCCATGCCGAAGTCGGCGTGAGTGGGGAATCGGCTGTATGTTTCACCGAGTTGTGAGAGAGTATGCTCCAGGATGTCGGCAGGGAAGAGCATGGGGGCATGCTTGCTACTATCGACGGTATTCGCACTTTCGCGCAGTTGGTCACCGTGGCGGGTGTAGCGGATGATATCTTCTTCAAAATGGAAGCAGCCGCCTCTGTGGGTTGCTATCTCCACACGTTGTAGTCCACTTTTTACAAAAGACTCTAAAGGATTGTGATAGGTGTAGGTCTCGTAGTGGCCGGTAGTGTCGAGAGCATAGGTCTTCTCGTCGTTGCGCAGAAAGATGATGCGGTCGTTGCGGTTTGGATCGGGCAGGATTTTGGCGACTCCAAGGGGTTTGGCGATACGATACCACCCCAAGGCATCATGCAGATAGATGCTGTTTCCGTCAGTGCGCCAGAGGCGGCCGCCGTGGCTGAGGGTGGGCAGGTACATATGGGCATAACGACCATGTTCCTTGATAATGTTGTCGAAGACCTCGTCGAGTGTCTGCTCCCTGGTGAAGAATCCGCAGGTGTCTGCCCGTCCGTCGGGGCCGACGCGCACCACGCCTTTCTCGGTCAGCAGGTAGATGCGTCCGCCGAGGGTGCCGCAGATTCTGTCGTGATCGACATCAAGGCCCTCCGCC
>Ga0310786_10005224_pt1 | contig 17741 bp, 15 predicted proteins | sample AusTroGonzalo_MG_FD_203881 | JGI IMG/M metagenome (GOLD analysis project Ga0310786, IMG submission 203881) | Bovine rumen microbial communities from tropical cattle in Woodstock, Queensland, Australia - Gonzalo_03 (v2) (version 2) | ecosystem: Host-associated > Mammals > Digestive system >... | reverse complement strand
GTGACCCTACCCATGGCGCATGTCCTTCCGCGCATATCGTGATGAAATACCATGCGGCCGACACGTCGATCGACAACGGCCCACGATGGTTCAACCGTTTGCGCGCCGGTAGGGTCACGCGTCCCGCGTGACCGTCATCGACGCCGCCGTTGTCCGGCGGCGGTTTCGTCGAAACCGCCCTACCAATTGGCACCATAATATTACTATCCGCCATCCTCCGGCGCTACAGCAACTTCACGCACTACTCCTTCACCGGCGGCTTGTAGTTGGGATCGAGGTCGTCGTTCATCGTTGGTTCGGCAAGGGCCACCTTCATCCCAGGGCCGATCTTGCCGAGACCGGAGATCACGACTTTCTCGCCAACCTTGACCCCCTCGTCCACAGGCGTCCAGCCTTCGCTCATCTCCCGCACCTTCACCACGCGCTGTTCGACCGTCATGTCATCCTTCAGCACCCACACGCCCTGACTGCCGCCGACGAGATCGAATATCGCCTGCTGCGGAACGCTCGGCAGTTTCGGCGGATTCTTGTAGTCGGCAAGAAGCGTGACGTAGCTGTTAGGAATCAGAAGACGGTCGGGATTGGGGAATGACAGGCGCATGATGATCGTGGCAGTCTCCTTGCTCATCGTATTGTCGTCGAAGTCCCACGAACCCTGGCGCTCGTATTCGGTGCCGTCGGGCAGAAGGAGCCTCAGGCGCATGTCAGGTTCATTCCCTTTCTTCTGCGCAGTGCGCCAGCCGATGTATTCGCGGTCGGTTATCGGGAACGTCACGCGGATTGGGTCGATCTGCACGATCTTCGCCAGCGCGCCCTTTGACGGCGCCACGTAGTCGCCCACGTGCGCCACGGTCTTGCCGATCTGGCCGGAGATGGGCGCCATCACCCTGGTCTTCTTGAGGTCGTATTCGGCCACGACGAGATTGGCCTTCGCCTGGAGAACCGCCGCCTTGGACTTTTCGGCGCCGGCCTCGGCGTTGTCGCGCTCAAGCTGGGTGATGCCGCGCGAGTCGGCCTTCTGCATGCGCTCCCAATAGCGTTCAGCGCGGCGCGCCTCGGCTTCCGCGGCCTCAAGGTCGGCCTTGCGCTGGTTCACGACGGCATGATAGCGTTCGTCGTCGAGGACGTACAGAACCGCACCCTCCTTGACAATGTCGCCCTCCTTGAACTTGATCTCCTTGATGTAGCCGTCCACCTGCGGCAGAAGCTCAACCTCCTGCACGGGCTCGGCGTGCGCCACGTATCGCTCCGGGAGATTGTAGGAGCGCATCTCGACCTCCTTCACGGCCACTGTGGCCATAACCTGCGGAAGTGCCGGCATGCCGCGGGCTTTCTTGGGCCACAGTTCGCATGCCATCCATCCACCGGTCGCGCTGGCAACCACCAGCACCACCGTGCCAATCACGGCGCCGAACGCGCCGCCCTGCTTCGCTTCTTTTTTCTCTTCCATTTCTTTGTTCCTTTCAAATTCTTTTCGTTTTTCGACCACTGACCGCTAATCGCCAGCCACTTTTATGGAGTTCCACACCGCCTCGTACGACTTCCTGAGCGTATCTTCAAGGTCGCACTGCAGAAAATGCGCAATGCGCGTGTGCACGAGGCCATCCCACATGGCCATGCATACGCTTGCGACCTGCACGGCATCGACGCCGGCACGCACGCGCCCGCATCGCACATCGTTTCTCACGGCAGTGCGAAACGCCGCCCAAGGGCCGAACCGCTCGTTCTTGATCAGATCATCGCGAACCTGCGCCATCGAGGCGTCCGCCCATTTTATCTGCTCATGCACAAGCAGAAAGAACGCAGTGCCCTTCGCATCGCCAATGATCTGCACGGCATTGCGCACCATCATGTCCGCGACCACTGGGAAGGACAATCCGTCAAACGACTCTCCGTTCGGCAGAAGCTCGATTATCTGACGGCGGAACTTCGCCAGCATTTCGTCAAGCAGCGCCACCAAGAGCGCCTGCTTCGACTCAAAGTGCCAATACACCGCGCCTTTGGTGAGTTTAAGGCGCGCCGCGATGTCATTGAATGTCGTTCGATCATATCCCCTCTTTGCAAAAAGGGAAAGAGCGCTCGCAAGAATCCTCGCGCGCGTCTTCGCTGCTTCTTCTTTGGTTCTTCTAGCCATGCGGACAACCTTCCCAGTCTTTGTCGCCGCATATTATATATACCTACCCGTGGGTATGTCAAGTGCCTTTTGCACTTACTTTCCGAAGCGTATTTTGAAGACGAGCTTCAATGTCTCGACGGCAATCGAGCCGGATATCTTCGAGGCGCCGGCGCGACGTTCCGCGAACGTGATGGGGATCTCCGCCAGCCTAAGCCCCATCTTCCACATTCGATAGTTCATCTCCATCTGGAAAGAATAGCCGAACGAGCGGATCACGGAGAAGTCTCCGAGTTTTTCGAGGGCGGCGCGCGTGAAGCACTTGAAGCCTCCTGTCGGATCCATCACCGGGGTTCCCATCACGAGCCTTATGAAAATGCCGCCAAACCGGGATATGAACCAGCGGCGGAAAGGCCAACCTACGCACTTGCCGCCCTTCACGTAGCGCGAGCCGATCACGACATCGGGAGCGTCCGGCGGCGAATCGGGCTTGCCGCCTATGCGATCCAGAAGGCGCGCGACATCGCCGGGGTCATGCGAGAAGTCGCAGTCCATTTCAATCACATGCGTGGCGCCCATCTCGAGAGCCTTGGCGAAACCGGCGACGTATGCCCGGCCAAGGCCTTCCTTTTTCCGGCGGTGCATGACCGCAATGCGCGGCTCCTTGGCGCATAGGCCGTCGATGATTTCGCCGGTGCCGTCGGGAGAGTTGTCGTCAAGAAACAAAAGCCTGCCTTCCGGCGGAAGCATTTGGAGAACCGCCTCGGCCATCGCCTCGACGTTCTCCTTTTCGTTGTAAGTTGGTATTACGACTACCGGTTTCATTTGTCCTGTCCTGTTGAAAGCATACCTTAGCGCACGGACCGCAAGACGGCGTAGCCGCGACGCGGGATTGTCTCCGCAGTGCGGAAATACTTCTCTTGAAGAGCCTTGAGGCCGGTGGCCGTCTTCACCACCGTGAGGCACACGCCGCCGCGGCGGAGCGCACGGTAGGCAGTGGAGAGGAATATCTCCGCGATGCGATATTCGGAATAGTATGGAGGATTGCCCACGAAGAAATCGTGCGTGGCGACCTCGCTGCGCGGAAGGCCGTCGTCGGAAAGGACGAAGCGGGTAGAATCCGAAAATCCAAGGCGATTGACGTTGAGACGCGCAGCCTCGATCGCGCGCGCATGGGAATCTATCAGCGTGAGCTGCGGGGCGGAACCCGTCGCGCGGCGGACCGCATCGGCCACAAGTAGGCCCACGAGACCGCAACCGCAACCCATGTCGAGAATGCGCGAAGGCGGCGAACTGGCCGCAAGCCTGGCCGCCACCTCGGCAAGCGCAAGGCCGCCTGTGTCGGCGCGCCTGTGGCAGAAACAACCGGGAAGGGATGTGAATGTGATCGGGGCGCCGCCCGGAACGGAAGCAGTCCACTCCGCGGAGAAATCGCGGTATTTTGGGAGCGGGGCCTTGCGTGTGCAGCGAAACACTGCTGACTTCTTGCCGCGCGATTCGACATGGACAGACTGAAACACCTTCTTCACCGTGCGAAGCGCATCGTCCGCATCGCCCTCAAAGGCGGCGTACAGGGAAGAGCCGTCGGAAAGAGAGCGGTGGATATCCTCAAGCTGATCCAGCACCAGTTCCGCCGGCATGGAACGCGGTGTCGCGTGGAAGAAGGCGCGGGAGTAGGGGATGCCGGAAGGCGCAACGACCGAAGGCGCGCACATCACCATGGAAGAGGGGTCGAACCCCGCTTCGGAAAGATACGAGGAGATCGTGCGCGCGTGGTAGGCGTCGAATGCATGCACCGCGAGCGGCGCCGTCGGGAAGCGGGCAAGCAGCTTGGCTGGCAGAGCGCCTGTGCGGTTGCCGGCCACAAGCTGTGCGCCATCCGCAGGCGGAGGCGGCAAAGATGGGACCAGATCTATGAGCGATTGTTCGGCGTATGTGGTGTAGTTCATCATGCGATTTGGCGGGAAAGGTTTTGCGGCTATTTTCACGCGCGCGAAAAGTATATCATTTTTCCACTTGCGCGCGTGGCAAAAATCACATAAAATATGAGTCATGTTTTCCAAATTCAAAGGTCTCTTCACCACCGACATCGGCATCGATCTCGGCACGGCGAACTCTTTGGTCTATATGAAGGACCACGGAATCGTGCTGCGCGAACCGTCAGTGGTGGCGATAGAGGAAGGCACCAAGCAGGTGTTGGCCGTAGGCAACGAGGCCAAGCGCATGCTCGGTCGCACGCCTGGGAACATCGTGGCCATACGCCCGATGAAAAGCGGCGTCATCGCCGATTTTGACATCACGGAGGCCATGCTGAAGTATTTCATCGGAAAGGTCAGCCCCAAACACGTCTGGTCCAAATACCAGAAGCCGCGTGTGGTGATTGCCGTCCCTAGCGACATCACCGAGGTTGAGAAGCGCGCGGTTGAAGACGCGGCGCATGCGGCGGGAGTTAGAGAGGTCTATCTGGTCGAGGAGCCCATGGCGGCGGCGATCGGAGTTGGACTGCCCGTGTCGGAGCCGGCAGGTTCGATGATCGTGGATATCGGCGGCGGCACGTGCGAGGTGGCAATCATCTCGCTGGCCGGGATCGTGCACTCGCGCAGCGTCCGGACGGCGGGAGACGCCATGGACGAATGCATCGTGCAGTACATGAGACGCGTTTACAATCTGCTGATTGGCGAACGTACCGCGGAAACAATCAAGATGACGGTCGGGTCCGCATTCCCCGTGGGCGAAGAGTCCACCATGGAAGTGCGCGGGCGCGACATCGTGGCGGGATTGCCGAAAACGTTGACGATCACATCGGAGGAGATCCGCGAGGCATTGCAAGAGCCGGTTTCGAACATCTGCGAAGCCGTACGCATCACTCTTGGAAACTGCGCGCCGGAGTTGGCGGCGGATCTTGTGGACCGAGGCATAGTTCTATCCGGAGGGAGTTCACAGCTGCGTGGGCTGGACAAGCTGCTTTCGCAGCAAACCGGCCTGCCTGTCACGGTGGCCGACGATCCGCTTTCGGCTGTGGCCGAAGGCACGGGCATCGTGATGAACGAGCTGGACACTCTCGCCAAGAACCGTAGACGTTGAGGCATTCCTTCCAGACAGGAAGGATTTGAACAAGAGGAACCTCATAATCGCCGCTGTCGCGGCATCATTCGCGATCATATGTCTCGTGTTCGGCGTCCGCAAGGTCGCCGGCGGCCTTGTCTATCCCATCGAGAACTGCATCAGAAAGATCGGCGACTCGCTATCCCCGCGCATAACGGGCATATTCGCGGCGGAGGCCACGGCGGCACGCAACAAAGAGCTGGAAAGGGAGATTTCCCTGCTTAAGCTCATACGGCTCGACAATGCGAATCTCCGTGCGGAGAACGCCCGCCTTCGCAACCTCGCCGGCTTCAATGCACAAACCTCCCATATGCGCTGGATTCCGGCGTCCGTGCTGTCTAGGGACGGCGTGACCGGCGTCAAGCGGTTCATGCGCGTGAACAAGGGCTCGCGCGCCGGGGTGCGCATCGGAGCGGCAGTGGTCACGCCCGAAGGTCTAGTCGGCCGCGTCACGGAGGTAGGCCCGGCGGAGGCTATGATTCTGCCGATCACAGATCCTTCCATGCGCGTCGCATGCGAGATCAAGGACTGCGATCCGGCGATGGGACCGATCTACGGAATCCTGTACGGGAACGGAGACCACTCGCGCGCTGCGGAGAAAGCCACCATCGTCTACGCCGTGAACCCTCTTCGTCTAGGTCACATAAGCAAGACATCCCATTTTGGCATTCCGGCCCGTGCGAGCATAGTCACGAGCGGTCTCGGCGGCGTATTTCCCCGGGGATTGCCTGTTGGACATCTTCTTGGCGGCGCGAGCGATGACGATTCACGGCTCGAGCGGCAGGGGGATGTCGCTCCGGCGGTCGACTTCCCTTCCCTCGAATATGTGTTCATAAGCCGTGAAGACTGAACTTGTACAGATTGTGTTCTTCACGTTCGCGCTTGTGACGGCGGCCGCCGTCCAAGAGATGGCTCCTGCCTTCGGCGGCGCCAAGCCTCCTTTGCTTCTGCTCGTGGCGCTATGCGAAGCATTGCGCACCAAACCAACGGCACCATCCGGCGAAACGAGACGCCTGAAGCGCCACAGTATGCGCTGGCCTCTCGTCGCCTTTGCGGCGGGCGCATTCGCCGACGCGCTGGACGGACTACCTTTCGGGTGCATGGCAACATTCGTCGTATTCGCATGTGCCGTTTCCCGTCTGGCGCGCGTCGCCATGAACAGCCTGCCGCCTGCGCTTGCCGGGCTTATCGTCGGGGCCCTAATGGCTCCATGCCAAGAGGCCTGGTTGAATCTATGGCTGCCGTCAGGCTCAACACCGGCCATAGTCCGCTTCTTCGCCTCTGTACCTGCGGCGGCATCAGCAGGCGCAGCCTTCTTCGCCGCCGCGCCGCGCATTGCACGGTCCATCGGGCTTGACGGAACTCCCTACCTGGGCAAAGGAGGGAAGATCGGATGAGAACTTCGCCCGTATTCATGGTGTTCCTCGGCGCGGCTTTCACCCTCGGCATTGCCGTGATCACCGCCGAGCTGTGGCGGCTGCAGGTGGTGGACGTGGCGGCATCGAAAGAGAACCAGCGAAGGCAGAACACCCGTAGCATCCTGATACCTGGAATGCGCGGGCGCATCCTGGATCGCTCGGGACGAGTGCTTGCGGACTCCCGCCCAAGCCGCGTGATAATGTGCCTCCCCGAACGCTTTGCGAACAAGGGCGGGATTACGAACATCGCGAATGCGGTCGATTCGGATCTGGAACGGCTGTCGGCCGTCTTGAACCTTCCCCGCCCGCCAGGCCTGACGCATGAACGCATAGTCCGGCACATGCGCGAATCAAGCGCCCTTCCAATCTACGTGTGGCGCGACATTGACGACACGACCCTTGCCCGTTTCGCCGAACGTGCAGATGAATTTCCGGGGTTCGACGAATCCGTCCGGGCCGAGCGCATATACCCATTCGCTTCTCTCGCCGCCCACGTGATAGGATATGTCGGCCACGACCGCCCGGAAAACGACACGGCTCCTTCCACGCATTATTGGGAGCCGGAGCTCAAAGGCCGCAGCGGATTGGAAGAACGGTATGACGGATATCTCGCCGGCGTGACCGGAGAACAGCGCGTATTGGTGGACGTAAGAGGCTTCAAGCCTCGTGCCGCCGATGCGGCAGACAAGGAAGCGTCCGTGCGCCAGCCGGCAGACGGACTCGACCTCGTCCTCACCATCGACGCTCCGCTCCAATATGTCCTTGAACGACAACTGCGCGGCGTGCTGGGCGCAGGCGTCGTATTGGACCCCCGCACAGGCGCAGTCCTCGCGATGGCAAGTTCGCCGACATTCGACCCGAATGAGTTCATACCCGTACTGACCCACGAGAAATACCGATCCCTTGCCGACGACCCCGACCACCCGCTCCTGAACCGGGCCACGTCTGGAACATACGCCCCCGGCAGCACCTTCAAGCCGGTAACCGCACTCGCGGCACTCGACGCCGGAGCGGATCCCGAAGCCGAATACAACTGCCGAGGCGTCTTCACACTGGGCGAGTTCCGCCTCCACTGCTGGGATCGCTACGGCCACGGGGAAATAGCGCTTCACCGGGCCCTGCGCGAATCGTGCAACACTTATTTCAGCAATCTCGGGCGCATGGTTGGCACGAACGCGATCGTGCGCACTGCCCGCGAGTTCGGCCTCGGATCGAAGACCGGCATCGACCTTGGTGCAGAAGCCCCCGGCGTCGTGCCGGACGCAGAGTGGAAACTTGCCAACAGCGGAGAACCGTGGTACCCCGGCGACACATGCCAGATGGCCATCGGTCAGGGAATGCTGTTGGCCACTCCGCTCCAGATGGCCGTGGTCTGCGCAGCCCTCGCAAACGGCGGCGACATATACACGCCGTATCTGCGCGCGCGCGATTCCTGGATGCCTCCGCCCAAGCCCATGCGCCGCATCCATGCGCGGGCCGAAGACATCGAACGCGTGCGCATGGGAATGCGCGCCGTCGCCGAGGAAGGCACCGGCAAACGCGTCTTGTTCCGCTACGGCGAACGGCGCGAACGATACCGCCTCAGGACCACATGCGCGGCGAAGACGGGTACGGCGGAGGTCGGACGCGGCGAAACTCGGCGAAAGAACACGTGGGTCATAGCCTTCGCGCCATACGAAGCGCCGACGATGGCCGTCGCTGTTGTGGTGGAACGGGGGGAGTCCGGCGGACTTACCGTCGGACCCAAAGTGCATGAGATTCTCGCAAGCAGATTCGGGGAGGAGTTGCCGTGAGGAAGCTTCTCCACATAGACTGGATCATGTTCCTATCCATGATCGGACTCGTTGCGATAGGGGTGGTTTTCATCCAAAGCGCTGGTGCGGCGCGTCAAATAGCCGCGCTCCACGCAGCATGGCGTTCTCATGCGCTCACCGCAATCGTCGGCATCCTTCTCTATCTCGGCCTGGCTCTGCTGGACTACCGCAAAGTGCTGAAATGGGCGGCATGGCCATGCTTCGCCGTTGCAATGGTTTTATTGCTGGCCGTTCTTGGACTTGGAGACAAAGTGTATGGCGGGCAGCGATGGCTATGGTTCTTCCAGCCAAGTGAAATCGCAAAACTCGCCACCATCCTCGCAGTCGCCAGGTTTTTCGGGCGCAAGGAGGCACGCACGGACTTCAAAGGCTTCATCGCCGCAATGGCAATGCTCGCGGTCCCCGTGGTACTGATACTTGCCGAACCGGATCTCGGCACCGCGCTAGTTCTGGTGCCGGCCGTCCTGACGATGTTGTGTGCCGCGCGCGTCTGGATTAAAGGGCTCGTGACCATCCTCCTTGCCGGCCTCATCGCCGCCGGTGCATTGCTGGGCGCAGTGGCCGCGGCAGAGCGCGAGCCCGACAGGGCAAAGCGCGAGGCGATTCTTGCACGGATTCCCCTGCACCCGCATCAGATCCGCCGCTTGCGCGTCTTCCTCAACCCGGACCTCGACCCCAACGGAAGCGGATGGAATCTGCGCCAGGCAAAGCTGTCGATCGGTTCGGGATTCATCTACGGAAAAGGTATCGGCAAGGGGGACCAGAAATTGCTAGGCTACCTGCCGCCATCCGTCTCAATGAACGACTTCATCTTCGCCGTTGTGGCGGAGGAGGCAGGTTTCAGAGGTGCACTCGTCACCCTTGGGCTGTTTCTTGCGATGCTTCTTTCTGCGCTTAGGGTCGGGGCGACATGCAATGACGATCAGGGGCTGCTCCTGATAGTCGGCATATCCACTCTTGTGTTCTGCCATGTGTATGTGAATGTCGCGATGTCAATCGGCCTCATGCCCATAACAGGTCTGCCGCTGCCCTTCATCAGCGCCGGCAAGACCTTCCTCGTGATCTTGATGGCGGCGTTCGGGCTTGCTCAATCCGTGGCGCTGCACCCGTCAGCACCCGACAACCCGGAGAACCAAAACTAAAGAATTTCCAGAATCTAAAACCAATCAACAAAAAGGAGAGTTCATGTTCGAGAAAATAATCAATTTCTTTCGCCCCAAGAAATACCGGCGCGAAATAATCGTCAACGTGGAGAAACTTGAAACGCGCGTTGCCGTAATGGAGAAAGGCCGCCTTGAGGAATACATGGTGGAGCATCCAGACGACGAGCATCTCGTTGGCTGCATTTTCCGCGGCCGCGTGCAAAACCTCCAGGACGACCTTCAGGCGGCATTCGTCGACATCGGTCTCAAGAAAAACGCCTTTCTGCACTATTGGGACATGACCCCCGATTGCGATGCCATCCTCGACGAAACCGACGAAGACGAAAACCTCGACCCCAAGAACGGCGGCAAAAAGACAACCGCCGCCAAATCAAAGCGCAAGCCGCAGCGCCTTTCAAATGAAGAGATCCACAAAAGATATCCGGAAGGTTCCGAGATCACGGTGATGGTGACGAAAGGACCGATATCCACAAAAGGCCCGCGCGTGACCACAAACCTCTCGATCGCCGGACGCTATCTCGTCATGATGCCCGGCCAGACGCTGCGCGGCGTCTCGAAGAAAGTCTCGGACTCCCAGGAGCGCCAGCGCCTGAAGAAGATTCTCGACCGCCTCATGATACCGGCGGACGTGGGAGTGATCGCACGCACGGCAAGCGTCGGCGCCAAACCCAAAGTGATCGCGCGCGACATGCGGAATCTCATAGAATCCTGGCGGGAACTCCAGGGCAACATCAAGAACCTGCGCGTGCCATGCTGCGTATATCGCGAGCCCGGCCTGGTCGAGCAAGTCGTTCGCGACTGGCTCACGGAAGACATCGACGCCATCGTGATAGACGACAAGAAGACATTTGAGGAGATGCGCGAGGTCACATCGCGCATCTCGCGCCGGGCCCGCAACAAGATACGCCTCCACGAAGACCCGATCGACGCCTTCGAGCAATACGGTGTCGACAGGCAGCTCGCCGATGCGTTCCAGCGGAAAGTGCCGCTCAAATCCGGAGGTTATCTGGTTATCGACGAGACAGAAGCGCTGATCGCCGTCGATGTCAACACCGGCCACTACAAGGTGAAGGACGGCAAGACAAAGGAAAAGGAGGGGAAGAACCTGCAAGAGGAATCCATCCTTCAGGTAAACCTCGAAGCCGTGGAGGAGGTGGCGCGCCAGCTGCGCCTGCGCAACATCGGCGGGCTGGTCGTCCTGGACCTCATCGACATGAAGAGCCGCAAACACCGCAAACAGGTCTATCAAGCCCTCAAGGGATTCCTCAAACGCGATCGCGCCCGCACCAACGTGCAGGAGATCAGCGAACTGGGTCTGCTTGAGATGAGTCGCCAGCGCAAGGCGGAATCGATCCTATCCATGCTCTCAATGCCGTGCCCCTATTGTTCGGGACACGGCGTGGTCAAGACGCCTCTCGCCGTGTCCATTGAACTGCAGCGCAAGATACGCGGGCTCCTTAGGCGCGCCGACGCCGAAAAGAAACCGTTCGTGCCGAAGATAATAGTCGCCCCCGCCGTCATGCAGCGACTTCGCACCGAAGACGCCCAGCTTCTCGCGGAACTGCAGGCGGAATTCAGCACGCGTCTGACATTCGTGTCCGAACTCCACCGCCACCCGGAATCATTTTCCATACTAGACGCGGAGAGCGGACAAGTGCTATACTCTTCTGGTGCCAGCCACCAGCACTCCTGACATGAAAGGATACCAACGAACATGAAACTGACAACTCCGGCAATGCTCCTCGCCGTCTTCGCCTTTGCCGCCCAGGCACAGCTGCTCGAAGATCTTGTCGCATCCGAAACGACGCATCCCGCCGCCAGCGCCGGGGAGGCCAAAACCTCGAAGCCCGCGCGCAAACACATCGGCACAGGGGAGATGAAGTTCTCCGGAAACTACATTTCGGCAAATCGCCAGACGGGTGAACTCACCGCAACAGGCAATGTGCAGGCCACCTCAGGAAGCTACCGTTTCTTCGGAGAAAACGTCCACCGCGACAAGGTGAGCCTTATAGATTTCGGCCCCAATCCAATGATGACAAGCTGCACAAACGACTGCGACCATCTTCATTGGCGCCTCTCCGGCACTCCCCCGGCGGACTGGCTTCCGTCCGGTTCGTTCACATATCAGGATTCCGTGTACACCAACGACGCCGGAGAAACGGTCCACAGGGCCCTTAAGCTGAGAAACATGTGGGCTTATTGGTATGACATTCCCGTCTTGTGGATTCCTTTCTGGTACTATCCGCTGGACACCAACTACGGTTGGCGTTTCCTGCCTGGATACACTTCGCGCTGGGGCGGATATATCCTCTCCGGATATGTGTACAACATCATAAACGAGGGAATGCCGGACAAATATTCGCTAGGTGGTTCGTCATACCTCGACTATCGCACGAAGAACGGCTTCGCTTTAGGTCAGACGATACGATGGGGCCTCAAGGACTTTGGACACGGCAAGATAAAGGCATGGCATGCATGGGACGACGACTTCGACCGCTACAACCGCCATTGGAAAGACCACAAGCGCAACTATCGCAACTGGGGCAGCATTGTCGAAAGGGAACGCTACCGGATATATCTGGAGCATCAAGCCGATTTCACGGAGCGCGACGCCCTGCGCCTTGAGGCACAGTACCTCTCGGACTCCCATGTGTTCCACGACTTCTTCCGTCGCGGCCGCGAACATGTGACCTTCCCCGTCAACGAGATGTGGTATGAACACCGCGAAAACTCCTGGGCAACTGGCGGCTCCGTGGGCGGCCCCATAAACCGTTTCTACGGCGGCACGCAGCGCATCCCCGAAGGATGGCTGGCCGTCGAACCGCAACCATTGTGGGATTGGCCCGTCAACTACGAATCGCAAACCCGCGCCGGATATCTCAACCGCGACGCAGGCCACTACCGCGGCGCACAGGGCCCGTATTCGTATTTCCCCAGCATCGGCCCCAACGGCAAAGGCGCGGACTATCAAGCCTTCCGCGCAGATTCAGCACACCGTCTAACGCTGCCCATGAAGCTCTGGGACGCCGTCTCCGTCGTCCCCCGCACGACGTACCGCTGCACGTGGTGGAACGACTCGGGAGACCGCGACGCAGGATTCACATCTGCGTCGGGAGATCCTCTGGCCCGCCACATTTTCGAGATCGGCACCACGGTCTCAGCACGCTACTCCGGCTGGCTCAATGACAATTGGCGCCACACGTTCGAGCCGTACATCGACTACTCCTTCCAAAAGGCGAACCTTACGCAGAACGGGAAAAGCCGGTACTACCTGTTTGACTCATACGACCGTTCCGTCGACTGGCGGGATCAATTCGGATTTGAGGGGCGCGGCCTGCCGTACAGCTGGCATGGCGTCCGGCCCGGCATTCGCAACCTATTCCAAAAGCGCGACAGCAAGGGCGTTGCGCGTTCCGTTCTTGACACGGACTTCTACCTTGCAGTGCCGTTTCAGGATGAAACCTACTACTCCTGGGAGTACCGCGGAACGGATAAAATCCGCCGTGCCCTTCGCGGACGCGCCCGCGAAGATGAATACGGCAACTACAACCGCACCGACTGCGTCGTCCCCGGCTTCTTCGCCCGCTACACGCCGTTCGAAAACATGTTCTTCTCCACAAGAATTGAATACGACTGCGAGGACAACCGCTTCGCCTACGCAGACATATCCTTCAACCATCGCGTGAGCGATTCCTTCGTGTGGAACATCTCATACCTTGGCCGCGATCATCGCATATGGGACTATCTCGCCACAGATGCCAACAAGCTTAAAAATGGCGATACAGACCGCTGGAACTGGGAGCTGGACAATGTCATACACGCTGGCTTCACCCATAACGTCTGCGACTGGTTCGCGTGGAGCCCCTACATCCGCTACGAAGCCCGCCGCGACCAAGTCGATGAAATCGGAGCCTGGTTCGACTTCCTGACGGACTGCCTCGGCTACCGCCTTGAACTCTCCCACGAAGACGGCTATACCCGCAGCGACGGCTCGAAGACCGAGCCCGACAATAGCGTCACGTTCTTCATCTATCTCCGTGCAATAGGTCCCGGATCATCGCTCGACTTGATGAAGTTCTGATTTGAAGACGCTGTCGCTAATAGTTCCCGTGTACAACGCGCCCGATCTCGCCGCGCGTCTTTCGGCGCATCTGCCCGATTTCAAGAAAGTCGCCTTCAACTGCGGCTATGATCTGATTGAGGCAATTTTCGCGGACGACGGTTCGTCTCCGCCTCTCGTCCTCAAACAATGTTCAGTACATCAATATGCATTGCGCATCGATGAGAACCGGGGCAAAGGACATGCGGTGCGAAAGGCGGCGTTGGCGGCACGCGGCGAGTGGGCGCTTATGAGCGACGTCGATGAATCGGCGCCCCTCCTGGAGTTCGCCCGCCTGGCCCAATCCGCAGGCAACGCATGGATGGTATGCGGTTCGCGCTGGAAACGGCCGGGCGTCCCGTTTTTCAGGCGTTTGCTTTCGACGCTCTTTCGCCTGCCTGTGCGATTCGCCGGCGTCCGTGGCATTCATGACTCCCAGTGCGGATTCAAACTCTTCAACATGGAAAAGATGCGCCCCATTTTCGAAGCGCAGAAGATCAACCGCTTCGCCTTTGACGTCGAACTGCTTTTGGCGGTGCAGCGCGCCGGCGGCACGATCGTGGAAGTACCGATCGAATGGCATGGGCGCCATCGCAGTTCCCTCAACGTAATGCGCGACGCGCCACGGATGCTGTGGGACGTCATGAAATTGAGATGGAAGCATTGAAGAGGCCGCTAAGCCTCAAAGCGAACATCGGGCCATGAAGAAAGCATGCGGAATGCGCAAGGCAGCAGGTCCGAAAGATCCTCAAGGCCACGCCACTCGAACTCAATCCAGTCCTCTTTCGCCTCAAGCCCGGCATCAGGGACGTTCAACTCGTAGACCAGATTGATCTCGGAGTGCGGCTTCCCCTTTTGCTGGAAAGAGTTTTCAACAACTCCAAGAAACCCGCCGACCTCGGCGTCAAGGCCAAGCTCTTCCTTGATCTCGCGCACGAGCGCCTGCCGGCCCGTTTCGCCAAACTCGATGTGGCCGCCGGGCAGATATGTCGTTGTGCCGCCTTTTGCCCGGCAAAGGAGCAACTTGCCGTCGCGAACGCACACTCCGCGCGCAATGGTCTCAATCCCTGAAATCTCGTAGTCGTTCATTGCTTCAACCCCATCCACGGCGGGAACCGAGTGGCGTGCGCCTCGCGCGATTGGCGCGTGGCGCCCGGCATTCCGCTTTCAAGCGCAGAGAGGCGGGCAAGAAGCGTCTGCTCCGCCGCAGCATGACGCTGGCGCTCCTCTTCGGTCTTGTGCCTCTCTTCAATAAGTTCTTTCTCTCTGTACGCCAACTTCTCCCGCGTGCTCTGAAGCTGGCGTACAAGCGATGCGGTGTCTGCAAGCTGCGCTCTGAGCCTGTCTGCTTCGGAAGAAGCTGCGCGAAGGCGCTGTGTCAAATCGCGTATCCGCTGCTCTGCGTCCAGCGCCGCCCGCTCCTGAAGGATCTTCAATGCATCATACTCGCGGCGGAGGTTCACCATGCGAGGATCCTCGGGATGCGAGCGAAGCGCCCGCCGCGTCATGTCGTCCGCGCTTGTGCCTATTCGCTTCAAAAGTTCCTGACGCCGCGCCAACATGCGATCCGCACGGGCACGTGCAGTCTGACGCGCATTCTCGGCGTCACGTTTCTCGTCTTCGAGCGCTCGCGCCAGATCCTCGGCCTCTTCGACCATCAGCTGGTACACCGCAGCGCGTACGTCCGCCGCCTCGGCTGCAGTCGGCGGAAGACGCTGAATCTCCGCTGTAAGCTCAAGAGCCTCGCGCTGTGCGGCCTCTGTCTCATCACGAGCCGTCGCGGCTTCCCGTTCGGCGGCGGCCGTCTCCCGCTGAGCGGCCTCGGCCGCCAGTCTTGCGGCTGCAGCCTCATCGCGCGCCGTGGCGGCCTCACGCCTTACGACCTCCATCTCGGCGTCCTGCGCCGGATCACGCACCTCCACCCGCTTCTCGACAATCTTCTCGACGATCTTCTCGACTGGAACCTCGACGCGTTTCTCCACTATCTTCTCGACTGGAACTTCAACCCGCTTCTCAACCACCTTTTCAACAGGTACTTCAACGACCTTCTCGACCACTTTCTCGACCGGTACTTCCACGCGCTTCTCTACGATCTTCTCCACGGGAACTTCGACGATCTTTTCAACCACCTTCTCGACAGGTACCTCGATGCGTTTCTCAACTATCTTCTCGACCACCTTGACGTCATTCGCCGCCGCCGGCTCTTCGTTGGCTTCCTTCGCATCCGCTTCAACCCTCACATCCACCAACTTTGAACCTGGCGGAAGACGTCCGCTTCTCAAAAGAGCCTCCGCCGCTTCTTTGTTGAACGGGCCACGTGGAGTTCCGTCGCCTATGTCGATAGACCAATGCATTCCAAGAAACGCGACCTCGGTCGCCGGCATCCAGGTCTCGCCGTCGGAGGAAATCTCCTGCCCCGGCTGTATGCGCCCCATTCGAGCCCACTCAAGAAGGCGCTCCCGAGTCTCCGGTCCAAAGACGTCGTCTTGAGTCCTCAAATACCATTTCTCGGCCATCGTCATCTCCACAACGTGCTATCATTTCTTTCTGAAACCAAAGAACTTCTTCGCGCCGGTCGCGCCCATGCGGGCAAGTTCCTTTCTGGCCTGCGCCTCAAGGGCGGCAAGCGCGCTAGGGCTTGTACCACCGGAAAAGGCCTGACGCGCCAAAGGCGGCGGCGGCTCATTGCTGACCACTTCCGGCACCAGAACCTCCGTGGTCCATTCGCGCTGATGCACCTCGTCGCGCCGTGCGATATCAGCCTTCATCTCTTCGATTGTCGCATCTCTACCGGACAACTCCTCTTTGAGCGATGAGATGTCCTTCTCAAGCCGTTCGACTTCGGCATCTCTGCGGCGTATTTCGCCGTCACGCGCGGCCACAGCCTTCGTCAGCTCGGCGATTTGCGATTCGCGCTGGGCAAGAAGGGTTGTTGCTTCGGCAAGACGCGCGTCACGTTGAACGAGCGCCTTCTTCACCTCTTCCATCTGCATGTCTTTTCGTGCCGATGTCTTCTGGGCCTCCGCAAGCGCCGTATCGCGACGAGATATCTCAAGATCACGATCTGCAATGGCCTTCTCCGCTGCGGCTATTCGCTGCGCGGCCTGTCCACGATCATCCAAGTAGAAGCGCGCTGCAGGCGAAAGCGAGCCGGACTTCTTAAGGTCATCGACCACCGCTCGATGAGTCGGGCCGTAGAACTGACCTGGATTGTTTTCCACAATCCAATTCATCTCAAGTTCCGGATACGACGGGGCTATTGCCCAATTCTGAAGATCGCTTGAGACTCCAGCGAGCGGCTCCACACGTCCATCCCGCACCCACTTCTTCAACGTTTCGATATCTATGGGCCCAAAGACCTTGCCCGTTGGGCTCTTGACATAAAAGTTTTCGTTATTTCGCATGGTCGAAGATTATACCATAACGCCCTGCCAGCCACAAGTACTAAAGGCGCAGGGCGCATCCTTGAGGATGCGCCCTGGTGCCGACCCCTGCCGGGTCGAAAAAGAAAAAAGCCGGCGACGTCCTACTCTCGCACGGGCGAGTCCCGCACTACCCTCGGCGATGGGGCGCTTGACTTCCGTGTTCGGGATGGGAACGGGTATGACAGCCCCTCTGTGGCCACCGGCAAAATGGTGGAGAGCTTGGAGTCTAAAGAGGATCGCAACGCACTGAGAGGCGAAGAGTCGCCGCTTCAGATGAAGTTGGAAAAATAAGCTAAGCCTCGCGTCCGATTAGTGCCGGTCAGCTCAACGCGTCGCCGCGCTTGCACCCCCGGTCTATCAAGGTCGTGGTCTACGACCGGACTTCGGGCCATCACTGGCAGGGTGATCTTGTCTTGGGGGAGGCTTGGCGCTTAGATGCTTTCAGCGCTTATCCGTTCCGGGCATAGCTACCCGGCATGCCGCTGGCGCGACAGCCGGAACACCATGGGCCCGTCATTCCCGGTCCTCTCGTACTAGGGAATGCTCCCCTCAAATCACCTGCGCCCACAGAGGATAAGGACCAAACTGTCTCACGACGTTTTGA
>Ga0310786_10005220_pt1 | contig 17749 bp, 24 predicted proteins | sample AusTroGonzalo_MG_FD_203881 | JGI IMG/M metagenome (GOLD analysis project Ga0310786, IMG submission 203881) | Bovine rumen microbial communities from tropical cattle in Woodstock, Queensland, Australia - Gonzalo_03 (v2) (version 2) | ecosystem: Host-associated > Mammals > Digestive system >... | reverse complement strand
TTTATTTCAACACATGGTTCATGAATAGGCCGGTGGCACTAGCCTACTCATAATTTCATTATAATGCCTTATTTATAATATTCAAGAATGCATTTTTAATGTTGATGCTCTCGAACCGGACGTTACCGACGCGGAAGTTTTCAATCACGAATTTGAAAAATGGATTGTTCCGGGCATTAGCCAAAATTGTTTCCTCGTCATGATCCGCACGATCTAGACTCATTATGCAAATGTTACATGGATCATAATCTTCACTAATATAATATCTTTTGTTATCGGTGCTCCGCCACACGCCATACATTTTGCCGCCGAGTTTGACAGTCGAAATGTTCCGGCAGTAACCAACCTTCTTCTCGATAAACGCATCATCATCATTCAACCAATCATTCTCGATTGCATAACTTGAATAATGCGTACCTTCAATGATTTGGCCAAATTTAGTAACCTTTTTGGCCTGTACGTAATCAGCATTGGTTGCATAATTTACAACAATCAGGCCATTCTTGAATGTTTTGAAATTCGAGTTATACGGCAGCGTTAGCCGGAAGTAACTAAAATATGGATTGCTTTGCGTGATTGCGTTTCCTAAAAAGAACACACGCACGTCACGCATCCTCGTTACTGTTTCATAAAAATCGAGGAATGCTTCGACTTCGTTTGGCAAATAATGGAACACGCCAGCGCCCAACAGGAACTCGTCAAATATAATTGTCCTGACTTTACTAAAGTTGGTCGATTTCAAAATGTTTGCGGTGCTTAGTGAAATCGAATAGCCCATTAATTCTTTTTCCGGTTTTTGCTTTGACTCATCATCCTGCTTATGTTGAACAAATAATTTGTTCCCTTCGGATACAAAACTTACGTCCTCGAACTCTTTATTCAGATTGATTGAATCAAAAATGTGCTTGCTTGAACTCTGAAGTTCCGTCTTGTAACGACGCAAGTAAATGAACTCGTTGCCGTTTTTCAAAAAGTCTTTAATACATAATTTTAGAGCGCCATAAGTTTTGCCGAGGCCGCGCGATGTCACTATAAAATTATAAGTAGCATTAAATCCTAATATTTTATCGTAGTCATACCAATATTTCGCCATAACTTTCCTATCCGTGCCGGCCTACCCAGGATGGCAGATTGCTGTAATCACCAGACAACCGGGGACGCTACATTCTTCATGTGGATTATTCCGTCCGCTTCGGTCAATTTGCATTAAATCCAAAGCGGCCAGCACAACCTTATTATATCATGTTGTAAAAATTACAATGAAAAAGTCATTGACATAAGCATTATTTATATACTATATTGAAATCACAAACTTTAACGAAAGCGAGGCAAAAACGTGGATTTGATCTAAAAGGTACAAACTAAAAGTCAAAGCAAATTAAAATAATATAAGGAACACTACTATGGAAATGATTATCAAAAACGCTAAAATTGTATTCGCAGAACTTGAGGACAAGGGCTTCGGCAAGAACATTGTCATCGACGTGACTGACGATAAACTCCAGAAGCAGATTGAAGCCTTCTGGGCAGAAGCAGGCATTGGTGAAGGTACGCCAAAATTCAAAGACTACACCAACAAGGATGGTGAAACCACAAAGCAATTCACTTTGAAACTTTCGGAATACACTGACATTGATGGTAAGGATGGTCTTGGTGAAAAAGATTTGCGCTTCGGTGCTAATGTTAATATTCTTGTTCGCACTTACGAATGGGATAACAAATTTGGCAAGGGCGTTTCTGCTCGCGTTCAAAGCATCTTCGTAGTCGAAGGTGGTGTCAAGTCCAACATGGATAAGATTGCGGAATAATCGAGTCGCTACAACTCCGGCGGATGTGTAAAACTCCGCCGGCCAAAATCAAAGACAAATGTGTTAAAATAAAAGCAAAATTTAATACGTAAGAGAGGTACTATGCCGGCTAGATTTAGTCAGAATTATGTCGCTAAGATTAAACGTGAAGTACGCCGGTATCAGAAGGAACGAAGCAAACTCATCCGCATGGGAGTGTTTGAGAACGTCCCTGCGCAAGTATCTTATCGAGATTTAGTCTCCAAGTATTATACAAAGCGTGAAATGAATAAGCGTCTCAAAGAGATGGGCTTATTCACCGCAACGAAGGCTGTAAAGGCCAGAACAATTCGTGGTAAAGCAACAACTCAATATGAGATTGAGCAGTTCAGATTGACGCTTGGCCGCCGTAGGAAAGAGATTCAACGTGAAATAGAGTTGATAGATCGCGAACCGTGGAATCCCGCTCGCTTGAGGCATGACGCATATTTAGAAGATCTCAAGTCACAACAGAAGGAGTTGGCGAAGAATTGGCGCACTCTTATCGGAACTAGAGCAGGCCGTGCGGTTATGAACTATGAACGCAACCGCGAAGCGTTATATAGCAATTACATTCAGGCCTTGTTCCAGGACGCTGAGAATCTCGGTATATCCCAGGATCAGATGAACGAAATGATTGCTAAATTCAATACTTTGACACCACGTCAATTCGAGCGCATGTTCCGTGAGGATCCAGATATTAGTTATATCTTCAACTATTACAACTCCCTTACAGATAAGAACTTTGAAATTGAACAAAGAGACGCGAAAAAGTCGTTCGATAAGATTTTTAATACACTTGACAAGAAAATAAAATATTACAAAAACATTTAACGGAGGTATTATGCGGCGTTTTACGTGTGATTTTGAAACGACGACTGATCCGAATGACTGCCGCGTTTGGGCATATGCTCTGTGCGAAATTGGCAAGCCAGAGAATTTCCTGTACGGCAATTCAATCGAGGATCTAATTGAGTGGTGTAAGAACCAGAGAGACAACGTGGATCTTTACTATCACAACCTCAAGTTCGATGGCTCCTATTGGTGCTACTGGCTCGAAACGCACGGTTTCACGTGGATTGAGGATATAAAGGAGGCCGCAGATAATACCTATACGACGCTTATAACAGATATGGGAGCGTGGTATTCGATGGAAGTATATTTCAAGGTAAGAGGCCATCATACCAACAAGGTACGGATATTTGATTCGCTTAAAATCCTTAACTTCTCCGTCGCAGATATTGCCAAAGGATTCAACCTTCCAATCCGGAAGTTGGAACTAGACTACGATGCGTACCGAGCGCCAGGTCATAAACTAACTGCGCATGAGATTGACTATATTAGGAATGACGTTGAAATCGTGGCACGAGCACTAGACGTTATGTTCAAACAAGGTCATGAAAAGATGACAATTGGAAGTGACGCGCTTGCGAACTTCAAGAAACTTTGCCCTCGTTTCAAGACTCTGTTTCCGGTACTTCCGAATGAGATTGACAGAGATATTCGTCATACTTACAAAGGAGGATTCACTTATCTGTCGCCAAAATACAAGGAAAAACAAACCGGCAGCGGTTATGTGATGGACGTGAATTCTCTTTATCCATCGGTTATGTACTATTATCCAGCACCATACGATACGCCGATATATTTTGATGGAAAGTACCAACAGGATGCGTTGTATCCACTCTATACGCAGACGATATCTTGCCGGTTCAATATAAAACCGGAGAAGATACCGTCTATTCAGATAAAATCGTCATTTCGTTTCGCTCCGAATGAGTATATTGCGAATTCCGGCGACGAACTAGTGACGCTAACACTCACCAATCCAGATCTAGAGTTATTCTTTGAGCAGTACGACGTAACAGATATACAATGGGGTGGTGGATATAAGTTCAAGGCCGCAACTGGATTATTCAAAGAGTATATTGATTACTGGTCGGAGCAGAAGATTAAATCCAAGAAGGAAGGTAACAAGGCTCAGTATCTGATTTCAAAACTATTTATGAATTCTCTTTATGGCAAACTCGGAACGAATCCTTTAGGAGCCAAGAAGCGCCCATATGTAGGCGAAGATTCATGCCTTCATGAAATGTATTTAGATCTAGAGGAACGAAAACCAATCTGGGTGGCTGGTGCTAGTTTTATCACTTCATTCGCTAGGTGTAAGACAATCCGTTCTGCGCAGGCAGTACGCGATTGGTCAATGAAATACAAGGGATATGACGCATTTGTATATGCGGATACTGATTCGCTCCATGTAACCGGTCTTGATCACGACGACTTCATTGAACTCGGTAAAATCATCGAGATTGACGATTACAAACTCGGAGCGTGGAAGGTGGAATCAAGATACTGGCGTGGCAAATATTTGAGACAGAAGTGTTACATTGAGGAATGGCCGGACGGATCATTAAACGTGACGGTCGCAGGACTTCCTAAGAAACTCGGTCATATTGTCAATTTCGAAAACTTCAAGGTTGGCTTTAATACCGCAGACTTTACAGATGAGGAAATTGGTGAGGCTGGCCGCAAATTAACCTATAAACACGTGCCAGGCGGTGTTATCCTAGTTCCAACAGATTTCTCAATTAACTGATATAATATACACGTGGGATGCCTTTGAATCCCATAACTTTCGTTAAAGATGGCCGCCACAAGTTACCCTGGCGGCTTTCTTGTATTTTGTTTCACTTTATGTTATACTCTGTCAAACTAGGGATATTTAAGTCATTACACCCACCCTTATATACCTCCCTAGTTTTTTGTTGTAAATAATACAACACTATTTTTATTGACATTATCTAGCATAACCCTTATAATAAAAGCATATAAACTTTAACGAAAGGATAAGATGGCAGGAACGAAGGAAGGTGGAAAAAAGGCCGCTGAGACTAACCGCAAACTCCACGGCAAAGACTTCTACTCTCGTCTAGGCAGCATGGGCGGAAAAGCCGGTCATAGCGGTGGCTTCTACAACAATCCAGAACGCGCCCGCGCCGCCGGCCGCATTGGTGGGATGAAATCCAAACGAGGCCCAGCAAAGCATGAGAAATAGAATAAAGGAAAAAGAGTCACAACTAAAGATTCTACTTGATCTAATAAGCGAACTAGAATCTAGAGCATTAAAAACAAAAAGGAACGAAGAACATGAATTATTACTAAAGTGCTCGGAGATATTACAAGATTATGCCTCCGAGATAGCGAAGGATATAATCAAGTGAAAAATAACGGAAGTTTTAATTATGAGGAACTCAATACCCTCTACAAAGGCATTCAAACAGCAATCTACTGGATTTACGCAGATAAGGAATCCAGCATCGAGGAGAAGGAAATGTTATGTCAAGAATACAGAGATATCCTTCACAAAATCGAACTTAGACGCGAAGCCATTGAAGATAGAAACATTAAGCGAGAAATTCGAGAATTAAGGAGATTGGGATGGTAACGCATTATACCCTTCAGACGAAGGATCATAAGATTTCAATCAAAGAGGAGGAAGAATGAGAGAGTTAAAGTTCAGGGCGTGGGACTCAAAAGAAGGCAAGATGATCTATGACGTACAGAATGCCTATGATTGTGGGGCGTATTACGGAGTCGACTTGAGCGTATCTTGTTTTGGGGAAGTGTTAGAGGACAGCGAAAGATATGTCGTCGAACAATACACAGGCCTTAAAGACAAAAACGGCAAAGAGATATACGAAGGGGATATTTTGCGGTTCATGGGCGGCTCGAAAAGCGTAGTAAAGTTTTGTGAAATGAAGGATAGCGATTGTACCTATTTTTATCTTGGCTGGGCTTCAGTACCAGACGACTACGAGCCAATGTCGTTATGCGAAGAAGCTGGCCTTTGCGAAGTTATCGGTAATATTCACGAGAACCCAGAGCTGCTTGGAGAGGAGGAAGAATGAAAATTAGAGAGTGGAGAATTAAGCGAGAAATTCGAGAATTTAGGAGAATGGGATGGTAACTCATTATACCCTACAGACGAAGGATCATAAGATATCTGTCAAGGAAGAAGACCTCTCGATATCCGACTTCGTGTATATTAGGAACGCTCTCAAGAATTACCAGAACGATCTTGAATGGCTCTACAAGCGTCAGGCCGAGAAGGATGCGCTGCCGGACGTCATCGAGAACACCAAAGCCCTGATTGACGATATCGTAAAACTAAGGAAGAAGATTGATGGAATCGAATAAGGACTTCATTGACCAGGCCGTCGAGCGTGCCTACAAGCGTATGCTCCACAAGGCCGAGATTCGAAGAAGCAGATATAATAAAGTTAAGGCGAAGCGAAAACAGGAACGTCAAAATCGGAGAAAGGGAAGGCGATGATTATTTTAATAGGTGCAGTTGTTCTTTTAATAATGATTTTGATATATCTGTGCTTCGTAATAGGAGATGATGAAGAATGACTGAACGGGATAAAACCAAGCTCGCTCGCTCGTATAACAAAGAGACAAAAGAATATGACGAAGCTATCGAAGAAATTCTTGCGGCTAGGCCAGTCGGGAAAGGTGTAATCTTCAATAACGGTAGATTGTTCGAGGTAGACTATAACTTTAACCCGCCACGAGTAACGGAGATAGAGGAGGAAGAATGATAATCTCTCATGAAGAACCAGAATCCATCGAGGAACGTTCCCATCTTGGCCCATCGTTTCACAATGGTGCTTATTATTACAGTAAGGACATTGTAGATAATATAATTCCTCATGTAAAAACCGATAGGAACTGGATTACAATTATGGTAGGTAAGAAGTGTTTGGATCATTCCATCTACTTCATACACAACAATCTTTATCCGTACAAGTACAATTTCATAAAGAATTATAAGGATGTGATTGTAGTATCCGGAACGCCAGAGACGGCGAAACGTTGTCGGAATCTCGGATATTCGTTTTACCTTCCTCTCTCGGTGGATGTAGATTATATTAAAAAGTTCAAAACGAAAAAGACCGAAGAAGTATGTTACGCCGGCCGTAAGTGTAAGATATACTCTGAACTTGTGCCTAAAGGCGTTCCAAAACTCGGTGGAATGGAACATGACGAATTATTAAAAGAAATGGCAAAATATAAACAAGTGTATGCGGTTGGTCGAACCGCCATCGAAGCAAAGATTCTTGGCTGCGAGGTACTCCCTTATGATCCAAGATTTCCGGATCCAAACGTCTGGGAAATATTAGATAATAAGGATGCCGCCAAGATGCTTCAAAAGTATATAGATGAGGTAGAAAATGGCAAACATGATCACGGCAGACACACCTGCTTTCACTCTGGCAAGAAATAAACTCAAGAAGGGGAAGTTTAATGGTGCGTACTTTTATGCCAAAGAGATTGAACAGAATATTGTTCCTAGAGTAAAAACAAATCGTCCGTGGGATTTACTCGGTAAATACAGTACAGGTTCCTTCGATAACGCCATTGTATTTTTACACAATAACGCCGAACACGAAAAGGTGTATGGCTCATGGCTTGGGAAGTATTACAAGAATCAGATATTTGTGGTAAATCAGCCATGTACCAGACGATACGTTGAAAGTAAAGGGCTTCCTTGTATCTATCTTCCGGTGTCGGTAGATCTAGACTATGTAAAGAAGTTCAGGACCAAGAAGACAAAGAAGGCCTGTTATGTAGGCAATCGCTGGAATTGGAGACTAGCAGATATTGAAAAGTACGTGCCAAAGGACGTAGATTACGCGCCAGACGATATGGAACGTGACGATCTTCTCCGTTTCATGGCACAGTATGAAATCTGTTACGCAGTCAGCCGCTGCGCTGTTGAAGCGAAAGCGCTGGGCTGCCAAGTTATGAAATGTCATTCAGAACTTGATCCAGACGATTTCCCAATGTTAGATAATAAGGATGCCGCTGTTATACTTCAGCGAGAATTGGATAAATATGAACGAAGTCAAAAAGGCAATAATCATATCACTTCTTAAAGAATACAATGAATCAAAATCCATTCATGCTGCTTGTTCGGCCTGTGAAATTCTTGTGGAAGAAATTGAATCTGGTCGCTTAGTGTTATAATAAAAACATGAAGGAATTTGTATGCGCAGCATTAGCCGGCATTGGAACATTCCTGTCTTTCATCTTCGGTGAATGGGATGTTGCCCTACAATGTCTCGTCATCGCAGTCGCACTTGACTACATTTCAGGTGTAATTAAGGCATTTGTCAATAAGGAACTATCTTCAAAGATTGGTTTGAAAGGGCTACTCAAGAAGGTGGGAGTATTTGTAATCGTTGCGCTTGCCGTGCTGTTAGACAAGGTTTCCGGTTCAACCGGTGCTGTTAGAACTTTAGTTATATACTATTTCGTGGCCAATGAAGGGCTTTCGATTGTGGAAAACTTAGGCGAAGCAGGTCTTCCGATTCCAGACGTAATAAAAAGAGCATTAAAATCGTTGAAGAACGAATCGAAAGGTAAGAAGAAAAATGATAAAAAACTTTCTAATAAAAAAGGGTGATCAGTTAGCATTCACCATCACTTTCACTTCCGCAACCGATGCGACGGCGCTCGCACTCGGTGTCAAGGAGAAGTACGACGATGAGAGTTATATAATCTCAAAATCTCTGGGTAACGGTATCACAAAGATATCTAGTTACAAGTACCAAGTCGTTATCACGTCCTCAGATACGGCCGCGCTAGATCCAAAGAACTATGTTTATGATTTACGCCTCACGATTGGAACGGCGAAAACGACTCCACTTTCCGGCAAGATAATTGTAAAGCAAACTGTATTCGAGAGTTAATATGGAAGATATTTTAATTGATCTAGGAAATTCAGTATCCATCGACACTTCAGATGTTTTCGTCGGTGCCGATCAGGATATTGTTAGTGAATCTGAAGCCTTAGTCGGGCCTCCAGGTCCTCCAGGGCCGCAAGGTCCCGCAGGTAGAGATGGCGTAGATGGTCAAGCCGCGACGGTTACTGTTGGCTCGACAACTACGACTTCTCCTGGTACAAACGCAAACGTCACGAACTCCGGTACAAGTTCTGCTGCGGTGCTTAATTTCTCTATTCCTAGAGGAAATCAAGGGGAAGCCGCGACGGTTACGGTTGGAAGTACTACAACCGGAGCGGCTGGTTCGAACGCATCTGTTACTAACTCCGGTACAAGTTCCGACGCAATTCTAGACTTTACTATCCCTCAAGGTATCGCCGGCAACGCGGCAACCATTACTGTTGGTTCAGTTCAAACTGTTGCTCCAGAATATCCAGCAACGGTGACGAACTCTGGAACAACCTCTGCTGCGGTGTTAGATTTTAATATCCCTCAAGGTATTCAAGGTGTTCCAGGTCAAGATGGTCAAGACGGTGCGCCAGGTCAAGCCGCGACGGTTAGTGTTGGTTCTACGACAACTGGCGCGGCTGGAACGAATGCTTCTGTCACAAACTCTGGCACTACTTCGGCGGCAGTTCTCGACTTTACAATTCCCCGAGGTGCTGATGGCGCAGACGGCCAAGATGGTCAAGATGGCGCGCCAGGCCAAGCGGCGACCATCGCTGTTGGTACAGTTACAACCGGTGCCGCGGGCTCTGCTGCGACGGTTACGAACTCTGGAACAAGTTCCGCTGCGGTTTTCGATTTCTCAATTCCCCGAGGTGCTGATGGCGCAGACGGCCAAGATGGCCAAGACGGTGCTCCAGGTGCTGCCGCAACTATTGCTGTCGGTTCAACTACAACTGGTGCTGCTGGCTCTAGTGCTAGTGTCACTAATTCTGGTACTTCAAGTGCTGCTGTATTTGACTTCGTAATTCCGAAAGGTGATACCGGTGCCGCTGGAAGTGCGGCAACTGTAACAGTTGGTACGACTACAACCTTACCTGCTGGTTCATCGGCAACTGTTACCAATTCTGGTACAACTTCTGCTGCGGTACTCAACTTTGGTATTCCAAAAGGCGCAGACGCTCCAACAACTCCAGTTGCGATTACTCCATCAGATTACATTTCATTTAATAGTGGAATTACTATAAATACACTAGCAGGTTACAAGATAGGAAAATTAGTTAATATTCAGTATGATATTCAAACAGCACTTGCTGCTGGTCAGAATATTGTCGGAACTGCTACGAATAAGGTGTTAAAAGTTACTTATGGTCCTGGTCGTGTAACGAACTGGAACAACAACACTCAAGGTGTTGCCTCAATTGTTGTCATTCCAAGTGGCGCGGTACGCATATATACAAGCCAAGTAGGTACTGCTTCGGCTGGTGATGTTTGGTTCTTTGAAGCATAGCCATAATAAAAGAAAGGAGAAAATATGGCATACGAACAAATTAAAAACTTCTATCCCAAAGAGATGGGAACGAAGAAGGGCTGGTGCCTCCAGAACTGCCGTCTAGGTTTTCGAATCTATACCGGTAAGTATGCGTCCGCTAAGAGCGCATATGAGGCCGCCAAAAAGAACGGAACTTTGAGAGCAATGAATGAACTTCCTTCATACATCTCTGTTCCGGTATATCAGTCAAGTACGAGCAAGTACGGTCACGTGATCGTTTATGATAAAGGCACGTACTACTCAGACGGTAAGGTTGTCAGGAATCCACAAGGCCTGCTCGGTTGGGATATTAGGATGGATGGTGTGGATGTTGTAAAAATTACAACAGCCAAGAACTTCCTTCCTCCAAAGGGCTACTGGGGACCAGGCGACTGCGATCCTAGAATTGGCGACTTGGCACTCTTTATGCGTTCAAAGTTCCCTAAATATACCTCGGCCAAAGCACTTGGTAACTATTATGGCAAATATCTCACCAGCAGCATAAAGGAGTTCCAGAGGAGAACCGGTCTTTATCCAGATGGCAATACTGGCCCAAAGACTTATGACATGTTAAAGAAATACGGATTCAAATACTAATGGCACAGTACAACGGATACAGGTTAGTTCCACATAACACTTACCAGCAATGGCGAGATACGACACTTGGTAATGGTTACAACGTGGATTATGCGTATGGCAACCAATGTTGGGATTTGCCGGCTCTGTTGTACTTCCAATATGGTTTGACGCTTGTGACGCGTCCAGGAGGAAATGGTACTGCCGCAGATTGTTGGAATGTCTCACGGCGTATCAACTCCCAGTCACCATTTATTTCATTAACTGGTAAAGAGAATATTAGAAGGGGAGACATTCTGGTTTGGAATTATAACCAGTATAGTACCACCGGACACATTGCCTTCGCAGATGAAAATTACAATGGCACTAACAGTATAAACTGTCTCGGCCAGAATCAAGGTCAAGGATCAAGTGGGCCTGCTAATATCGCAAATTTGTCTCTAGATAACTTCTTAGGAATATTCAGAAATACAAGGTGGGATTCAACCCCTCCAACCCCTCCAACACCGCCAACTCCACCAACTCCAGGCGGTACAACAAAGAAAAGGAAATACCCGTGGCCAATTGCCTGGCATTACTGGTACAATTCAGGAAATTGACAGAAGTGGTATAATATAGTTATGACGGAAGAAGAATTAAATAAAATCAATGACAGTATCAAAGGTAAGATTGGCGATGAGGCTTTTGCCATGATTGGCGACGATCTCGGAACTATTATCACCGGTCGTGAAGTGATGGAAAAAGACATTAACGACAGAGATAATGAGATTGCTGATCTTAAATCTAAGAATGAGAAGTTGGTTGCGGCAAACGCGCAACTTTTCAAACAAATCCCTGTAGGCCATACTAGTTCGAAGCAGGAGGATGATGAGGAAAGCCCAACTAAGGACATTTCTCTCAAAGATTGTTTCGATGCTAATGGTAATTTCAAAAAATAATATAAAGGAGAATAAAGATGGGCCCATCTACCGGTCTTCAAACCGCGCTCAACAAGATGCGTGAGATGTCTGTCAAAGAAGGCAGCGTCTATCATCAGTATGTTCCTATCATTACTGATTTGACATCTATTGGTGAGTTCGGTACCCCAATTCTCGAAATGGAAGACGTTCGCAACGAATTCATTTCGAAACTCGTCAAGCGCATTGCTTATACTCAGATTTCCAGCAAAATGTTTGACAACCCTCTCGCACAACTAGAAGGCGAGCAGGTTCCGCTTGGCTACGCTGGCCAGAATATCTTCGTAAATCGCGCTCGTGGTCGTCAGTTCGATGTCAATGACTTCGCCGGCTTACTACAACGCTATGAAAGCGACGTAAAGGTCGAGTATCAAACGGTTAATATGGATGTTCAGTATCCAGTAACCATCACCCGCGCTAAGATCAAGAACGCTTTCGTTTCTTGGGCATCTCTTGAGGAATTCATCAATGGTATTACTCAGAGCCTCTACGCAGGTGCTTCCATTGATCAGTACAACTGGACTAAGGCTCTCGTTTCCAACGCTTACCGCAACGGTCATACCATCAATGAAATCATTGATGCTCCAAATACTGCCGATAAGGCTAAGGCATTCGTCAAGAAGGCTCGTGAAATCTTCATGAACTTCCAGACTCCAACCAGCGACTACAACGCATGGGCAAAGGTCAATACGGATGATAGCAAACCTATCATTACCTGGACCAACCCAGATGATGTTGTCTTCCTCGTCCGCAACGACGTATTAAGTGAAATCGACGTCGAGGTATTAGCGGCAAGCCTTCATATCGAATCGACCGTCTTGTACGGAAAAATTATTGGTGTAAAGGATTTCGATATCTATAACGATGAAGGCGAAAAGGTCTTCGACGGTTCTGCTATCATCGGTATCATGGCTGATAAGGCATGGTTCAAGATTAAGAGCCAGGATGTTGAAATGGATACCTTCTACAACGCCAACAACCGCACATGGCAGTACTACCTCAACGTTGTCAAGATGTACAACTACTCTCTATTCGCAAACGCTGTTGTATTTGCTACCGCAGAGCCTAGCGATTACTCCTACTAGTTAGGAGCCCGTGCCGGAAGGGAAAACCGGAAAATAACGAGAAAACCGTCAGAAAATGGCGGTTTTTTCATGATAAAATGAAATTATGGCAGTAATTGAACCAAATTCGGAGATTTATTTAATTAAATGTCCGCTTGAACTAGACAACTTAAACCAGTTGAGTTTTGCCAATGCAACTGCTCAACACAATTATTTCAATGGTCTTCCAAAGTTGAGTCTGACTAATGCCACCTTCCAGCGAAAGGATGGAACGATACGCTGGCCAGGATCAATGGAATCCCTTTTGGAATATAACTATTGTATGTATCGTAATAAAAGCCACGGTAACAAGTGGTTTTATGCTTTTATTGATAATATACGCTACGTAAATGATAATATGAGCGCCATTAAAATCTCTACCGATGCCTGGCAGACATACGGATTTGATTTAACATGGCACGCCAGTTATGTCGAGCGTGAGCATGTAAATGACGATACATTCGGCCTTCATACCATTCCGGAAGGCCTAGATACCGGTGAATACGTCTCAAACGGTTTTGATAAAGTATATTATGCAAAAAGGTCATATTGGGATCCATCGGTTACACCTCCGCTATCGGATGGGCCTGTTATGGTATGCTTCCAAGTCACAACTTTGACAATTAAAAATACTGATGGCCAAACAGTACAGAGTTCTCCAACTAACCCTCCTGTATATTCCATAATAAATGGTGTTCCTAGTGGTACATATATTATCGGTATTCCTTATAATAAAACGTCTATGGCCGGTATTTATACATTATCCGGCGCATACGATGGAGCCGGTCGTGGTGACGCGATCGTGTCTGTTTTCTTATGCCCTAAGGGAGTTTGTAACTGGATACAACTTCAAGGAGATGGAATCTGGGGAAGCGGATACTTCTACAAGGCCGACGATAGTGATACTGACCAAGCATTTGACATTGTTACCGTCACAAGACCAACTTCACTAAACGGTTATGTACCAAAGAACAATAAGTGTTTTGTTGGGCCATATAATTATTTCCATATTACGAATAACTGCGGAACAGATATTGAGTATTATTACGAAAACTTCCTTACTTCTACTCCAACCTTTATTTTGACAGGATGCTTAGAACAAGGAGGCGCAGTAAGTTTGGTCCCTGGTGATTCTAAAAAGACTGCTAATACTCAACAGTCATCAAGTGATGGTTATAGTGAAGGTGTTATTGCCGCGAGACTTCCTCAGTTATCTTGGCAATCGGATTATTACCTAAACTGGGAAGCGCAGAATGGAAAGAATATCGCAATTCAGACAGGTCTCGCTGCTGCTGGTTTTGTTGTAAATACAGTAAGCGCTTTTGCTGGACCGGCTGCCGCTGCCGCAAATATGAGGGATACAGCAGTTCAAAGAGGATATTTCCCAGATGAAGAAGCGGCACCATCTGTCAATGCTGGTGGTGCAATCGGAAATGTTTTGAACTTTGCTTCTCAGATCGCAAACACTCAAAATGCTATCCGTAAAGCCGAAATGGTACCACCTCAGGTCAAAGGTAACCTCGCTGGTGGTAACTTACAATTTGCGTCTGATCGTTGCTGCTTCACTATTTTCAAGATGAGTTGCCGAGCAGAATATATTAAGTGTATTGACGATTACTTCACAATGTTTGGTTATAAAGTAAATACTCTAAAGGTGCCAAACATTACCGGTCGCCAAAACTGGAACTATGTAAAGACGCTAGGTTGTAACATTACTGGCAACGTTCCACAAGATGAATTACAGAAGATCAAGGCCATGTTCGATAACGGTGTGACTCTCTGGCACAATCCAAGCACGTTCCTAGATTACTCGCAAAATAACAATATTGTATAAGGAGAATTATGCGTAGAAAAATTACTGGTATGACTAGGAGATTCAAGGACAATATTCTTGTCAATGACGACACGTATATTGATTATCTTGAACGCCTAAAGAAAATCGCCATCTCGCTATTCGAATGGAAGAACTTGCCGGAATCTATGGATGCCAGATTCCTTGAATTCTGTCTCTATTACACCGGCCAAGCAGCACTTCTCAAAAACGACGATGGAATCTTTATTAACACTAAAGCATGTACGGCTGGAGATATTAACATTTATGAGTTACCAACCAGCATCAACTGCTATTCTGTAGGATACAACAAGATTAAGAAGGTTTATGATGGTTTCGTTCCGGAAAACGTCGATGAAGGCGAATATGCCGTCCATGTACTCAACAACCTCAACCGTACCGCTACGGCCTATACTATCGAATTATTCGCTTATCGTCTCTGTCTCGCGCAGCGTACAGCAGATACCAACATTACCGTCAATAAAATGCCATTCATTATTAAGACGGATGAGAACCAGCGTCTCACTATGGAAAATCTATTCCTTCAGATTAACGAGAACAAGCCTGCCATCTTTGGCGATAAAGACTCAATGAGCAACATTAAGGAATCGCTCCAAGTTCTTCCAACTAACCCTCCATTCATCGCAGATAAGTTGTTAGATTACAAGAAGCAGATTTTCAACGAAGCCCTTGAATTCTTAGGTATTAACTATCTATCCGAGAAGAAAGAACGCTTGATCTCCAACGAAGTGAATTCCAACAACGAACTCATCAACCTTAACCTCCAGAGTTACCTTGTACCGCGCCAGAAGGCCGCAGAGCAAATGAACCGCTTATTTGGCACAAATGTTGAAGTCAAGGTCCGCTCCGACTTGTATAATATAATTAAGGAACAAGAATCAATTGTTTCCGATTATAACGGCGATGGAATCATCACCGAAGAAGATATGGAGATAAAGGATGAGTAGATACACCGTTGAACTCCGAGAGATAGTCGAAACCTTCTCTAGAGAAGAAGTCGAAGGCTATTTCAAGGATTACAACCTTGAGGATTACCTTACTGAGCAAGAAATCTCTGTAATAAATGAAAGAGGAACCTGGTCAAAGGACAGATTGGCCAGAAAAATCGTAGATCATTATTATATGAGAGAAATTAGCGTCGAAACTGTTGGTCTATTTATTCAGAGAGCGAAGGTCGCAATGCAAGAGATTATGGAGGAAAAACTCCCTCTTATCTATTCTGCGGCCATCAAGTACGATCCACTCGTAAATGTCGATTACTCTGAGACTTATGCCGGCACGAATAACGCTACAAACAACGCTACAAGCAGCCAGACGGCCAAAAACAGTACAACTGACGCGTCAAGCAATCAAAGCGCCACTACGGGCAAAACAAGCGGTTTGAACGTGAGTTCTGATACGCCGCAGGGCCAAATTAGTAAATCTAGTATTCTTGGCGGTTCGTATGCTTCCTCGACGACTGCAAATGACGACGAAAGCAGCAGTCAAACTTCGAATAATGCCAGCAGCCTGAGCGATAGTGAAACGACTACTCAAGGTAATACTAGCGGCACGAATAACCAGACGCAGAATTATACCAAAACTATCAAAGGTAACTCTGGTATATCTGCTACGGCTCAGAAGATGATACAACAATATCGCGAAAATATTATAATGATAGATAGAGATATCATCAAAGATTTGGCATCTCTATTTATGGGCGTTTATTAGAAAGGAGACGAAAATGCCTAAAGTTGAAAAACTTACGTTACAGATTCCGCCAAACAGTCTGTTCCAACCAATCTCAACCGATTATGCGAACAATTTGACTTTTACGGAATTTTTGCTCGGTGTTCTCAAGAAATTGAACGAAATGATTGATGATATCAATTATTGCGAAGAATTCATTGAGAATTACGACGGCGAGATTGAGAGACTCGAAACTGAGATTAACTCGTTGCGTTATAGCCTGCTCACCACCATAAATGCTCAAATCACGAATTTGAGGCATTATGTCGATACGCAGGATCAAGCAATCTATAATTACATTGACACTATCGTGCTCGGCGGCATTATGGTATTTGATCCATTTACCGGCATGACTGAACCGCTCCAGGATATGATCTATTCATTGTATGAAAGTCAAAGAGGCGATGCTCTAACTGCTACGGAATATGACGCGCTTGAACTAACGGCCAACGCATATGCCGCGTATGACTTGACAGCAACGCAATATGATATGGACGGTAAAACTTTATTAGTTTGATATAATAAAATAAGAAAGGAATTTTTATGAGTTCAACTAATCATACAGCAAATTATAACCTTCCACAATTTGTTGGTACCGATAAACCGGCATGGCTCGGCGATATTAACCCAGCAATGAGTGCGATTGATACCCAGATGAAAGCAAACGCCGATGGTGTTGCCGGAGTCCTCGATATGTTTAATCTAGATCACTTCTCCTCTAAGGACGCAAGTGCTTTAGTCAGCATTACTGGTCTTTCAGTTGCTGGCGTGCTCAGACTCGCTCAGAACGCAGATGGTTCTATCTTTAAGTTCTACAACTACCTCACTGTAACAAATACCACAGATAATGCTATTTCGATTCCACTAAGCGCAGTACCAGGTCTATCCGGTTACTATGGTCTAAAAGTTCTACAACTTAACCAAGCACCTGCTGAAGCCTATACTATCAACGCTGGCGGTTCTACTATCTATAGATCAAATGATGGAGCAACCTTATCGAATGTAAATCTTGCCAACTTGTACGTTGCTACGGATGGTTATGTTTATATCATGACTTCTACCACCAGTAGTGCTAATGTAGGGCCTCATGGTCAAATTCAATGGTACTTCAATCCTTGCGTATATTTCAACGCAAACTTTGGTGACTAGTAGATAATCACAATTTACCGCTCGGTTCATCCACGTCCGGGCGGTTTTTTGATTGTGATATGGAATAGAGTAATATGCGCGTGTGAGGCTCTGATTGCGCTTGTATGGTGTGTGAAGCACGTAAGACGGGTGTTATACCATTCTAGTGAATAATGGTTAATGTCGCACAATGTAAATATGACATTAAACAAAGTGATTATCGTGTGAGAAGCCGCTGGCAAGCAACTGAAGGGCGTGTGTTTGACAAGTGTGGGGAAATGTTGTTTAATCTGTTTTGGGGGGAGCGATTTT
>Ga0310786_10005219_pt1 | contig 17754 bp, 22 predicted proteins | sample AusTroGonzalo_MG_FD_203881 | JGI IMG/M metagenome (GOLD analysis project Ga0310786, IMG submission 203881) | Bovine rumen microbial communities from tropical cattle in Woodstock, Queensland, Australia - Gonzalo_03 (v2) (version 2) | ecosystem: Host-associated > Mammals > Digestive system >... | reverse complement strand
TGCGGCAGGAGGCAAATAATTATGGCTACTAAACAAGAAAGATATCAGTTTAGAAAAGACAGAAGCCGCAAACATTTATTAGCGGCAGCCGGTGCTCATCGCCCGCGCTTGTCTGTTTACAGAAGCTTAAAATATATCTATGCCCAAATCATTGATGACAATACGCACAGCACTTTGGTGTCTGCGACGACGTTGTCCAAAGAATTGGCCGGCAAGTTTGAAACTTCCGGTAAAAGCATAGCAGCTGCCAAAGCTTTGGGTGAAGTAATTGCCAAAAAAGCTTTGGAAAAAGGCATTACCGAAGTCATGTTTGACCGCGGTGGACGTGTATACCATGGCAGAATTAAAGCCTTGGCCGATGCCGCGCGTGAAGCAGGACTCAAATTCTAAGGTGTAAGGTGATTTTAATGACCAACGAAATGAAAAAAGAAGCGAAAGGCAAAAAAGCCGAGTTTCAAAAGGTGAAACCCGCATCCGAAGGTAAAACCACCGTCATTCATGTGGCCCGTACGGCTAAAGTAGTAAAAGGCGGTAAGCGTTTTGGTTTCCGTGCTTTAGTAGTGGTAGGCAACGGAGACGGAAAAGTGGGTGTCGCCATCGGTAAAGCCAACCAAGTTCAACTTGCTATCGGCAAAGCTGAATCTCATGCTCGCAAACACATGATTTCTTTCCCTGTAGTAGGGGATACTATTCCGCATGAAGTCATCGGTAAATTCGGTGCTGCTTCCGTGTGGATGAAACCTGCTGCTCCCGGTACCGGTGTAATCGCCGGAGCGGGTGTGCGCCTTGTATTTGAGGCTGCAGGGATTAAAGACGTGCTCGCGCGCAGCTTGGGCAGCAATAACCCTTGCAATTTAGTCTATGCCACGTTAGAAGCTTTGAAAATGCTCAAAAGCAAAGAAGCGGTTAACGTCATTCGCGGCAAAGTAAAAGCAGAAGAACCTGCTCCTGCTGAAGTGGCCGCAGAAGAAAAACCCGTCACCGAACCGGCGGCTAATTAATTCGTGGAGAGGAGAACATTATGGTAAGCTTAAATACACTTTTCCCTAAACACGGAGCCCGCAAACCCCGCAAACGTTTGGGCTTGGGCGCTGCCTCGGGTCTTGGTAATTATTGCGGTAAAGGAATGAAAGGTCAAACCTCTCGTTCCGGTAATACCCGCAAAGAAAGTAAAGCCGGCGGTCAAATGCCGCTCGTGCGCCAAACCCCGAAAAGCGGTTTTTCTAACAAAGACTTTGCACGCCGTTTTGATTATGTCAATGTAGGCACTTTGGAAAAATTATTCAAAGCCGGAGCAGAAGTAACTCCGGAAGCTTTGAAAAAAGCCGGTGCTATTCATGATGTAAACAGCGTCAAAATCTTGGGCATGGGCGAACTGTCCAAAGCCTTGAAAGTTTCTGCCCATGGTTTTTCCAAAACAGCCAAAGCTGCTATTGAAAAAGCCGGCGGAAATGTAACTGTGATTGAAAAGAAGACTAAATAATGGAAAACAATCCAGTCGCGAATATTTTTAATGCTCCTGAGCTTAAGAAGAGACTTCTCTTCTTGCTCGGGGCATTGGCCGTTTTCCGTATTGCGGCCGCCATTCCCATACCGGGAATCAATACCGAAGTATTGCGCCAATTATTTGCCGCGCATGAAAACGGTATTTTGGGCTTCATGAATATTTTCTCCGGTGGTGCGTTGAGTAAATTTTCTATTTTAGCCCTCGGCATTATGCCTTACATTAACGCGTCCATTATTATCAGTTTGGTACGCGGTGCGCATATTTTTCCGGCGTTAGACCGGATGCATAAAGAAGGCGAAGCCGGCCGGCGGAAAGAAAACCAAATCACCCGAATATTCACGCTGTTCTTGGCAGCTTTGCAAGGTGCCATGATGACGTTTGCCATTACCAAAGTAGAAGGAGTGGGCGGCATGTCTGCAGTAGTTAATCCGTCTTTCTTCTTCTTTGTAACGACTGTTTTGACTTTATGTGCCGGTACCATGTTTGTTATGTGGTTAGGTGAACAGATTACCGAAAAAGGGGTTGGAAACGGTATTTCCTTAATCATCTTTGCCGGTATCGTGGACCGTTTGCCCGGCGCTATTATGGAAGTCATCCGCCGCGTTCAGGCTGATGAAATGAGCTTTTTAATGTCCATGATAATTTTCGCGGCCGTTTTAGTTGTGACGGGTTTAGTAGTTTGGTTGGAGACAGCCCAACGCCAAATTCCGGTACAATATGCCAAGCGTCAAGTCGGCAATAAAATGTATGGCGGACAAACTAGCTATTTACCGCTTAAAGTGGATCAGAGCGGTGTCATTGCCGTCATCTTTGCGTCTTCTGTCATTTCGTTGCCGCTTACCATTGCCAGCTTTAATAGTGAAGCTCCTTGGGCGCAGCGTTTGATGGAATTTATGAGTCATAACAGCATTTGGTACATGTCGTTGTTTTCGGCATTGATTATTTTCTTTTGCTATTTTTACAACTCCATGACTATCAATCCTGCTGATTTGGCCGATAATATGAAAAAATGGGGCGGTTTTATTCCGGGTATTCGTCCGGGTGAACCTACCAAAAATCATATTGAATGGGTCATGAACCGTTTGACTTTCTGTGGTGCGATTGCCGTTTGTTTAATCTCTGTTTTGCCGGATTTCTTCCGCGCAGAATTTAACGTAGATTTTTACTTCGGTGGTACAGCACTGCTGATTGTGGTCGGCGTAGCATTGGATACGGTCAGCCAAATCCAAGCGCACTTGTTAGCGCGCAATTATGAACCGCTGCTCAAAGGTACTAAAAAAATCAAAGGCCGCTGGTTTAACGTCGGTCAATAAGCCGATAAAATAGTTTTATCTTTTGCGTTTAGATTCGTACGGGTCTAAACGCAAAAGTATCTAAAGGAAACAAAATGGATATTGTACTGATGGGCGCTCCGGGCGCCGGAAAAGGAACCCAAGCAGAACAGTTAGAAAAGCAGTTGCATTATATGCATATTTCTACCGGGGATGTGCTCCGTAAAGAAATGGCATCGGGTAGCGAGTTGGGCAAAGAAATTTCCGCTGTGATTAATCGCGGGGATTTGATTCCCGATGACATGATGCTATCCATTTTGAAAAAAGTAGTATCCGGTGCAAAAGGAGATATTATTTTTGACGGATTTCCGCGCACCGTAAAACAAGCCGAAATGTTAGACAAGATGCTTTGTGAACTGGGCCGTAAGTTAGGCAAAGTAATCAATGTCTCTTTGGCTGATGAAGTTGTAATTGCCCGTTTGTCCACACGCAAACAATGCAAATTGCCTAATGGGGAAACCAAACAAATCGGCCCCAATTTTTCACTAGAAGATTGCAAGGCGCAAGGCGGCGAAGTGTTTACGCGCAAAGATGACACGCCGGAAAGTATTGCCCATCGTTTAAGCGTGTATCACAAGCAGACGGCCCCGGTGGCAGATTTTTACCGCGCAGCCGGAAGATTTGTAGAAGTAAACGGCGATCAAGCGCCGGATCAAGTTTTCGCAGATTTGTTAACTGTTTTGAAGGCATAAATATGATAGAAGTAAAAAACGAGCACGAATTGCAACTGATGAGAAACGCGGGCAAAGTAACCGCGGCCGTGCTTGAAAAAATGACACAAGCGGTTCAACCGGGTGTGTCTACGTTAGATTTGGATGCTATAGCCGAGAAAACCATTCGTTCCTTCGGAGCGGTGCCGCTTTTCTTGGGTTATGGCGGATTTCCGGGTAGTATTTGCGCGTCTGTCAACGAAGAAGTCGTGCACGGAATCCCCAAAAAAGGTACAATATTAAAGAGTGGTGATATTATCAGTATTGATACAGGAGCCAAGCTTGACGGTTTCTGTTCAGATGCCGCAATCACCCTCGGCGTCGGCAAAGTTTCCGACGAAGCCCAGCGGCTGATGGACGTTACCAAAAAGTCGCTTTACAAAGCAATCGGGCTAGTCAAACCGGGTATCCGTCTAGGTGATATTGGACACGCGGTGGAGACGTATGCCGAGCAACAAGGTATGGGCGTGGTGCGCGATTATTGCGGCCACGGCATTGGTCGCAGCATGCACGAGGAACCTTCTATTCCGAATTTCGGGAAAGCAGGAACCGGTCCTGTTTTACAGGCGGGCATGGTGCTTGCCATTGAACCTATGCTTACAGCGGGTACATGGAGAGTCAGGCAGCTTAGTGACGGTTGGACGGTGGTCACGCGGGACGGCAGTTATGCGGCCCATTTTGAACACACGGTAGCAGTCACGGCTAACGGCAGTGAAATTTTTACTGCTTTTGAATAAACATCGTTTATTCTGAAATTTAACTCAACCGGAGATGTATGAGCGATAAACTGGAAGTCAAAGGCAAAGTCTTGGAAAGTTTGCCTAATGCGATGTTCAAAATCGAAATTGATGATGAAAATTTTGAAGTCCTCAAAGGCAAAATAATTCTGGGACACATATCCGGAAAAATGAGAGTCCATCATATAAGAATTTTGCCCGGTGACAAAGTGAAACTTGAATTGTCAACGTACGACTTAACGAAAGGCAGAATAACTTATAGGGAGAAATAAATGAAAGTCAGAGCTAGTGTAAAAAAAATATGCCAAAAGTGCAAAATTATTAAGCGCAACGGCGTAGTGCGTGTTGTGTGCGAAGTCGCCAAACACAAACAGCGCCAAGGTTAATTTAAGGAGTATTGACAGAATATGGCTAGAGTCGCAGGTATTGATTTACCGAAAAATAAAAGAATTGATGTAGCGTTGGAATACATCTACGGCATTGGCAAGAAAAATGCAAAAGAATTGCTCGCCAAAGTAGAAGGACAAATTGACCCCGCTACCCGTGTTAAAGACTTGACAGAACAACAAGCCGGTCTTTTGAACACCATCTTGCAGAAAGAATATAAAGTAGAAGGGGAACTTCGCCGTGAAGTAGCCCAAAATATTCAGCGCATGAAGGAAATTGGTTCTTACAAAGGTCAGCGCCACCGCAGAAATCTGCCCGTGCGCGGACAGCGTACCAAAACCAATAGCCGCACCCGCCGCGGACGCCGCAAAACAGTAGGCTCTAAGGCTGCTGCGAAATAATTTTAACATTAGGATTTAGATTATGGCAGAAGAAAAAGAAATTAAAACCGATGCTGCTGCAGAAGCTAAACCGGCTGCAAAAGCAAAAAAGAAAAATGCCAAAGCGCCCGTATTCGGCGTAGTGCATATTTATTGTTCTTTTAATAATACCATCGTAACCGTTTCCGATGACAAAGGCAACACTATTGCTTGGTCTACCGCCGGTTCCCATGGTTTTAAGGGTACCAAAAAGAGCACTCCGTTCGCTGCTCAAATTACCTGTAACAAAGCAGCTGAAAAAGCGGTTGCTTTGGGTATGCGCGAAGTGGCCGTTAAAGTATGCGGCCCGGGACAAGGACGCGAAACCGCCGTGCGTGCTGTACAACAAGCCGGCCTGACGGTTTCTTCCATTAAAGACGTAACCCCCATCCCGCACAACGGATGCAGACCCCCTAAAGCACGGAGAGTATAAGATTTATGTCCAGAAATACAGAAGCTAGCTGCAAAAAATGCAGAAAATTAGATTGCAAATTGTTCCTTAAAGGCACTAAATGCTATACCAATTGTGTCATTGACAAATTGGCCTCTGCTAAAGTGCGTGGTGGAAAAGGCGCTGGTAAAGTTCGCCGCGCTAAATTGTCCGAATATGGTGTGCGTTTGCAAGAAAAGCAGAAAGCACGCTTTCAATCCGGCATGTCGGAAATTCCGTTCCGCAATATGTTTGACAAAGCTGCTAAATTGCAGGGTCAAACCGGTGAAAATTTCTTGCGTTTATTGGAAACCCGCTTGGATAATATTGTGCGCCGCTTAGGCTTCGCTGTGTCGCTCAAAACAGCGCGCCAATTGGTGTTGCATGGTGCGGTAACCGTTAACGGCAAAGCTGTCAACGTGCCGTCTTTCCAAGTTAAACCGGGCGACAAAGTGGTATTGAAGGCCTCTTTGGCAGAAAACGCGATGATTAAGCAGGGTCTTTTGGAAGCGGAAAAACGCAATCAACGTCCCAGCTTTTTGGAATTTGATGCGGAAAAATTAGCTGGTAAATTGCTGCGTTGGCCGGACCGGGCGGAAATGTCCTATCCTGTTAATGAGCAGCTGATTGTAGAATACTACTCTAAATAAGCGCGGAGGCTGAAATGGCTTTTAATGAATTGGTTCTTCCTCAGAAGATTGTCTTGGATGAAAAAACTGCTTCGGACTTTTATGGTAAATTTACCGCAGAGCCCTATGAAAGCGGTTATGGTCATACAGTAGGAAATTCTCTAAGGCGCATTTTGCTTTCCGGTATGGAAGGTGCAGCTGTTACAGCGGTGCGTATTACCGGTGCAATTCACGAATTTAGCACATTGCCAAATGTGCGCGAAGATGTCATTAACATTTTGCTCAATTTGAAACAATTGCGCGTTAAAATGGATGACAAAAACCGCGAATATGTGACATTGCACGCTACTAAATCCGGCCCCGTTACAGCGGCGGATATTGAAGAAGTAGACGGAGTAAGTATTATCAATAAAGATTTGCAATTGGCCACCTTGGAAGCTGGCGGCAAATTGGAAATGGAAATTGAAATCTCCCGCGGTAAAGGCTATGTTCCTGCTGAAGATTTAGCCAAAATTAAACGTCCGAACGGATTTATTCCGGTGGATGCTTTGTTCTCTCCCATCGTAAAAGTACACTATGATGTGGAGCCGGCCCGCGTTGGTCAAAAAACCGACTATGACCGCTTGATCTTGGAAATCACCACGGACGGTACCTTAGAGCCGCGCCGCGCTTTGCACCGCGCAGCTGTGTTGTTGTCCGGTTCGTTGCATATCTTCACCATTGAAGGAGAAGAACCGGGTACCGTAGCCGTCAGTACTGGAGCGGAAATGAACGAAGAACCTATCTCTATGACAGGTAGCGTTAACGGCGCCGCGCCGGTTCATTCCAAATTGGACGATACGCTCAATCAACCGATTGATTTGATTGAACTTTCTTCCCGTTCCATTAACTGCTTGAAATCGGAGAACATCGGCACTGTTCGCGATTTGGTAAAACTTACCGAAGGCGACTTGCAGATGATTAAAAATCTCGGAGCCAAGTCTTTGGAAGAGATCAAAGAAAAACTCAAAGAAATGAATTTGTCTTTGGGTATGAAATTTTAAGGGTAAGACCCGCAAAGGATTGTAAAGATGATTAAAAATACCGGATACCGTAAACTCGGCAAAACTTCTTCTCACAAAAATGCTATGCTCAAAAATATGGCAACCAGCATTATCTTGCACGAAGAAGTAAAAACCACGCTTCCGAAAGCTAAAGAAGTACGCCGCGTGGTGGAAGGCTTAATAACATTAGCCAAAGCCAACAATCATTTGGCCGTTAAAGATACGGTCAAAGATAAAAACGCTTACAAGAAATTGTTTGACGTGTTGGCAACTCGTTACCAAAACCGCGCAGGCGGATTTACACGTATTTATCGTGCCGGCGTACGCCAAGGCGATAATGCGCAAGTAGCTATTATTAAATTGGTGGACTAAATGGTAATCGACTATTTGGGAGGCTTGTTTTCTTCTGACATGGGGATGGATTTGGGCACAGCCAACTGTCTGATTTATGTAAAAGACAAAGGGATTGTGCTTAGCGAACCGTCCGTTGTTGCCGTGGACAGAGAAACCGGCGAAGTAAAAGCGGTGGGCAAAAAGGCCAAACAAATGTTGGGCCGTACTCCTGCGAATATTGTAGCGGTGCGTCCGATGAAAAACGGTGTCATTGCCGATTTTGAAATCACGCAGGAAATGATTCGCTATTTTATTCGCCATGTACATCGCCGCAGCAGTTTGTTACGTCCCCGAATAGTGATTGGCATTCCTTCTGATATTACCGGTGTAGAACGCAGGGCCGTGGATGACGCGGCCCGGCAAGCCGGTGCCAGAGAAGTCTACTTGATTGAAGAACCTATGGCTTCGGCTATGGGCGCAGATTTGCCTATTGCAGAACCGCATGCAAGCATGATTGTAGATATTGGCGGAGGTACCACAGAAGTAGCCGTTATTTCACTAGGAGGCATGGTAGTAGCAAAATCCATTGATGTGGCCGGTGATGAACTGACGGAATGTATCGTGCAGTATTTCCGCAAAAAATATAATTTGATTATTGGGGAAACGACCGCGGAAGAAGTAAAAATAAACCTAGGTTCGGTGTACCCGCTTAAAGAAGAAAAATCCATGGAAGTCAAAGGCCGCGACCAAACGCAAGGTTTGCCGCGCACGCTAACAGTAACATCCGAGGAGATTCGTCAGTCTTTAATGGAGCCGGTGCGTTTAATTATTGATGTTATTAAGAGCACCCTGGAAGAAACTCCGCCGGAATTGGCTGCCGATTTGGTAGATAGAGGCTTGGTGGTGGCAGGCGGTGGCAGTTTGCTCAGAGGAATTACGGATTTAATTCACAAGGAAACTGATATTCCTGTGCGCCGTGCGCCCGATCCGCTCAGCTGTGTGGCACTCGGTACGGGGAAATTCTTGGAACAGCTGAACGAAAAAGGTTCGCGCTTCTTTAGCAATAAAAATAAATCTTATTAAAAGAGATTTGCAATTAAGCGGGCAGGGTTCTTGTCTTGGGGAACTTTGTCCGCTTTTTTTATAACAAAGGTTGATTTTCGGGTCGGAATAAACATTCGATATGAAGAAACAAACATCTTATCAAAGAAAGAAAGCAGCATCAGGTGGCCGGCGCAGAAAAGTTCTGCCGGCGATTTTTTGCGTATTATCTTTGTTTTTAATGATACTTCCTTTGGAAGGAGCTGTTGCTTCTATCAAAACATTACTTTCTTATATTTTTATTCCGCAAATTCGGGCTGCGCATGAAACCGTAGAATATTCTAAAGAAGTGAGCAGTACCATCCAAGAATTATTAGACGTACACCGCGAAAACGAAATGCTTAAGGAACAACTGCGCGAAATCCAATTGGAAAGAGATCAGGCGCGGGAAGTATTTTTGGAGAATGAAAGATTAAGTGCTTCGCTGGGATTACAGGCCCCCCTGAAATGGCGTGGGGTGTGGGCCAGAATCGCCTATCGTGAACCCAGCCAGTGGAACAGTGTGGTTATTGATAAAGGAGCAGCCGACGGAATACAGGAACGCTCTGCGGCAATTGCACAGCAGAACGGAAAATCTGTCTTAGCGGGAGTAGTAGTGGAAGTGGCCGAAAATACAGCTAAAGTTTTATTGGTGCAGGATGAAGATTTTTCCGCAGTGGTATATGCAACTCCTTGCGGAGATGAAGGACTTTTGACGGGGGCAGGATCTTCTTTACTTAAAATGCAGTATCTGCCTCTTTTTTCTAAAGTACAACCCGGGGAGAGTGTATATACCTCAGCGGCCAGCAGTGTATTTCCAGCCGGTATTTTTGTGGGAAACATCACTGAAATAGAACAGGGGGATGGATTTAGATCTTCCTTAATGGCACGAGTGGAACCGGCTGTAACGGCGGCATCTATGCAAGAATTATTTATTTTGACCCGTGAGCAGAGCAAATAACTATGAATACCTTACTGAAATTAATCGGATTTTTTATTGCGGCTACTTTGATACATTGGGGGCTTATTTCTGTGTCAGGTAGTTGGGGATTAAGTGTCAATTTTATGTTGGTTTTTGCAGCGGTAATTTGTGTGTTTGTAAAACCGGAATACGGATATCCGACCGCATTTTTGTGCGGATTATTTTTAGATTTTTTTGGAGTGAGATTGTTTGGCCATCAAGCGCTTATTTTTACTTTATGCGCCAGTATTGTTTATTGCTTGGAGAACCGTTTGGATTTGGATTCCCCAGTTCCGCAACTGATTTTTATTTTTTTGTTGGAAGCGGCGGCCGCTGTCGGCAATTTAATTTTATTAAAATTATTTACTGGATTATCCGCTTGGAACGGGTTGCTGCCGTTTGTAGGCGGTCTTATTTTAAGTACCTTAGCGGCTCCGTTCGTTTTTTGGGCTGTACGCCGAGCATTTACATATAAAGCAAAAACATATTAATGGTTTCTACAAAAATTTTATTTAATAATCGCTTAAAATCCTTGTGGATACTGGCTATATTAGCCGGTATCGTGGTGGCGCTTCGTTTGACGGATATTCAGTTATTACGCCATAATCATTATTTACAACTAGCAGAACAAAACCGCACACAAATTTTATATCAAACCGCCCCGCGCGGCCGTATTTTTACGGCAGACGGTCAAGCCATTGCGGCGAATGCACCAGCTTTTGATTTGTATTATTTAGGCGCCGGACCGAAAGATAAAGATTATTTGGCGCGCTTAGCGCGTGATTTAGCTCCGCGTTTGGGCAGTACACCTGAAGCAGTATCCGATAAATTAAATCTGGCCTTAAAAAGCGGTAAAGCGGTCGCGTTAGCGGAAAATTTATCGCCCAAAAGCACGATGGCTCTCAAAGAATTGCAGCTTTATTATCCCGGTATTTATTTATTGGAACAGAATAAACGTAGTTATCCGTATGGCATACGTGCCAGTCATTTGATTGGGTATTTGGGGAGCATGGAAGGGAGAGATTGGAAGAACCGCGATTTATCTTTGGATTATCGATTAAATGCAAAAGTAGGCAAAAACGGTTTAGAAAAAAAATATGAAAAAGAATTAAAAGGACGCGACGGCGGCGTTTATTTGGAAGTAGACTATCGCGGGCGCGTAAAGCGCGTAATTGAGGACCGGAAATGGAAACCCGGTTCGGATATTTATTTAACCTTGCATGCGGCGGTACAGCAAGCCGCCGAAGAAGGACTTAAAAATTCGTTAACGGGCCGAGGGGCTGCGGTAGCTTTGGATCCGCGCAGCGGAGCAGTGCTTGCCTTGGCTACGGCTCCTGCCTTTGAACCGGAAATGTTTGTTCCCTATTCCGATGAACCGGAAATTAAATCTAAAAAAATCAGCGAATATAATTTGGCTGTGCAAGGCATTTATCCGCCGGCCTCTACCTTTAAGATTATTACCGCAATTGCCGCTATAGAAAAAGGGGGTTTTGATCCGCATAAAATAGTAAATTGTCCGGGACATTATGATGCCGGGTCGCGTGTGTTTAAGTGTTGGAGTACGCATGGCCCAGTGGATTTTTTCGGCGGCATGGCGGGTTCTTGCGATGTTTATTTTTACGATTTGGCCGCTAAAATCGGTCCGGCGGCTATTGAAAAAGTGCAGCGTATGTTTCAGTTTGGTCGTCCGACCGGGATTGATTTGCCGGGGGAAAAAGCGGGGAATTTATATGGCCCGACGCGACGGGCTTACAACCGTTCCTATTGGTTTGTAGGCGATACGCTCAATTTATCTATCGGGCAAGGCGAATTGCTTGTTACACCGATTAAAATGGCCCAATATGCTGCCGCGTTAGCCAGCCGCGGAAAAGTATGGAGACCGTATTATTTAGACCGAATTGTTAATCCGCAAACGGGCAAGGTACAAGTGCAAGGCCAGCGTGAACAGATTGGCAGTGTGGATATTGCTGCGTCTACGTGGGATTTGATTTATAAAGCCTTAAAACATACAGTGGATAACGGCACGGCGCGTCGGGTTAAAATGAAAGGGCTGGATGTGTATGGCAAAACCGGCACCGCGCAAAATCCGCATGGAGATGACCACGGTTGGTTTTTGGCTTTTGCCGGGAAAGAAGGCGCTGCGCCAGAAATAGCTATAGCGGTATTTGTGGAATATGGGAAAAGTGGTTCTTCGGTGGCCGGTCCAATAGCCAGAAAAATGTTAGAAGCCTATTTTTATACGGAGCCCTCTGCCGGAACTGCGACTTCGGAACTGGAGGAAGTGTTAGGAGATTAACATGACCCAATATAAATCTACTGCCCAAAAGAGTACATTGGATAAAATTTTATTTGGCGCCATGATAGGGCTGGCACTGATGGGACTTTTGTGTATTATGTCAGCGGCAAATGTACTGAGTTTTTCTAATGCTATTGTGCGCACGCATTTAATCGCGCTTCCGGCGGGGCTGGCCGCTTTTTTTATTGCGCGTAGTTTTAATTATCAAATTTTTGATGAACAGTGGAAACCGCTTTATGGTATTATTTTAGCTTTGTTAATTGGGGTCTTGCTTTTTGGCAGTTATCAACGCGGAAGTAAATCTTGGTTTGTGCTGCCTTTCTTTTCTTTTCAGCCTGCCGAATTATGCCGCGTATTGATTATTTTAACAGCCGCTGCCTTTTTAGACAGACAGGGCCGCCGTATTCGGGATATGCGTACGCTGGTCTTACTAGGGTGTTTGATAGCGCCGGTATTTGGATTGATTATGTTGCAGCCGGATTTTTCTTCTATTGTGATTACGTTTCCCGCTTTGCTTGCTTTATTATTTTGCGCGGGAATAAATATCTTTTATTTGGCGATGGTGATGGTTTTTGCAGTTACAGCGGGATTTTTTACCCTTGCCTGGACTTACTTGTATTTACATCCCGATTTGCAAGATTATGTAGTTTTTCATGTGTTTGCGGATTTATCGGTTAATGTTTGGTATATGTTGGGTTTTGTGGGAATATTAGCCATACTCGGCTATATGGTCTGGTGGATTTCTAGACAATTGCGTGCTGCTATGCCGCTATTTTTTATTGTGCTGACCGGGCTGGTTATTTTGGCTGGATTTTTTACCGGAGTATTTGTGGACCGTCAGATGAAACCCTATCAGCGCAAACGTGTAGAGGCTTTTTTGGCGCCTCATTCTGATCCGCAGGGAGCTTCGTATAATGTGTTGCAGGCACAGATTGCTATGGGTTCCGGCGGCGTATGGGGAAAAGGATTATTTTCCGGCACCCAGTCCCGTTTGGGATTCGTACCGGAAAAACATACCGATTTTATTTTGGCAGTGGTAGGGGAAGAATTGGGTTTGTGGGGGACCTTGTTGGCTTTGGGACTCTATTTATTGATTTTATGGAGGATTGCTTGTATTGCCTATATGTCTAGCGACCGGTATGGATATTTGGTATGCGGCGGAATTTTTGGTATATTTTTGACGTATATGCTCATTAATTTCGGTATGCTTATCGGTCTTTTCCCGGTGGCAGGGATACCTCTTCCATTTATATCATACGGCGGGTCTAATTTAGTGTCGAGTATGTTGGCGTTAGGGGTGGTACAATCTGTTTATGCGCGGCGGATCACGTCGGTTTAATGGGAAATAGTATGAAAACAGCCCCAAAAATTTATAAAATGCGTATAGTGTTTACTGTGGCCGATAATTGGGACCACAAACACATTATGACCATTTTGCGCGAGTTGGTTTTGCGCAGCGGGTTGCCTTTTGAACCTGCAAAAGTAAATAAAAATTGGCCTCGGCTGGCATATAGTCCTGTTTTGGGATATAAGCAATACAGCCTAGGAGAAGTGGCAGACCTGTATTTTTCAGCTCCTGTTATGGAAGCAGATGCGCAGGCTGCGTTTGTAAAATCTGCCCCGGACGGAGTACGCGTTTTGCGCGTGCGGCGTGTGCCGTATGCTTTGCCCTCTGTCATGAGTTTGGCGGAAGTCATGAAGTACAGTGTCGGAGGTAATTTTTCGTCTTATGCCCCGGCACAAAGCGCGGAGCAGTTTTTCCGCGGAAAGCATATATACGTATCGGAGGAAGCGCCTAACGGGCTGGTTTTACAACGGGATTTAAAACCGTTTATCCTGCAAGCGGCGCAACCTCAACCGGATCAAGTAGAATTGTGGCTGCAACGCTGTGCAGACAAAACAGTTAAACCGGAATATGTGATAGCGGCTTGGCTGAATGTGCAAGTGCCTGCGGCAGAAGAATTTACTTTGCCGGATCTTACATTTACCAGGGAAGGTTTGTATTGGCGTGACAGTCAGGGAAATTTGCACGCCATTAACTAAGAGGATTTGCAGTATGACCAAAAACACAGAAGAAACACCAAAGGTAGAAGTATTAGTAAATACTTCTTTTGAAGAAACGCGCATTGCTATTTTAGAAAATGACCGCATTAATGAATTAATGTGGGAGCGCAGAGGCTCGCTTAATATCGTAGGCAATATTTATAAAGCAACGGTGGAGAATGTATTGCCCGGTATTTCAAGTGCGTTTGCCAATATCGGCTATGAAAAAAATGCGTATTTATATATTTCCGATATTTTGGGAACAGACCGGAAAAACATTGATAAAACCTTGAAAAAAGGACAGCAAATCATGGTGCAGGTGGTCAAAGATGCTATCGGGACCAAAGGCATGAAAGTAACCATGGATGTTACGTTGCCCGGACGGTATTTGGTACTTACACCGCATCAAAGTTTTGTGGGGGTTTCTAAAAATATTGAAGATAATGAATCGCGGCACAAGCTTAATGATATTATGCAGGAGCTGGCGCAAAAACATCTCAACGGTATGGGCTGTATTGTGCGTACAGAAGCGGAAGAAGCTACCAAAGAAGAGTTGGAGCGCGAAATTAAATATTTGTATCGTCAATGGCAGTCTATTATGAAGAAATTTGATACGTTGCCGTCTCCGGCGCTTTTGCACGAAGATATGGACGCTGTCCTGCAAGTTGCCCGCGATGTATTGAGTGAAAATGCAAAAGTGTATTTGCTTGATAATCAAAAAGATTATGAGCGCGTGTTGGATTTCGTGAAGAAAAATTCGCCGGAACTGGAAGACCGCGTAAAACTGTACAAAGGCAAAACTCCTATTTTTGAGGCATACGGAATTGAGCCGGAAATTGATAATTTACGCAAAATTAAGCTTCCGCTTCCTAACGGCGGCAGTATTATTATTCAAGAAGCGGAATCTCTGTGTGCTATTGATGTAAATACAGGGAAATTTACCGGCAATAAATCACAAGAAGAAACCGTCACGCAAACCAATATTGAAGCAGCTCAGGAAATCGCGCATCAATTACGGTTGCGCAATATCGGCGGAATTATTGTGATTGATTTTATTGATATGCGCAAAGCCTCCAGCCGTCACCGCGTCGTAGAAGCTCTGTCTAATGCGGTACGCGGAGATAGAGCTAAAATCCGTATTTTGCCGATTACACGTTTGGGACTAGTAGAAATGACCCGTGAGCGCAAACGCGAAAGCACCGGCAGTTTTATCAGCGAAGAATGTCCACAGTGTCATGGTTCCGGTCGTGTGCTGTCTGCAGAAAGCATGCGCATTAAAATACAGCGCGAGATTTATGATTTGACCAACGGACGCCCCGGCGGCATTTTGCGCGTGGTATTGCACCCCGTGCTGGCTGAAGCCATCAAAGAAAAACAGAGCGATATCGAAGAAAATATCCGTCGTTCGCTTAAAATACAATCTGACCCACAGCTTGCCTGGGAAGATTATAAAATTGTATTAGAATAAACCATAACCGCACGGGAATATCCGTGCGGTTTTTCTATGAAAAAAATCCTTTTGTGTTTGCTATGGTTTTGTATGTGTTGTGTCCCTGCTGCTTACGGGCAGGGAAAGACCAGTGTTTTAATTTTGGGCAAAGACAAAGGAACGGTTTCTTCGGTTGTATCCGGCGGACATGTGCTGGTGGATGCACGCAAAACAACCAAAAAACTGGGCGGTACGGTAGAATTATTTTCCGCTGCGAAACAAATCAAAGTGGCTTTTCCGGGCATGTATGCTATTTTGAGTTCTCCCTCGCGGGATGTGTTTCTAAACGGCTCTTTGGAGAAATTGCCGGTTCCGGTTGCTATCTCAGGCGGTAAAATTTATGTGCCGGTGGAATTTTTTATGTTGCCGCAGGTACAAAAAGTATTAGACCGCCAAATTACTTTTGAGAAAAATACGTTGGTGGTGGAGAAACATTATACGGTATCGTTGGAAGGAATTGCGCAACTGGCCGAACAGGACCAATTTATTTTCTCTCTTCAAAATGTTTCTTATGTCATACAACATCCCAACAATCATACGGTTAAAATTTTATTTGCAGATGCTATATTAAAACGGCCTTCCAATCAACGTCCCAGAGATAATTATGTGCGTTCTTTTTCCCTGATGCAACGCGGAAAAGATGTGGTGTTGGAAATTATTTTAGGCAATCAAGGCAAAACATGGAAAGCTACCGAAAGGCCGGACGGTTTGTTGTTTTCTGTATCGGCTAAAGCCTTGGCAAACCCTCTGCCTGTTCCTACTGTAGAGGTAAAACCAACTACTGCACCGGCGGCGGAATTGTCTCCGAGTGTGATTGCTCAATCAGAGCAGGAAGATGCGGAAGAATTAAGTTTGTCATCGGGGGATGAAAATCCGCAGCCGGTTATGAATGCGGCCGTGCAGCCGGTAATGTCAGCCGCACCGGGGGCGGTGATGACGGCGGCAGTACCCAAAGACCAGATTCGCATTATAGTAGATCCGGGGCACGGCGGAAAAGATTCCGGCGCGGTACGTAAGGGAAGTGCTAAAGAAAAAGATTTGAATTTGGTGGTTGCCAAACATTTGTATAACTATTTGAAAAAACAGGGTTTCGCCGTTAAGTTGACCCGCAGTGATGATACATTTGTAACCTTAGCCGGGCGCAGCAAAATGGCAAATGAGTTTAAGGCGGATTTATTTATTTCCGTACATACCAATGCCGCCAAGCGTTCGCAGGCAAACGGATTTGAAGTCTATTTCCGCTCCGACAAAGCGACCGATAAAGAGGCCGCCGAAGTGGCCGAATTTGAAAACGAAGCTTTACAATACGAAGAAACGCATTATAATTTTGTGGATAAACTTTTGCAGTCATTGGCCAAAAATGAGTACATGAACGAAAGCTCCAAGCTGGCGGGTCATGTGCGTAAATATATTTATAAAGAACCGGGTATCGGGATTGCGGTCAGTCAAAGCAATGCGATTCGTCAGGCAAATTTTTATGTATTGCGCGGCGTGCATGCCCCGGCTATTTTGGTGGAAATGGGTTTTATCAGCAGCCCCAAAGACCGTCCGCGTCTGAATAATAAATCTGTCCAAAAACACATGGGCGAAGGGATTGGAAAAGGGGTCGTGGCTTACCTCAAACAAGAAGGGAAAATAAAGTGATTGTTGCTTTTTGTGCCGACAAAAAGCAACCAAAAAGCTCGCAACAATAGACCTAAAATTATTTCAAAACGGGTATTTTGTGAACTCGCTTTGCTCCGACACACAAAATACTATTCCCTTTTTTCAATAATTTTAACGGCGGTCTAAAAGTTGCCTTAATGATTAGATAATAAATTGTATGAGAGGCCTTATAAAAAACCCCGCCGAAGCGGGGTTAATTTTTAAAAGACATTTAGTTGGCAGAATGCCCGTCGATAAGTAGATAAAGGGGCTTTTAGATTTTCCCCTAATTCAAAAGATTTATGGTATGTAATTTTTCCCCAAACGGTAAATCTATGTAAAGTTAAATCAGCTACTTGATTTGAAGCTATTATAACATCTTCTACCAAAATATCGTTTTGTCCGCAATATTCCATACGGCATTTGTTACTTTTTTGGCATATATTCAAGTAGTCGTTTGCCATTTTTTTGTTAGATTCTTCTCCCAATAATTCTTTAAATTGTAATGTAGTGATAGAGGAATGGCTGCCTTCCTCCGTCGTTTCATATTCTCTGGAAATTGAATAAGATTGGTCTTGTGTGTTTTTAAGCAAATGTTCTTCTGCGGCAAATGAAATTTGCTGGGGTGCTTCGGCATAAACCAATATGCCCATACAGACAGCCAATACAGCCAATAATATCTTTTTCATAGTTCGCTCCTATCATTAAGATACCT